>ERZ1292642.509-Hain-H14-01um-R1-509-length-22104-cov-4_pt1 | contig 22104 bp, 33 predicted proteins | sample MGYA00564403_ERZ1292642 | MGnify/ENA primary metagenome ERZ1292642 (study PRJEB36523, sample SAMEA6512643) | groundwater metagenome | collected 2019-01-09 | study: AquaDiva: Metagenomics assemblies of 32 groundwater samples
AATGAATGCCCAGAAGCTTTAGCCTCAATTAATAAAATATCAGGAATAGTATTTACTGCTTTTGAAAAGTCTTGAGATGTGAGGTCAACTACATCTTTAAGCATTTAATAACTCTAAGTAAGGTGGTTCATCTAAAAGTTTAAGTTTTAATTTCTCTTTATCTGTTTTAATGAACACATTCTCTTTTTCTTTAAAAATATCTTCTATGAATCCTTCTTGAATATCCATATAAGATTCAGGATTTGAACAGAATACTCTTTTCGAATTCGTATCAGTGTCAATCCAAACCGTTCTTTTTCCATAACCGAATCCAGCAATCATCTGCGATAATCCCAATCTTCCTGTACTCCATGAATATCCTGAGAATAAACACGAGTCACAAATAAACGTTTAGAGTCTGATAAAACTTGAGCGTATCTTCCAAGATATAAAATAGCATTCGGGTCATTTTGGTCTGCCATGATATGGGCAAGAGCTCCATAGAGAATTGCCGGATGAAGCATAGTTGGCATTTTAGGAGCCTGGCTTATATTGTAGTTTGCAGAGCTTGTAACTGCAGAAGATGCAAAAACAGTTCTGAGCGTTAGAGAAGAATCTCCGGTGTAGCTTAAGATTGGATACCATTGGGAGTCCTGACCTGTTCCAAAGTCTCTGGCTCTAAAGAAATTAATAGTCTTTGAATCTGTCATAATCTCAGCAAACTGAGTTGTTCCAATAAATGCTACAGATAATGACTTGGAAGATACGCCCCTTACAAGATTTGTTGAAGTCTCCTGCATAGGTTGAAGACGCATAATATAGTCATAAGAATAGTTCCTAACATTATTTGGAGCCGGACTGAATTCTACAAGCTGATTACCCGCTGTATCCACGCCAACAAGCCTTACCTTTTCAGGCGTTGAAGGCTGGCTTGCATAATCCTCAGCATATTCTTGGTATGGGGCTTCACTAAGAATCTCTTTATTTCCTCCATTCCATTTATAAATTCCTCCGTCTTTAGGAAAACGGTCAAAATCAGGAGCTAGAGCATAAGTTGGCTGAAAAACGGTGTAACTGCCATTGGTAATATTAACATCACCTTGAAAAGAAGGAAGAATCTGGAGAGAATTTACAGCCATAAAACTTGTTACATCATAGACAACTTCATTACCTGCAAACTTAATCTTCCTTCCATTCATGGAATCAATCATTACTGCATCGGAGGAAAAGGACACAATTCTTCCGTCAGTTGTAACTGTAGCATTTCCGGTTTTAAACTCTCCTATAGTTGTTATAGCAGAAGACACAAAAAGAAATGTCCAATCATGCTTAGTAGGAATGTCTCTCGTGTAGATATCTTGAATAATACCCCTTACCTTTTCTATGGCATTGGGATTTACACGCCCAAGAGACATGACTCTTTCTACAATTTCTGTATACGGTATTTCAGTTGTAGTTTTTGACACTTTTCACCTTATTTCGGAATAAGTTTAATCAGAGTATAGAAAAGATTAAACGGGATTATTCGGTTAATGACTGCAAGAATTTCTTTAACCTGAGCAATATTAACCTCATCCTTTAATCCTTCTCCCTGCGTTATTTTCCTGGCAAATTCATGAAATGACATTTGAAGCCTCCTCTTTTTTCTTCTTACGAAGCACAGAACCTCCAATAAGTCCGGCAATTCCAAGAGCGAGATAACCTAAGACCTTTGGAGCTGCCGCCGCGCCCGGAACTGGAATCCCTGAAGCGATCACTACAGAGGCAGTCTCAACTCGATCCTGCCATGACTCAGCTTGAGCCTTACAATCTATATCTGCCATACACGCATCAAAGTTGGCTTTTTGACTCTGAAGAAATGCACAACCTGTAAGTGACAGAACAATTAATGAAATAAATAGAATCTTCTTCATTTTACACCTGCGCGAAGGGCTGCAAATCCAGCTCCTGTTAAAAGAACGCTAATTGAAGTAAAAGTATCTTTATCGATCCATCCTACCTGGTTTGCAAATACACAGAACGCAATAAATGCAGAGATAAAATAAGTTTTCTTACCTTTTAAAGCATCAATAATGTCATTCATATTTCCTCCTATTTAATTAAAGTAATTAATATTTGAATAACTACAAGACCACCAATACCCATGTAAACAGTCTTTGTCACGAACTCTACCTTTTTATTCGTAGTTTCAAACCGAGCATCATCTTCTTTATCATGTGCTTCAAGCCACTTAACTACATGCTTAACGTCAGAGTGCATCTCAACCATTTTTTCATAAAAATCTTTATCAAACATTCTTCGTTCCTTTCCATTCCATTTAGAAGGCATAACTAAGTTCTGGTCTTGGAACTTGGAAAACTCCATTAATTGGAGGATTATTCGTGCTTAATAAAGCTCCAGTTACAGTACCATTATTTTTATTTCCAGAATAATCTGGCTCTGGAGATCCTCCCCAAAATGGCCAAAATCCTACCAAACCACGAGTTATAGAACCTGGAAATCTTCTAATCTGTCTCATTTCATTGATATCCAAAACTCTATTAAATATATGAACATATGCAATTAATCCATCAGTAGTTGCACTTCCCGCAGCGTTAGCCCCTATAAGTTGCGAAGACGCAGCATCACTGGTTCTTGTCGCTCCATTAGCAGTCACCGCATAAGAACTAGCTTCTACCTCGTCTCTGTACATTTTTACTGTTGTAGCGTCAGTCATTGATCCCGTCCATGTCACAGCATAAGAGTGCCATTCATTTAGAATTACAAAATCATCAAGGGTAAGTCGATCAAGAGTAGTTGATCCGACAACCTCAAAAAGAAGAGCTAAAGTTGAAGTAGGAACAGCCCCTGTCCGAATAGTAAATAAGATATTAGCCTTGTCTAAAAATCTCCCAACATTATTTTCTCCAGCTGATAATGGATTTACGGACAAAATATAAGTAAGAGGACCCAAATTATCTAGAGAACTCCCACTTCCGCAGTCTATAACATCATCGATTTTATCAAAACTCCGAGACAAATATCACCTTTTCCTCATGTATTCACCGTTACATTAGCCTTAACATTGTAAATCCACCAATCTGAATTGAGAGTGTCGGCATTTCCTTGACGAGTAATCTTGATCTTGACGTAATCTGTTGCTGAAGTTGCCAGGGCTGCATCAAAGTTAGTTGCAGTAAGAGTAGAAATACTAAGGATATTTGCAGTATTAAGTCGAAAGCTCGTAGCCACAACCAATTGAATTGTAGAGGCTGCCAAAGTGTTTGCAGACTCTCCAACTGTGGCACTCATGCCGTCAACATTCAAAACTATAAAACCGCCCGCAGAACCTCCGGCAACAGCCTGAGAAAGAATGTCTACACCCCAAGCCGGAGTAGCATTAAGGTTTCTTGGCATCTCACACCACCAAGTTGAAACAGAACGTCCTGAATCGGTCATATTAACATAGGCTCTGTCCATATTCGTTAAATCCGTAGCGGCGGTCCAAAAAGCATTGCCACTATTGACTTCAACGCTTAAAAGAGCCATCGGAATACTGATAATCTGAGTTCCACCACCACCGCCAGTAACTGCATTAATAACTATCGTATTAGCATCAGTAGTAATCGTAATGGAGTTTCCAGATTGAACTAATCTATACTCATTAGTTAAATCTCCAGCCAAATTCATTACGACATAATTATTCTCAGTTGCTGCATAGACAACACCAGCAGAACCTCCTAAAGTATTAGCCCACTGCAATGCTCCAGCGACTGATGTATTAACCGTAAGCATTTGTCCATGAGACCCAACATTTAAAATCTGCGGAGCGGCTGTAGCCGCACTTCCTACTACTAGAGCACCGCTTCCAAGAACTGGCATAGTCTGAACTCTTGTAATTCCAGAACCATAAAGAATAGCGTAAGAGAGAAAAGAGGTCTGGCCAGTTCCACCACTATTAATTCCTAATGGATAAGTTATAGTATCTTGTTTAACAGATAAATCTCCAGTAGAAGCATTAATAGTAATAAGTCCAGTAGCAGTTGTTACTGATATGGAATTTCCTGATTGAACTAATCTAAATTCTCCAGTAAGATCAGCTGCAAGATCTGTAACAATGTATGAATTTCCAGTCGCAGCATAAACAATATTTGAACCTGCAGCATTTGTAATAGCAGAAAAAAAGTAGGCTGAGTTAGCCCTTAGAATAGTAAGATTATCTGAAGCTATAAGACGATAATAGTCAAAAACTACACCTGAAGTATTAACTCCAAGAATGGTAGTAGCTGACCCGGTAGAAGCTATTCCAGTTCCACCACTTCCTACAATAAGTGGAAATGTAATCGGGTCTTGAGCTGTTCCCCCAGCTCCTGTAGTTGCAGAAATTGAAATAATTCCACCGCCTTTATCCAACATAGTAAGATTGGTTGACAAAATAATACTAAAAACAGGAATAACATTAGGAGACCCATCATTTTCCCTGATTCTAAGTGGAGGAAGATTATCAGCAGGCATTATTTATACTCTGTAATTGCTATGAGACTATTAGCAGAATCCGCAACCATTGAAAATGTAAAATTATCGCCTACCTCTCCAAAGTCCGTTGCCATGCCTGGGTATAAGAAGTTACCAGAGTTTGTTGAGATTGAGGCGTCGCCCCAAATAAGAGTGCTTGAGCCATTATTATAGAGTCTAATTCCAGTAAACCCCGTACTCATAATCACAGTAGTAAGATTAGTGGTTATAATAGTTAAATACCGGGTTGACCCTACTCGCTGGAAATTTCCACTTCCCCTAAAAAACCTAGTTCCCATTACGAACTCCTAGTATCCAATCAATCACATGAAGATAATTCGTGAGCTTTGATTTTTCTATTGGGTCATTAGATTTTGTAAATTTCATCTCAAAATCTCTCTTTTTTGATTGAAGCTGATGGGTTTCAATAAGACTTAAATTGCCAAGTCCTTTAACACGCTGTTCTACTACAAGGTCAATGCGTGGAAAAGATGCCTCAATTTCTTCTTCCCTGATCTTTTCCTTAACCTTTTCAATACCATCTTTCATGAGAGGGATCATCATGTCCCAAGCCTTTGAAAACCCTTGAGAAAATGAAGTTTCCCAGATAGTGGAAGGAGCACACTTGGCCTCTATAAGCCTAATCTGATTCTTAAGCTCAGTATTTAGTCTTTCCAAATCTTCCTTGCGGTCCTGAACCCTTTTCTCCTGATCTTCTAAGTCCCTTTCATGCCTTTCAAGAATCTCAACCCTTTCCTTTATCTGTTTCTCATACTGAACAATCTGTTCAATATAATCCTTTTCTTTCTTGTCATACTCTTCACGAATAAGAACTTTCTTCTCATTCCACCATTTTTTAAGTTTATTCCTGAACAAGGAAGCGGATATTAAACGTATCATCTGGGCTCGCATTCGTAATGTTGATCGTGTATGGGCCTAGAACAGGGAGCGGTAATGCACCCTCAGTTCCAGTATCATTTATTTCACCTGTATGATAACCATAATTAAGAACTACAATACCTCCAGATTCTTCAATATTAGTTCTAAAAACAGTAGTATTCGTGGCTGCTCTAATAATGACCTGGCGAAGAAGACCACCGCGAACATTAAGAGTTGTAGAACTTACTGAACCAGAGGCTGCGGTTTGTGAGGTTTCATGACGGTAAATATTCATTTTTTATCTGTCTTCTCTTTTTTTATGAGTCTTATCATAATGTCTGAAACAGAATTATTATAAAATTTTATGGCAAAACGCTGTCGTTCATGATTCCAAGTTGTTATTTCTGGATCAAGAAAATAACTATAACTAAAATCAAAATCAGACTTAATAGGATAATGAGTCAGTTTATTATCTTCACGCCATTTTTTGTTATAATAAAGAAAACTTTGCTCCGAAATAAATTGTTTATGAGTTGGATCCTGGATAGCTCTAACTGACGAATAATAAGGAGCAATAAAAGTTATGTGCGCTCCTTCTTGCTGAGGCACATTTTCGACATAAGTCCCAACCTTCATAATTCGATAACATTCATCCATAAACTTAATGAATGTTTCCCCATCCAAATGTTCTATAAAATGAGAACAATATATCTCATCTACTGAATTTGACTCGAAAGACCATGGAAATTTAGTTAAGTTACAAACAATATCAACTCCAGGAAGTTTAACAATGTCGACTCCTGTAAAACCTTCTTTTTTTACTTGCCCACAAGCTAGATCAATTCTTAAAAGCTTTGTTTTTTTACCATTTCTAGAAGTTTTTTGATCAGCTATCAATGTCATAATTTTCCTTTACCAGCACATTTTATTCACAGCATCATAGTGTCCAACGCGAACTCTCGTATCACACGCAAAATTATACCCAAGTTTTCCTGCATTCTCATAGAAATAAAGGTCTTGCGTGTAACATTTTATGCCTACATTCTCAACAAATTCTTGTTGTGTTTTAAAGAATGGTCTTGGAAGTTTTTTATCTTTAAAGATAGAAAGTCTAAAGAGATTAAAACCCATACCAAGGCCTCTAGCTTCTTGAATTGTATTCGGGATTGGAACTTGAGGAGCAAAACTAAGAGGCATCTCTTTTGGATTTCCATAAATCATAGGTTGACCATCTTCTCCTTTTGTCCAATAAAGGCCTCCTACTACATCATATTTTTCAATAGATTCATAAAGTTTTATAAGACCATCAGGTGGAGGCATATTGTCTTCCTCCATTGTAAGGATAAATTTCCATTTAGAAAGTTCAGGATTAGCTAGAATTTGTTCAATAGCCGCAGAATAAGCCTCTCCAACCTCCATATTTTCAACAAAAAACCGGAAGAACTTCTGATTCATTGGAGTCATTAATCCCATCCATGACTGTACGACTGCTGCAGAAATCATGCCTCTTGTTGGAATAATACAAATGGTAGATAAGTCTTTATAAGTTTTTCCTCTCAGTAAACGGTCACGTGAAGCATCCAGATAGTCATTATGATGGCCTCCATTTCTTCTTATCGGATCAAGATTCATCTTCATTTTACCGCTATTCCCATGGTATCTTCAAAACCGTCTTTATTTAAAGAATACATTTTTTCTCCAGAAATCGGGTGAATTCCAATGTATGTTCCGTCATACATATCAATTTCGATTTCTTTTAACATAGCTTCTTGAAATAATGCTCTCAATCCTTCTGGAAAAATTCTAAAGCAGTCTACAGGATGCTCATGATAGGGATGAGAATAAGGGACAATAATGCATAACTTTCCACCAATCTTTAAGATTCTTGCAACTTCCTTTATCCATATCCAAGGCTTCTTTACATGTTCCAAAGTAGAACCTGAAATTATGTATTCAAATTGGTTATCTTTAAAAGGGTATTCATATTCAGATACAACTATGTCTACTCCATCTCCTGCTTCTATATCTATTCCTGTATAAGGATTATCGTGGAAGAATTGGTGAAAAGTTCCATTGACATCTTTTGAACCAATATCCAAAATAGGTATTCCTTTCGGTATAGTTTTTGCAAACTTCGCCATTAGTTTTTTTGATTGGTCGTGCATTAGAAAAGAGATTGGTTGTTATTAAACATTATATTAGGAACAAAGATTGCATTATAAGCTGTCTTCTGTAAATCACTGGCTGCTACTGAAGCAGGAAAGGCATTTGTTGATGCTGTATGAACTCCCATAAACGGTATAGCTCCAAGAGTCTGGGTTGATGATGCTGCTCCGAATGTTCCAGACCTTACTCCGGTTTCTCCAAGGGCTGCACCCATAAAACCAAAAGGTATTGAATTCTGTGAACTATTAAATAATATCGCTGCGTAATAAAGTCCCTGAGTCATATTGATAGCTGCCGAAAACGCGCTTGAATTCATGGTAAGATGTCGCCTGCCCGCAAAAAGACTTGCATGGTTGCCTGATGCACCAGATGCGGTACCAAAGGACGAGCCAAACGAAACCGAACCACTATTTAATAAACTTAATACACTGCTATTTGCTATAGTATAAAGACCAAATCGAAAAGTAAGCGTATAATTTGAATAAGCTGTCAAACTTGAAAAAGCTGTCACATTAAACAGAATAGTTGAAACCGTCATGTTACCTGCAAATATGTTATTTCCAATATCTAAAGGAAATATCTTTAGTTCACCATGAGACCAACTTCCTACACCAGTTGACACCCTTATGCTTGCAGCATTGTCTGTTGAACCCGCTACTCCCATGTTCTGCCAGAAGGACATAGCTTGCGCTCCTGGATTTATACCCGAAACGCTGATAGTCCCAGACGCTCCGTTTAAAGATTGACTAAGAGTTACATTATTGCCTCCTGCCAATAAAAACTGTAACTGACCTCCTGATGCAATCCCGGACGTCCCTGAAGTATTTCCAATATTGGACATTCCAAACGATTGAGATTCTACGCTTTGACCAAAAGCTGAAATTGTTATAGTGCCAGAAGCTCCGTTAAGACTTTGAGAAAGAGTTATGTTGTTGCCGCCTGCCAAAAGAAAACGAATAGCACTTTCAGAGACAACGCCTGTAGTTCCAGATGTGTTTCCAATATTAGACATTCCTAAAGTATTGGAACCTCCTTCAGCGTTTGCACCTGAAATAGTAATAGAATTATTGTTTTGAGATAGAGTAATATTATTTCCACCGGCCAAATACATTGTTCCAGAAGAAACAAGTGCTAAAGTACCGGAAGTATTTCCAGCACTCAAACTAGCACTTATGCCGCCTCCAGGACTAAAAGCCCTAACTCTAGTTTCCAGCATATTCTTGAATAACCATGTTTGAAGTAATCCCGCCGCTAACCACTACGAAATAAACAGAAAAGTTGCCGATAATACTATCCCAGAATTTTGAGCCATTCGGCAAAATAACTCCCCCAGAATTTACCAAAATACCTGATTGACCATAATAAATATTGTAAGCACCTAAATTAGTTGCTTCAAAAGCTCGATTACCGGAACCAACAGTAAAAACAGTTTCAGCCGTTGAGACAGAAATAATTCTGCTAGTAACAATGGACCCAAGACTAACTTCAGTAATCTTTCTGATCGGCATAAATTACCCAAGTAAGAGCATCTATATAATTAGAATAACGGATAGAATCAATATTTTTGACTCTTTCTAATTCATTTTTTTTGAGCCTAAATTCTTCAATTTTTCTTACAATTTCTACAGGTTCTTTAATTTTACTTTCTTTATTAATCTTATTAGCAATTTTAAATTTCCAAAAATAAGATAAAAACTTTGATATCACGTTAAACATAATTATTCTTGAATTCCAAGAACACAAGTAAAAGGCCCATCAGTCGATACATTTTGAATATTAATAGTGTAAATTCCTTGTACAACAATGGGCGGTGAATGATCATCATTAATTTCTCCGCGATGAAAATCATAAGAACGAATAGTTGCTGAATTTTCATCCACTAGAGTTGCTCTGAAAATAGTTGTCGAAGTCCCTGCCAATAAATAAACTTGGCGTAAAAGTCCTCCAATAATAGAATTACTATTAGACGAACCGGATCCGCCAGCAGTCGTAATTGTTGTCCTAAAAAAATAAACTTGCATCTACTTAAAATAAATCCAAGCTGTTCCAGCAGTTAAAGTAGGAATTTTAAGATTATCAAAACTTACTCCTCCTAAATTTGCCTGATCCGTCGTTCCCGTACCCGCAGCCGGAGCATTGGCAATTAAGAGACAAACTGCATTTGTGGTGTCCGAATCTGTAAATCTTGCAATTCCCGTTGTATCCAAAAACCAAGCCCTTATAGATGTTATAGTTGCTCCCTGAGGCCAAGGCAGAGCAAGATTATTCAGAGCAGAATCTACAATATATACATTTCCAACTATTCTATTTGCCATGTCTATCCTCCAATTCCAATATCAGATGAAACACGGGAAGTTTCGTTCCAAGCGTTATTGGCTGTGTTAAACATAAATACTGCTACTGAACCAGATTGCATTAAAAGAGTTTGCGAAGCTACCGTAGCAACTCCATTACCATTACTGATTGTAATACTGGAATCTGTACAAAAAAGTGTTAAGACCCTACCTTCAACTCCAATAGCAATACGAGGATTCGCGGTAATGGTTATAGCTCCGTTAGAACCAGTTACTCTCATATAAGCATGGTTAAAATTGGGAGTAATCCCATCAGCAGCTGTTATATAAAAGGTAGGGTTCTCGAAAGCTACGGTCGTAGCTGTAGAATCTCGAAAGTAAGAGCCACGCGAAATGTCCCCCTCCCCACCAAGGCTTAACTTGGAGGGAGGAGGATCATCACGTTCATCAGGACCGATCCAAACGCCATTCTCTTTAATCATCTCATGAGAGAGATAATCAAAGCCAGAGCGTCCAGATGTTCGCTTTTTAAACCTATCACTTTTAGGCATGTAATAAGTCTATTACAACAAGTTTAAACCAGATCCAGCAGGTCTTTCCTCAACCCAAAAATTACCAATTCTAACGAAAGAAAGAGCCACTGTTCCAACCACAACCATAGTTGCTGCCCCGGTTGAAGAACTAGAAACAAAGGTATTTGAAGCAGCAGAATTAACAACCAATGTCATTGAAGACCCGCCATTGATAAGAGTAAGTCTTTGTCCTTGCTCTCCGTTAATAGCAGTTCTAATAACAGCAGCTGATCCAGCAGTCGCAGAAGTTAAGACTACTTTTCTACCACGAGCATCGATTTGACCGGTTACTGTCAAACCAGCTGAAGTTACACTGACAACATCACTTATATTCCTTGACCGATGAAGCTCAATCCAAGCACTATTGTGATACAGCATACTGATAGCACTGTTAATTCCCTGAAGACCATCTGATGTTGCAAGACTAAGTCTTCCAGAATTTGCAAGTGATGTTGAGTCATCAAGGAAAAAAACAGTAATCTGCTTTCCTTCAAATGCTCCGGCATTGCTTCCAGCCCCACCTCCGGGAACACTCAAATCAAAATGAGTGATAATGGTTGTGCTAGTGTTATTACTCCAAAAAAGATTACCATCCGTAACATCAGGAGTCGTATCTGACTGAGCAAATACATTGTCTGAACGTGCAAAAAAATTGTTATACGGCCCCCACGCAATACCGTTCTTAAATCTTGTGTCACCCATATTTCCTCCTAACGGAAGGAGGGGTTTTTAGGCCCCTCCACCATCACGTTATTTTGGTTAGTTTTATCAGGCTCCTGCAGAATGATAAATATTACTCGCCCGATTGATTTCAAGACTGTAACGAAATGTCACCTTAAACAGGGCATCACCAGAATCAAAGTCACCATCTTTTGCAAAGGTAACTTTCCGACGCAGGAATGCAATAAGACCCGCATTGGAATGAGCTGGTTTACTGATGAGAGTAAAAGCATCAGCATCCGTGTAATACGGAGATACCATCAGACTAAGGTTACGTTCCTTTAGAGTATTGACACTATTGTTTGCAGATTCCGGGTCATAAGCAGAGTTCAGAAGTTCCTTGGCTTTCCAGGCATTGCTTGGATTGACAAGAATCGTCCGAGCCTTATTACGAGCCCATTTTCCGGTATCATCTTTCTGGTTCTCGAAGTTATCAAGAGCCGTTTGGAGTGTAGTTGCTGAGAGATCAGCTGCCGGTGAGAGAAGGTTAGACCACGTTCCACCACGAAGTTGTGTATGAGCCCCGCTAAAAAGTGCAAGCCCATCACCTCCTGTGTGAGAAGTAGTCGTTGTGCCTGAATTAAAAATATCAAATGTCAGGACATTCAAAGTCTCACGAGCCGCAACGCCAAGTTCCTCCGTAAACTGACGCATCTCAGTAGGAAGATCAGGATAGAGCGAGTCTTCAATAAGCTCTTCCGTGATCCTGCAACCAAGCCCGAAAGTCCGGTGCAACCAGCGTTTTGTGGGACCTTGAACCATCTCGTCATAGGCGATGGCCTCTCCTTCACCCTTACCCGCTACCATTCCAAATCCTGCATAATAGGCAGCTTCCTCGTAAGCCCGCTTAGAAGTCTTTACAGACCCAGCAGTTTCTACGAGTCCACGCCATTCTTCATCCGTTGCTCGCGGTTTGTAACTGTCCACCATAAAGGAGAACAGCCCAGGAACCACGACTTTATTAAACTGGGTTCTATTCATGTCATGTCTCCTTTAAATAGCAGATGCTAAGTTAGATGCAGTTTTACGATGGGTCTGAATTTGACAAATCCACTTTTGGTAATTAGCACCAACTGTGTTCTCAGTCCCGTCCACATTGACTGCATCGTGAAGTCTCAAAAGCCGGATAAGCTGACCTGTTGAAGCCGCGTTTGAACTTGCGTCAAATTCAAGATTCGCCCAACCAGAATCAGTGTTTCCTGAGGTTGCCCGATAAATCAAAGCAATGGTCTCACCAGCAGCAGTAATTGTCGCTAAGGTTCCACCAGTATCCCCCTGAACAATGAATTCTTGATTTGGATTGTCTGTTACCGCTACCCAGCGATGACCTGCCGGAAGTCCGGCGGCTAGTGTTGTGAGGTCAGATGCATCCAAAAACGGATCATCTGTTGCAAGACCACGTTTAAGAGGTCCTGCAAATCCCACGGCAACACCCACTGCCTGAACAATACCTGCTGTCGTCACATCAATCACCGGAGTAATGAAGCCAGTTGAATCAAAATCTACTGGCATCCCTAAAAAGATATCTTGCCCCGTACTGACAACGTAATATCTAATAGGGATATTCGGGAAATTGAGCGGAAACAGGCCACGAGGATAATTATCGTTAGCCATTTTAAAACTCCTTTAAGTTAGAAATCCCGACCTTCCATAACCACATCCGATGGTGCAAAATTAGGATCGGAGTCTGAAGAATCGAGTTTAGCTTTGTAAAAGTTAGGATGATTCTCGTGCTTATTCACTTCTGAATAAACACGGTCAAGACTTGCCTTTGAAGGCTTTTCTCTCATTGCGAGAGCTTTTGCCACGGGCATGACACCCAATATTGAATCTCCATTGCGAACCCCGCCATTGATTGAAAAATGGATTCTTGGACAATCTGGAAATAAAGTTTCATTGGCTATGACCCAGCCATTGATATCGATATTCGGATCAAGGGCTTTTGGGTTACTATTTAGCCATCTGAAAATGTATTTTCCGTGTTTTGTCTGGTCCCATCTATCTATTTTAACCTCAAGAGTAAGTTGAACTTCTCTCTTGACCCACCCATGAATAGTGCAACTTGTTCCACGGGTACAGTCGTAAGAATATTGTTCAAAATAATCTGGAAGTGAAAGGCGATGAATTCCATCTTTTTCTTCTCTTAATGTCACTTCAATAGCATCAAGAGATTTTGGCTGGGCCTTGATACGGGCAGAAATATAAGAATCCTTCTCAGTCATGATCTGGATAGGACGCTCCTCTTTTTTCGGCTCCTCAAAAATAGGCGGCTCAGTCTTAGGAAAAATGGAATCTAGACTTTTTACAGGCTCATTCGGTTTAGGGTTCATGCTTCAACTCCTCCTTTGGCGTCTTGGGCCTTCAGGTGCTTTGCATACTGTCCATAATCCAGGTAATTCTGGTCACAGAATTCTTTCTGGTCTCTAGTAAGAGTGATCTTGCCGTTCGGACTAGCTTGACGGCCTACAACTGAAGATGCTCCGGCTCTTGCCAAACGATTTACCTCTTTATCAACGATGGGCTTTAAGCCTTGTGGCATGCGCCCCATCTCACGAAGCTTCTCTTCCATTCGGTACATGGCAATTTCAGGGCCATGAATGTTCTTGAGAAGAGTCTGATCTTCATTAATGACTTCAAGATAAATCCTTTGTTCTTCAGAGCCTGATTCCTCAATTGTTGGATAACGGCCAAGGACACGTTGCTTTGATTTTTCAAGTTCACTTTCGGAAGCGGCACGTTGCTGAACTTCTCGAATAGCATTATCTCGCTTCTCAAGAATCTCTTGAACCTTAACTTCAATGTCCTTCTCAACTACTTTCTTAACGCCAAGTTTCCAGTCTTTCTGTGCAATCTCGTCAATTTCATCTGTAGCCTGTGGTGCTTGAACAGTCTGCGGTCTCGAAGCAAGCTGCGTCCTAACCTCTGCAAGTTCTCTCATTGCCTTTTCAAGCTGTCTTGTCTGATAGGCGATCGTATTATTTAGTTTTGAGAAATCTTGAGACGGTTTTGCTACTTCCTTCGGCTTTTCATCCGGCTTTCCTACCGGCTTATCTAAATCTACCGTCACACTTGACGGTGTATCTGGAGCTTCTTCTGGCTCGTTGTCGATAACTTCGACATCCGGTTCTTTAGGGTCTGGCAGCATTTCAGTCTCCTTACGGGTTCTCAGCCTTCTGTGTAAGACTGGCTATTAAGTTAGTAAGACTCCTCACAGCGAGATTAATTCCATCAATTTCAAACTGTAACTTTGCAGCTTCAAAAGCCAGGTTGCGCCTGAGCGCCCCCGACTTCTCCACTTCTTTTCGTTTGCATAGCTGCTCCAAGTGGTCCTGGTATAGTCTCCATGCTGGATGGGCCTCCCATTCCTGCAGAAGCTGGACCTTCAGATCCTTTTCCATCACTTCCATTTTCTCCTCCTTTTGAGGATTCTCCCCCGCCACCAAACTTCTTCATGAGTTGAATCATCATCTGCATCTGCATTTGGTGTTCTTGAATGTGTTGCATAGTAAACTGTTGAATCTGCATTCCAAGATGAGGAGGAAGTGCAGCCAGGGATGGAGATTGAAGAAGTTCAGCGTGCTTTTGAATATGCAAAACATGGTTCTCTGTAATCTGAGCACGAACCCTTGCAAAGTCTCCCTGAACTATGAGAGTATTTTCATCTTCCGGCTTATCAATCATGTCAAAATCAGGTTCTGGGCCAAGGTATTCTTCAGGATCTTTACCATAAGCCTTAAGAAGATCAGCCGTGACCTTGTAAATTTTTACAGGATCTGTTCCAACAATCACATTCTGAAGAAGGACTGAATAAACCATTGAAGCGAGTTCGCGTTCTGTCTGTTTTGAACCCATGGATGGGTCCATAAGGATGTAAGCATCAAACTCACCTGAAATCCCCTCAGCAGTAAGTTCATTTTCTTGAAATAAAGGAAGCCCGTCTTCTCCTAAAACTCTATTCTCAAGACCCGGAGGGATATTGAGCTGAACAAGATCAAGGTGTTGCTGAATGATACGAGCTGCACCTTCTCGAAGACGCTCTGAGGGCATTGCAAACCTCTGTTCAGCAGATTGCATGATGGCATTTGTGCGGGTTGCGGTGCCGGAACCTCCCACAATCTCAGATTCCCGACCCATCACATAAGAGGATGCAGCAGTGAGGCGTTCAATGAATTCAAGAACTAAACGAATAGCATTAAGAAGTTGATCAGATTGGATTCTGATGTCCGGAAAGAAGACGTTGCGGGATGGGTCAGATACAGGAGTTCCTTTGTTAGGACCGAGTTTAAGGATAGGAGCATCCACATCGCCGCCTGGATCGTAAAAGAATGGACGAAGGATTCCAATAGTGTTAGAGTCTGTTAATTGATTAAAGATTGCATCAATTTCTTCCGCCAATTCTTTAACTTTTTCTAAAACACCCTCTCCATCCATTTCATCAGGGTTCGTGATCCTGTGATCAAACTTTGTAAGATCAAGAGGTCTTTTCCCGGATTTTGTAAGATCTTTAATCGCAACCCCGCCAAGGTACATTTCGTACTCAGGAGCTACAAGAATCCTGACATCCTCCGCAAACCCATCTCCATCTGCGTCAAAGTTTCCGTACCATTTCAGGATGTCAACGGGAACATTCCTAATCTTAATGGCCTTAATTTTTTCCTCTTCTTCCGTTGTCATTCCAGTTACTTCCGGCTTCTCCCAGTTCAATTTCTCACGAAGTAGGTTCTGAATATTTACAAACTTCCCTTCCATCTCGCCCTGCTCAAGCTCGCGGTACTTGAAAGAATCTTTTAAAATAATTGGTTCTGTTAAGACATCAGTGCATCCTTCAGGAAGAAAAACATCTTCTTTCGGGTAAACCTTAGAAACTGTCTTTTCAATAAGGCTTATAATTCTGGACTTAGAAATTGCAGGGGTGCCATCTGGGTTTATAAGAGGCTGACCCATCTCATCGACAACAGGTTCTTCTACAGTCTGGCCTTTATCAATCTGAGTGACTTTCCAAGAAGACTCAGTACACCCATCCCCGTAACCTGAGACTTGCTTAACCCAAATATCGAAGAAGGTGCGCATCCTGGAATGCACAAATATCCACCAGTACATCAGTTTCGTAATACGCTCAACCTTTGGCTGGTCTGTGGACTCTCCTGGCTTCCAGCGCACTAAGTCTTCATTGATGATGGTAGGGATTAACCTGCTTACGATCATGTCAAGGATTGAAGTTGCAATGCGAAGGCTTCTATTTGAGCAATACTTCCAAGGAACATCCTTTGGTTCTCTGCGAGAATTATAAAGGTCTCTTAAACCTTTCAGCCATTTATCAAAGTCCAAGGCTGATCCTTTAGAATCAATCCCGTAATCTTTCTTGATCCTTGCAGATTTTGAAGCTTCCCAGTCCTCAAGGATAATATCCACTAACTGTTTTTCCATGGCTTCTGAGACTTGTAATTGGATCGTTGGCATTTGAGACGGTGGAGGAGCAGAACCCGGAAGACCCGGTTGCTCCCCCATATTAGGGATAATGCCCTGTTGTTCGTCTCTGATGTCTCTCGATGCCATTATTTTTTCTTCTTTTCAGGCTTTACTATTTCTTTTAAGATCTCACGAAGTCTTGCCCAATGATCTCCTGAGACTGTCCCTAGCTTCTCAATCTCTTCTAAAATATTCATTAATACCCCGTTTTAAATTTAGACATTACGGACTTCTTATTTGCCCGTTTCTTGGATTTCTTAGATCTCTTGTGCATCTTTGATCCCCAGGCCATTGTTGTCTCCTTGGTTAGTCAGTAATTTCATACGCCTTACTTTTTCAAGCTGTTCAAGGGTCTTCATCTTCTCAGTCTGAAGATCCTCATCTGTCATTTGATTAAATTCGTTGTGGACTATGCTTGTGAATTGGAATGAGATATCTCCGCGCTTTCCTTCCGCTTCATCACGGATATCTCTTAAGATGGATCGTGCCTCTTTAAGATTTCCTTTTTCCTTAAAGTGATAGTATTGTTCCTGTAATTCTTCCAACCTCTTCTTTTTATGAAAAAGAGGAACTTCCCCGCACTTTGAAATATATTCTTCCCGAAACTGTTCAATGACTGGTTTCCACTTCTCAGAGTTTTTCATTGCACTTAAGTTGCTAGGGTGCATAGATTTTTTTATGACTGACTGGATATATTTTAGTAATTCTTTTTCAGTCCAGAACCATGCGATCCTCCGGCAGACCTCAAGTTGCATGAGAGGAGTGAGTTTATGAGCCTTATCTACCAGCCCGAACTTCTTTAGTTCCTCTGCTTTTTTAGGTAAAAGTTTACAGCTCATCAGTACATTGCCTCTGCTTCTTCAAAAGACTCAACTTCCTGTAGAATTCTGAATCTTGGTTTTGTAACAAGTAAGTAACGAACAGTATCTGCGCCATCTGAGTCCTTATCCTGGGTTTCTTCTTTTGGGTCACGCTTGTTACGAGTTTGACCAACCCACTCGTCGTACTGGTAGTTTCTCATTGAGCGAATGGTGTTGGGACATTCTGAGCGGTTAAAGAATACTTTCGGCTTGTTAGTGGCAGTTACTTCTTTGGAACGGTCATAGTGAAGGTAATCTCTTGTAATCATGTGGCCGAGCTCTACATCATCGTTACCGGGATAGAATCCGCAGCCATGCTTTGTGAGTTCGTCTTTGACAGACCAGTTGGCTCCTGGTTTTGCAGGTTTAAGGCCAAAGTTAGGGTCTATGATTCGCTTCCTCATTTTGTAGCCGCGTGATTTCTCAATGGACTTAATTTTGCGGGCAAGGTCATCTAATTCACAGCGAACAGTCAGTTCATAATCCACAAACACGTCATCATTACGGTCCACATAAGCCCAGATAACGTGATGAGGTTTGCGGTCATGAGGATCGAGGACACAGGTAACAGGTTCTGGATAGGGGTACTTAATTTCAATCACATGAGCGTCTGAAAACTCACGGTAGACCCGGCCCCGAAGAGTGAAGAACTGTCCATCCACTCTAATCTCTTTTATTTCTTCCGGGAGAGCTTCCTCAAATTCTTTGATGGATTCCTCGGACAAGATTGCGTTACCTGAAATATCAAACTTATTGTCACGCATCTGCGCAAAGAATACTTCGATGCGCTTGCTATCCGCTTTATCAACGAGCTCAGTCTTCATCCAGGCTTCCGTAAGCGGGGTAAATGTGATGACTTCATAGCCTCTCCGATCAACAAGACCTCTGACAAGCCCTTCTCTTTTTCTCTGATCCTGAGGCTCATCTTCCCACACAAAGTCCCAGTCTGCGGATTCATAGGCTGAGTCATCCATTTCAAGGGTGAGAACTACTGCAAAAGAACCATCCTTACAATCAATCCGGTGCGCATACCCGGCTTTTCTCCTGATTTTGTAGTAGTCCGAAGGGAGAAACTGTTTAATCTTGGGCTCAATAACATTTGCAATCTTATCAAAGGAGTCTACGGAAATTGCGCACTTGACTGGACCTTGGAACCTTCGCGCATAAGGAAACCAAGAAGGATATTTTTTCGTGAGATGCCAGCAGAGTTCCAGAACTCCAAAAGTGCTCTTGCCAATTCTGTTCGCCCCGCACAAAAGAATTGTTCTTGCAAGACTTTGATGCGCTCTCATCTGCACCGCATTCGGAATATAATAATCCATCCCTGAATTCTTTTTACGATCTTCAGAAATCCTAGAGAGTTTAGAAAGCTTCGCCTCTAACTGCGTCTCAACAATTCTTAAATATTCCTTGTTCGGAACTTCTTCTTTCACAACAATCATTATTGCCCTTCTCCTAAAAATGATTCCTGAATGAGTCCCTTAAAGAGACTCCCTATTTTTTCACCTGAATAAAAATCCTTAACCACTTTTAAAGAGACTCCTTGTTAAACATGGAGTGGCATGCATACAGACAGGGAGAGACGGGGATATATTAATCTTAATCTTTCGTAGGTTCCTTAATCCAACAGGGTGGCTATATCCTATGCTATCCTCCGCCTGTATCAGTCCTGTAACACTCACCGTATACCCCTCCTTAATTCACTTTATCTATATAATTAATAATTACACTTCTAGGATTCTATTATTACTAGAATATTTTCTAGTATGTATCCCCCCCCTTACTACTAATCATCTATCCATCTTACGCGCTGCCCGGAGTATTAATACTATCTAAGGGTCCTATTATAATTATATCAGGAATATAATAGGCATATTACATTTCGGGATTGTATAGGGAAAAAATAGTGTTACGTTATAAATTAGGGGCTGATTCTTGCATAAAAATAGAAGAGATTATTATAGGACTAAACATTATAGGACGGACGCGCTTTATCTTCTCACAAGCACAAGCAAAAGCTGGCTTTTAATAAAGAAGGCAAAAATAATTCTAAAGCCGGTCCCAAAATAGTCGATAAATAATCCAAGATAGGCATTGACAAGGCATTGACACCGTGATATTCTTTGAGTGTAGCAAGTAAGACTAACAGCGCGAAAGCGCAGAAAGAAGGACAACATGGAAACTAAAAACGTGAATATCCAAGAGGTAAAGAAAATAGACTGGGTGCTGAGTAACTTGAAACGCATTGCCAGAAGCATTCACCATCTGGACGAATGCGCCTGTAATTATGAATTAAGCAAGCGGCAGGAATCAAGGCGTACAAACTTGCTCAAGGTCGCCAATGAATGGGCCGGACACCTTGGAGCAAAGGTATTTCACCAAGGCGATCCAAGAGGTTGCAGTTTGTATCTTGTGCCTATGGATTTTAATAATGAAGGGGATTATACCTCAAATGGAATGGCAATAGCCTAACCTTAACATAACCGAAAGGCTCGGGGACTATGAAATTATCATGCAAAGAGCTCCAAGTAATAACGGAAGGGCTTAGAGATTGCATTAAAGAACGTCAGGCATTGCTTAATTTACCGGATGCCGTTTACCCTGAAATTAAGGCGGCAGATTCTAGCATTATTGCTACCGCTCAAACCTTGTTAAAGAGAATTGAGAAAGAGATACCCAAACAGTCTGAAAGAGAATGGCAAACAGTCTAACGCTACATAACCGAAAGAGAGAATAATTATGAAAGCAAAGTGCGACCATAGACCGCGACTTAATAACCAGGTCTTTATAATATGCTCTAAGTGCGGGTCCGGCTCGAGCGAGCAAAGATACTGCGAGCTATGCAATAAAAGGTACTGCGTTTTTTGTTTCACGGGCAAAGATATCAGCCAATACTTTAAAAAATCAGAAGCTACGCATAATGCGGAGAAGGAGTAGTTATGCTTATCAAAGCAAAGCCTAAGCTTGGACTTAAATTATTTGAATTACTCCACCAAAGCGAAGAGTGTATTACTTACTATAAAGATGGAACATATTCAGTTAGCAAAAAACTAGGAACGAAAGCAATAAAGAAGAAATTAGCACTTAATACAGGGGAGGAATAGAGTATGAGTAAGCCGACAAAGGAAGAATTAAACATCCTGAAAAGAGCTGAGGGTGATGACGAAAGTTATCACGGCAAATTTGATGATTTGATTGAAGCAAAACTAATGCAATTAGATGCGGAATAGATGAAGAAAATGCAAAAAGTCTATGACAAAAGCAATATGAGTCGTTGGTGTGCCTAAGACTTTTACTTAGTTTATTGTAAGTATTCTTCTTGAAATCGAGTAGTGGAATGGTATAATACGCGGCATGGTAGTAATAAAAAGATGCAGTTTTAGAATATTTTTCCCTTTATAAATTTTCCCGGCTAGCAGTGTGTACTACCATGTCCACATGAAGCGCAATGCTTCTCCTGCATCGGATTGCTAGTCCGGGGTTTACTTCCCAGAAGGTTGTTAAGTGTCAAAGATCGTAACAGGTGAACAGCTTTCCCTTGACTTCCGCAATCTTAAAATTACACGGACACCGCTCATTGATGAACTGCTTTTTGAAAGAGATATTTTTATGATAAGTGCGGATGCCGGGGCAGGTAAAAGTATATTTGCGCTGAATCTTATTGGAGCATTGTCATTTCATTCCACTAACCTATTTCTTGGATGCAAGGTCTTTAAGTCGGTCAATATTCTTTACATTCAGCTAGAGGGAGACTATGAAGAGACTATAGAAAGACTTCGTTTTATGCAAGATGGCGGCATGATAGTTGATCCGCATAAACTCTGCATCATGGAAGAAAAAACCTTGAATGTTATGGATGATAGTAGCGTAGCTGGACTCTTTAGAAGACTGAATAATAGCGGGTTTATTCCAGAAGTCGTTATTATTGATCCGATCTATAAACTAGCGCATGGTGATCCAAGTAAAGGTGAGGTAGCTCTCGCCATTATCCGCTTTTCAGACCTTCTCTATAATAAGTTTAATTGTACGAATGTCCTTATACATCATAACCTTAAAGACTCCTACGATACTACTGGCAATAAAATAGACAAGTCAGACTCTTTTTATGGTCACTCATTCATAAAAAACCATGTAAGGACTAGCTATGCAATGAAAGTAACTGGCGAAGATAACCGCCTACTAGAGCGCAAAAAAGGGCGAGGATCTGATACTAAAGCAAGAATTAAAATGGTTTATGATCCCGAAACATGCCTTCTTTCACTTGATGAGAGTGACCACAAAAGATCAGCCGGCGGTGCTCTCGACCGCCTCGTACGATTCATTGAGGAGTGCAAAGAAAATGATAAGACCACTACTGCCAAAGAAGTCTGCCAACAAATTGATATATCCTATGACCGCCTTCGCCATATTAAATCAGACCCGGAAATTTTGAAACGAGTTGACTTCAAAAAAGTGCAGCCAAAAAATCGGGAAATTTGGTGTCCGATTTGAATAGCTTGGTGTTGTGTTGTGTGTTTTTTTTTATTTATTATATAAAGGGTAAAGCACAACGGAATGTAGCACATTTGAGCTAAGTCTATATACCATATAGGCTATATTGTTGTGCTATGAGTGTCAGTTGTGTCACACGTCAAAGTTAAAAATAAGAGAAAAACATGACCAAAAAAACAG
>ERZ1292642.385-Hain-H14-01um-R1-385-length-26726-cov-11_pt1 | contig 22039 bp, 23 predicted proteins | sample MGYA00564403_ERZ1292642 | MGnify/ENA primary metagenome ERZ1292642 (study PRJEB36523, sample SAMEA6512643) | groundwater metagenome | collected 2019-01-09 | study: AquaDiva: Metagenomics assemblies of 32 groundwater samples
TGAGTGAAGCGCAATTAGAAGAGATTTTTGCATTTGAAAATCTGGTGTCTGAAATACCTGTAGCAGAGAGTCAGCTCGAACAGGTTTCTTGATAGCATAAATTGTCTTGAAACAGCTCAAATCAACTGATCGTTGTGATTTTGACAATTTGCCTCAAGTTCGATATGTGGATTTGAGGCATTTTCATCTAGACTAGGGTCTGAACTTTATTTGGCTGGGTAAATGGCGATGTTTGATAAAATCAGTGCATTATTTAAAACTAATAAACCGACTGCTGCACAGCTATATTTAGACGAGCAGAATATCCAGCATGTCGAAGGCACAGGTTATATCGTGGATGGCATTGATTTAAATCAGGAACTGACCACACGCTTAGAATATTTGTCCAATCGCCGTCTAAAACAGTTTGATGATTTAAAAGCTTTATACGACACCGCGATGCTGATCAATGAAAAGATTGATCTGGAAATTGCCCATCAGCGTTTTAATGTGACTTTGGGAAATACCGAAGAGAACCTGCTGCAATTTAAAATGATCCTCAAGAAGTTAAATGATTATTATCGTAACTTTCTGCGAGAGAAAAAATAAGTGTTAAAAGTGGCTTGAAATCGAAGCGTATGGATGTGGCAAGACTGCATAAAAATAACAAAATATCCTGAGATCATCGTGCTAGTATAAGCCTCAGGTTATTTAGACTTTAAAGCTATATCCATGTTCCAACAAGAAATTTCCCAACTCAATTTACCACAACTCAAAGCAGGCGAGAAACGCTGGTTAGGCAATCTGCAAGGTTCCTCGACGGCATTGTTGCTCAAAGAAATCGTGCAGCAGCAATCGCGTTTATTTATCGTGATTGCACGTAATAATCAGCATTTGGGTCAACTGGAAAGTGAACTGGAATTTTATGGGATTAAACCCACGATTTTTCCAGATTGGGAAATCTTGCCTTATGACCGTCTCTCCCCACATCAGGATATTGTCTCGGAACGTCTGGCAATCTTATCCAATATGCCCAAAACTGGTGTACTGTTGTTGTCCGCCTCAACTTTGGCACAACGTGTGGCGCCAACCTCATGGATTCTGGGTGAGCATTTCGATATTCATGTCGGTCAGAAATTTGATCTGGAACAACAAAAGAAAAAGTTGATTCAGGCCGGTTATCATCTGGTCGATACCGTCTATGATCCAGGTGAATTCGCGGTACGCGGCAGTATCATGGATATCTACGCATCGGGACAGGAAGCACCGATTCGGATTGACCTGTTTGATGATGAAATTGAAAGCCTGAAATTTTTCGATGCCGAAACTCAGCGCACCACGCAAAGTTTGCAGCAGTTTACCGTATTGCCGGCACAGGAATTTCCGCTCAAGGAAGGTCGTGCCACTTTCCGTGACCGCTATGCCGAATTTTTCCCGACCGCGAATCCAAAGAAAAACCCGATCTATCAGGATGTGATGGATGGCATAGTCTCGCCGGGAATCGAGTTTTATTTGCCCTTGTTTTTCAGCGCGGAAGCCATGCAAGGCCAAAGTTCACTGATTTCGTACCTACCGAAGAATGGCATTGTCATTACAGATAAGGCTCTGGACGAAAGTCTCAGCCAGTTTTGGCAAGATGTGGTGCGCCGTTATGAAGATCGTCGCCACAATGTCGACCAACCGATCATGCCGCCTGAAAGCCTGTTTTTTCAGACCAATCAGGTGCTGGAGCAGCTGAACCAGTTTGCACGCATCATTGCCGCACAAACATCTTTTGATCAAAAAGCTGGGGTATTGAATCTTGAGACCCAGTTGCCACCGCGTCTGCCCGTAGATCCGAAACGTGAAAAACCGTTTCATGAAATCAAAAAATATATTGATCAGGCTAATCATCCGGTATTGCTAGTGGCTGAAAGTGCTGGACGCCGGGAAAGTCTTAAAGATGCCTTAAGGCCAAGTCTGGGTGATATCCCCACGGTTGAAAATTTTGATAGTTTTATTCAATCTCTGTATGCAATTGCCATTACCAATGCGCCTTTAGAGCGTGGTCTGGTATTGACCGATCGTGTCAGCGTAATTTCTGAAAATCAGCTGTATGAACATCGCGTGGTACAGCGCCGTCGCAAACGTCAACAGGAAGTTTCCGAAGAGTTTCTGATCCGAAGTCTAACTGAGCTGACCATGGGCGCGCCTGTGGTACATATCGATTATGGGGTCGGACGTTATGCCGGTCTGGTCACCCTAAGTATTGATGATCAGGATCACGAATTTTTGCAGCTGGATTATGCGGATGCCGCCAAAGTCTATGTGCCGGTGACCAATCTACACTTAATCAGCCGGTACAGTGGTGGTGATCCGGATCTGGCACCTTTGCATAAACTGGGTACGGACGCATGGAATAAAGCCAAACGTAAAGCGCTGGAACAGATTCACGATGTCGCGGCCGAATTGCTGCATATTCAGGCACGGCGTTCTTCCAAGCCCGGGATCAGTTTTGAAATCGATCAAAGCCTGTATATGCAATTTGCCAGTGGCTTTGCCTATGAAGAAACACTGGATCAGGCCAATGCGATTGAAGCGACGTTGCATGACATGCAGCAGGCCAAGCCGATGGATCGTCTGGTGTGTGGTGATGTCGGGTTTGGTAAAACAGAAGTCGCAATGCGTGCCGCATTTGTTGCAGTACAGAATAACCGGCAGGTGGCGATTCTGGTACCGACCACTTTGCTGGCACAGCAGCATTATGATTCATTCAAAGACCGCTTCGCCGACTGGCCAGTCCGGATTGAAGTGCTGTCACGTTTCGGCTCTTCCAAAGCACATACCAAGACCATTGACGACCTGATTGAAGGTAAAGTCGATATTGTGATTGGTACACATAAGATTTTGCAGGAAAATGTTCAGTTTAAGAATCTTGGCTTGATGATTGTCGATGAAGAGCATCGTTTCGGGGTGCGCGACAAGGAACGAATCAAGGCGATGCGTGCCGATGTCGACATGCTGACACTGACTGCAACTCCAATTCCACGGACACTGAATATGGCCTTTAGTGGCATGCGTGATCTGTCGATTATCGCCACACCGCCGGCACGCCGTCTTGCGGTGAAAACCTTTGTGCAGGAACATACCGATGACACCATTAAAGAAGCGATTCTGCGTGAATTGCTGCGCGGTGGTCAGGTTTATTTTCTGCATAATGAAGTTGATACAATCGATCGTGCCGCCGAGCATATCCGTAAACTGGTGCCGGAAGCGCGGGTGATTGTGGCCCACGGACAGATGCGTGAACGTGAACTGGAGCAGGTGATGCAGCAGTTCTATCACAAGGAATACAATGTTCTGGTATGTTCGACCATTATTGAAACCGGGATTGATGTTCCGAATGCCAATACCATTCTGATTGAACGTGCTGACAAGCTGGGCCTGGCACAATTACATCAGCTACGCGGACGTGTAGGACGCTCACACCATCAGGCTTATGCCTACTTAATGGTGCCGTCTTTAAAAGCCTTAAAAGGTGATGCAGAAAAACGTCTGGATGCCATTCAGCGTGCTTCAACTTTGGGTGCCGGTTTTATGCTGGCAACTGAAGATCTGGAAATTCGCGGCGCAGGTGAGTTACTCGGTGAACAGCAGAGTGGTTCGATGCAGGCGATTGGTTATAGCCTGTATATGGAAATGCTGGAAAAAGCCACCAAAGCCATTCAAAAAGGCAAAACGCCAAACTTCGATGCACCATTGTCATTGACTGCCGAAATTACCCTGCATATGCCAGCGTTGATTCCAGATGAATATCTGGGTGATGTGCATCAACGTCTGTTGTTCTATAAACGCATCAGTAATACTGATACCCAGGAAAAACTGGACAATATCCGGATGGAATTGATCGATCGTTTTGGTATACCGCCGCAACCGGTCAAACAGCTCTTTGCTGTACATCAGATTCGATTGAAAGCCGAGCAGCTTGGTATTACTAAAATTGATATCAGCAGTCAGGGTGGGCATATTGAATTTGCACCGGATACTCCGGTTCAAGCCATGACGATTATCCAGATGATGCAGAAACATCCGACCTATTTCCGGATGGATGGCGGTCAACGTCTAAAAGTCATGGTCATGCTGGAAGACTATCAAAAGCGGATTCAGTTTATACAGGATTTACTGGACAGTCTGCTTAAAGAATTGCACTGATTTTATTCGATTAAATCAGCCTGAAAATTCAGTTTGGATTTCATTTTCCAATGAAGTTTGCAGGAACAACAGGCTTGATTTTTTTAATGAATTGTTTACAGTAATTGTTGTGATGTGCTTCGCAACAAATCATGAGAATTTGTCTTTAAACACATTGCTTTCAATATTCAGCTTCAGTTGGATATGTTAGTATTAGCCATCATTCTAATTTTGCATCATTTATAAAGATATGTTTAGTTTGCATCCACAACTTGCTCAAGATACGTTTTTTGTAGGCGACTTTCCTTTGTCAACATGTCGTTTGATGAATGATATGCAATTTCCCTGGCTCATTCTGATTCCACGTGTGCCGGGTGTCTCTGAATTATATGAATTGAGTCAAGCTGACCAAGAGCAGTTTTTAAGAGAGTCAAGCTGGTTATCAAGCCAGCTGGCACGTGTTTTCCGTGCAGATAAAATGAATGTAGCAGCGCTGGGTAATATGGTGCCGCAATTGCATTTTCATCATGTAGTTCGTTATCAGAACGACGTTGCATGGCCGAAGCCTGTTTGGGGTACACCTGCTGTTCCTTATAGCAGTGAAGTATTGGCACATATGCGTCAAACCTTAATGCTGGCTTTACGTGGTCAGGGCGACATGCCATTTGACTGGCGCATGGACTAATCAGCCAAGGCATTCCGAGAACCATGAACAGTTGCGGACTTCAGGGAGTGAGTGAGTGCAATTAGACGACTGGATTCAAAAAGAACCCCATCAGTTTGAGTATTTCCATCGCATGATGGGATACATCATGCTGTCTGTGGTTCTGGTCGTCTTTCATTACACTGAACCAGATACCCAGTATCAGCTTTTTGTTCCATTTTTTTTGTTTCTGGTTTTGCTAATTACACCGAAACTATCTCGCTGGCTGATCTATCGTCATGATTATCACATCCGGCGTAATATTCTTTTCCTGATTGATGTCATTGTCATTTCGGTGGTTTTGGCGGCCGTGCATCTGGACTTGGTCTTGTCCTTGCTGGGTCTGGTCGCAGTGCTCTATACCGCGATCAGCAATAAAATTTCATTTATGATGGCATCTCTAGCCAGCCTGATCGGGATTACGCTTTTTTATCTGGCCAATATTCTGGTCTTTGGGTTTAATAATTATTTCGAACCGACCAGCAGTGAGTTGACCGTTTTAGGCTTTATCTGTCTGATTACCTATTTTGGTGTCGGAAGTTTTTATCAAAGTGGTCGTGTGCAATACATGACCCAGAAAAAAGACCATTATTTCGAACAGATGAACCGTTATATGGAATTTGCCAATCAGCTGAGTCGCTATGCGCCCGTGCAGTTATGGCAATCCATTATGAAAGGTGAATCTGAAGCCAAAATTGAATATAAACGTAAAAAGTTGACGATCTTTTTCTCTGATATTCAAGGCTTTACAGAGCTATCTGAAACTCTGATTCCAGATGATTTAGCATTCCTGTTGAATGACTATCTTCGGCATATGACCGAAATCGCTAAAAATTATGAAGCGACTGTCGATAAATTCATGGGTGATGCCATCCTGATTTTCTTTGGTGATCCGAACTCCGAAGGTGTGGAACAGGATGCTAAGAACTGTATGGAAATGGCATTGGCGATGCGTCAGCAAATGAAATTGCTGCGGGAACGCTGGATTAAAATGGGTTATCCGCCACTGCATATCCGCATGGGGATTTCAACCGGTTATTGCCACGTAGGGAATTATGGGGCTACGCATCGTATGGCTTATACCATTGTAGGACGTGATGCCAATCTGGCAGCGCGTTTGCAAAGTGCAGCGGAAGTCGATGAAATCCTGATTTCGGAAGATACTCATAATCTGATCAAAGATGATTATCTTTGTGCACCGAAAAAGCCGATATTCTTGAAAGGCATTAAAGCACATGTAAGAACCTGGCAGGTCATGGAAAAATATGCGTCTCAGAAAGTCGAGTATCAGCGCTGGTTCGATTATGAATATAAGGGCTTTCATTTATTGCTGAATCTGGATGAAGTGCAAAACTTTGAATATCCTGAGCTGATTCATGTACTAGAAAAAATGATTAAACGCATTGAAACTCAGCAGAAAATGACCAATTCACAAGGTATTGTCAAATTGAAGCTTGAGGATGAAGTAATTGAACACATTTAAAGTTCATGTAAATTTACTTTAATTGTTTCTTATAAAGAGAAAAAACCACGCATGAGCGTGGTTTTTTATTTTAGCCTGCAACGAAAATCTTAGTGATTTTCTGACGCATGGTTAATGGTGTATTTTGGAATTTCAATTTCCAGATCTTCATCGTCCAGTTTAACCTGACAAGAAAGACGTGAATCAGGTTCTAAACCCCAGGCACGATCGAGTAAGTCAGCTTCAACATCATCCATTTCTTCCAGGCTGTCAAAACCTTTGCGTACCACTACATGGCAGGTGGTACACGCTGCTGACATATCGCAAGCATGTTCGATTTTAATGCCATTTTTTAGCAGGCTTTCGCAAAGATTGGCATTTTGTTCGACTTCAAACTCAGCACCTTCGGGGCAAATCTGCGCATGTGGAAGAACTTTAATACGTGGCATAGTCGTTACCTTAAATTAGTTTGAGTTTGACCAGTCGTCGAGTTTAGTGCCCTTAAGAGCTGCATCAATATGTTGATTCATACGTGCTGCTGCAAAAGCATCACTATGTATTTTAAGCTGTTCAACGGCAGATTCAATCGCTTTGATATCTGAACCCTGAAGCTGAGTTTCAAGTTGTGCTTGCGCAGTTTGCAGTGCTGCAAGTTGATCTTCAGTCAACAGACCGGCATCCGCTTTGAGTGCCTGAACCAGTGCTTCCAGCTCACGCTGTGCTTCCACTTTGGTTTCATTCAAATGACGAAGATTCTTATCTTCTTCAGCGAACTTATAACCGTCTAGCAACAGACGTTCAGTATCTTCACCCGATAAACCATAAGATGGTTTGATATCGATTTGAGCCGTCACGCCAGAGGTGGTTTCTTTGGCAGATACAGTCAGCAAGCCATCTGCATCGACCTGGAACGTCACTTCAATACGTGCCTGACCGGCAGTCATTGGTGGAATGCCATGCAGGACAAAACGCCCTAAACTACGGCAATGCTCAACCAGATCACGTTCACCTTGAACCACATGAATCAACATGGCAGTCTGGCCATCTTGATAAGTCGTAAATTCCTGACGACGAGCGACTGGAATCGCAGTATTACGCGAAATTAATCGTTCAACCAGTCCGCCCATGGTTTCAAGACCAAGAGACAGAGGCGTCACGTCTAATAGTAATGAGCCATCAGTTGAGTTGCCAATCAATTGGTTCGCAGTAATTGATGCGCCAATCGCAACCACTTCATCCGGATTAATAGTGCATAGTGGTTCTTGATTGAATACTTCACGCACGGCTTTTTGTACTGCATAAGAACGGGTTGAGCCACCGACCAAAACGACATTTTGAATGTCATCCAGTTCAAGCTTGGCATCACGCATCACACGCTTACATACGCTGATGGTCTTATCCAAAGCAACTTTAATGATCTCTTCAAATGTCGGACGGTCAAGCGTCAATACCTGATCAAGCAATTTGAGTTGAACTGAATCTGCATCAGACAAAGCTTCTTTGGCTTTACGTGCTGCAACCACAAAATGTGCATATTCTGCATCATTCAAGGTGTCAATATTCAGTTGTTTCTTGGCCCATTTCAGGATCAAACGATCTAGGTCATCACCACCGAGGGCAGTGTGGCCACCGGTTGCCAGAACTTCAAACACACCTTGACTAAAACGCAGAATCGAAACGTCAAAGGTACCACCACCCAAGTCGTAGATCACATAGTTGCGATCTGTACTTAAATTGCTTTCCTGATCGAGACCATAAGCAACAGCAGCAGCGGTTGGCTCATTCAACAAACGTAAAACATTCAAGCCAGCAAGTTGAGCAGCATCACGGGTTGCCTGACGCTGTGCTTCATCAAAGTAGGCCGGAACAGTAATAACGGCACCATTGACCGGATTTTGCAGACTGGCTTCAGCGCGGTCTTTCAACTGCTTTAAAATTTCTGCAGAAATCTCAACCGGCGTCTTACGGCCTTGTGCGGTTTCAAAAGCCGGCATTTCATTCGCTTCACCAACCAACGCATAAGGATGCTGGAATTTGATGTCAGCTTTCGAGCGACCCATAAAACGTTTTACAGAAACGATGGTGTTTTTAGGGTCAGTAGTAATGAAAGGCGCAGCTTCATTGCCGTATTGAGTCTGTTGTTCTGCATAATGCACGATAGAAGGAAGTAGCACACGACCTTGTTCGTCATTAAGTACTTTGGCTTTACCTGAAAGAACCGTGGCAACCAAAGAGTGGGTGGTGCCTAAATCGATACCAATCGCAATGCGGTGTTCATGTGGTGCACTTGATTGACCTGGTTCTGCAATTTGCAAGAGAGCCATAGTGTTACATCCTTTGCACGTTAAATATTAAATACTAAAAATTAGAAATCATCATCAAGATCAAAGCTGTCATCGTCCAGGAAGCGGTCTTCCGCTTTGTCGATATCGGCCATGACTTTAACGAAGAAGCGTAGTTTGCGCACTGTATCGCGTGCTTCGGCCCAGTCTTCATCCGCATAATCAATTTTGAACTCGCGAACCAAGCCCTCAATCCATTGCTGGACTTCGACTTTCAGTGAAGTTAAATCTTCAGCAGAAGTTGCATCGTCAAGTTGTTCACGAATTTCCAGAGCGTCCTGCAAGAATTCAAAATCACTGATCGACTGATCTAAGTGATAATCCTGTTTCTTGAGAGACAGTAAATACGCTGCACGGCTATCGACCGCTGACAAGGTTTTAAATGCCTGATTGATATCACTTGATTTAATCAGAGCCTGATCTTTGTCTTCAGCTTTATCTGGGTGATATTGTTGCTGCAACTTTAAAAATTCAGTCTTTAAAGCCGCTAAATCAATATCGAGTGCTACAGGAAGGTTGAACAACTCAAAATGATTCATGGGAGATGGGATCCGCGATTAATGTGCAAAAATAACTGTATAAATGCAATTAAAACAGTGTGAAACACACTGTTTTAATGTCAAAAAGAGAATAACTGCCGGGTTTATACAGTGAAGGATTCACCACAACCGCATTCGCCTTTTTTGTTGGGGTTGTTAAATTCGAAGCCTTCGTTCAAGCCGTTTTTAACATAGTCCATCTCCATACCTTCAAGATAAACCAGGCTTTTCGGGTCAACGAATACTTTAACCCCAAACTGCTCAAAGGCTTGGTCATGTGTATCGACTTCATCGACGAACTCGAGCACATAGGCCAGACCAGAACAGCCTGAAGTTTTCACACCAACGCGAATGCCTTCACCCTTACCGCGATTTTTTAAATAATTGCTGATATGAGTTGCAGCATTTTCAGTTAAATGGATCATGAAAACTCCGTTAAAATTTCAAAACGTGGAACAATTAAGCTTTAACTTTCTTGCTACGGTAGTCTTCTACAGCTGCTTTGATTGCATCTTCAGCAAGAACAGAGCAGTGTACTTTTACTGGTGGAAGTGCAAGTTCAGTTGCAATATCAATGTTCTTGATCGCTTGAGCTTGATCCAAAGTTTTACCTTTGAGCCATTCGGTCACAAGTGAACTTGATGCAATGGCAGAACCACAACCATAAGTTTTGAAACGTGCTTCTTCAATCACGCCTTCATCGTTTACCTGAATCTGTAAACGCATCACGTCACCACATGCTGGCGCACCAACCATACCAGTACCAACGTTTTCAGCATTTTTATCTAAAACGCCAACATTACGAGGGTTTTCGTAATGATCAATTACTTTTTCGCTATAAGCCATGTTGCTTCTCCAAACCTCGGGGTCAGCCTCAGTATTAAATATGGGGGTAAAAAAACTTTTCTCAATGAGATAGCAACGGATTTGTCACTATCTCAGAATGAAAATTAGTGCTCAGCCCACTCAACTTTAGAAAGGTCAATACCTTCCTTATACATATCCCAAAGCGGAGAAAGTTCACGTAACTTCTCAACAGCAGCTTTAGTGATAGTCAATACGTGATCGATATCTTCTTCAGTGGTGTATTTACCGAAGCTGAAGCGGATCGAACTGTGTGCAAGTTCGTCTGAAAGACCCAATGCACGAAGTACATAAGATGGTTCAAGTGTTGCAGATGTACATGCCGAACCTGAAGATACCGCAGCATCTTTCAATGCCATCATCAATGATTCGCCTTCAACGAAGTTGAAGCTAATATTCAGGTAGTTCGCTACGTTTTGTGTTGGATGGCCGTTCAGGAACACTTGTTCAAGACCTTGTAAACCATTCCACAGCTTGTCGCGAAGTACACGTAAACGAGTCTGTTCAGCTTCCAAGTTTTTGCCTGCAAGTTCAAACGCTTCACCCATACCTACAATCTGGTGAGTCGCAAGGGTACCTGAACGCATACCACGTTCATGGCCGCCACCATGCATTTCAGCTTTAAGGCGTACACGCGGGCTACGACGTACAAACAGTGCGCCAATACCTTTAGGGCCATAGATCTTATGCGCAGAGAAGCTCATCAAATCTACTTTTAAAGTTGAAAGATCAATTTCAACTTTACCCGCTGCCTGAGCTGCATCGACATGGAAGAAAATCTTGTTGGCGCGAGTGATTTCACCAATCGCTGCAACATCAGTCACAGTACCGATTTCATTGTTTACCATCATCAGGGAAACAAGAATTGTGTCTGGACGGATCGCTGCCTGTACCATTTCAGGCGTAATTAAACCGGTTTGAGGTTGAGGCTCAATATAGGTAATTTCAAAACCTTCAGACTCAAGCTCACGACAGGTATCTAAAACTGCCTTATGTTCGATTTTAGAGGTAACGATATGTTTACCTTTAGATGCATAGAAATGAGCCACACCTTTAAGCGCAAGGTTGTCTGACTCGGTTGCACCTGAAGTCCATACGATTTCACGTGGATCAGCTTTAATTAAATTCGCAACTTGTTCACGTGCATATTCAACTTTTTCTTCTGCTTGCCAACCATACGCGTGTGAACGAGATGCCGCATTACCAAAGGTACCATCGAATGTTAAGCATTCCATCATACGTTCAGCAACCTGAGGATCTACAGGAGTTGTAGCTGCATAATCAAGATAAATCGGACGTTTCATGTCAAATACCTGTAACCGATAAAAGGGCTGAATCTAAAGGTGCTGATTTTTGGCGTAATGACACAGTCTGGACGTTGTCACGTGCAACCAGATCAGCAAGCGAGATTTTTTCTAAATAATCGGCGATGTGATGGGAGAGTTCCTGCCATAAATCATGAGTCAAGCACATCGCGCCATTCTGGCAATTGCCTTTATGGTCACAGCGAGTCGCATCAACTGTTTCGTTTACAGCTTCAATAATTGCTAACACAGTAATTTCATCTGCATTACGTGCTAAATGGTAACCACCATTTGCGCCACGAACACTAGAAACTAAACCATGACGCTTGAGCTTCGCAAATAACTGCTCAAGATAAGCAACAGAAATAGTTTGACGTGCTGCAATTTCAGCGAGCGTTATCGTTTTTTCAGAAGGCTGCAAAGCTAGATCAAGTAGAGCAGTCACAGCGTAGCGACCGCGAGTGGTTAGGCGCATGATTCGATACACATGGTTAGACTAGATGTGTAGATTTTATGAATCCCGACTAAATTAGTCAAGTTATTTTTAGTAGACCTTAGTGGGATTTAATTTTTGGAGAATGAAAGATTTACATGCTCAGCCAATTATACACTAATAACATAATCAAAAGTACGCTGCTCAGGCCAAAAATGATATTAATACGCTTTTGACGGCGTTCGATCCGTTTCAGGCGGTTTTTATACTGTTTGACTTCCACTTGCAGGGTATTGATCTTGGAGCGCTGTTCTTCAATTTTCTTTAAAAGCGGTGCAATACGCTTTTTAGAAGCAATAATTTCCGCTTCATCCGTCGGCGCATCAGACAGCCAGTGTTTCCAGTCGGCTAGTACTTTTGGCAAGCTGAATACGGTTAACAGATCACGAAACTCATCTTTTAAAACCTGATTGCCATCAATGCGCATGCTGCGAATGCTACGACGATTGCCAAAAATGAAAATTTTAATCAGATCGGGAAGTGTAGTGCGCACATCCAGGTCGACAATGCGGCCCGGTGCTTTGTGGTCAAATAATAGTCCATTGGGGGTGAATTGCACATAAAAGTCGAAATATGGAATATAGCTATTGATTTTAATCGAGATGTTTTTATCTACAAACTTTTTGGCCTGTAATGCAACGACACGATCATGCTTGAGAATGAAAGTAAATATTGTCTCTAAAACAATTAACGTCATCGTAAGCAACAAATGCGGTTGATTTTGACTTTGTTGCGATTCGCTCATATACAACCAATCCTTACCTGAAATATAAAGTGAAAAAGCTTCCTGCTTGTGAAGAGATTTCAGGGTTAAATCAAATTAGACTTGAAATAAATTGCTTTGTAGAACAGTTTATCAAATCTATCAAGTACTAAATTTGCTATTATGCAGTGGTTTTGTAGAATAATTTATAATAATTGCGCAGAAAACAAACAGGAGCCGTGCACATGGACAAGTCAAAAACAGCACAAGACTCAGCTGAAGCTTCGAATGAGAAAATGCTGAAACCCAAGTCTAAATCTGCCTCGGAGCGCAAATCGGTTCTTGATTTTCGTAAATACACCAAACAGATCTGGTTGGCTGGACTTGGGGCATTTTCACGTGCAGAAGAAGAAGGCAATAAACTGTTTGACTCGCTGGTCAAGGTCGGGGAAGAACTTGAATCTAAAACTGCAGATATTGCCGATCAAACTGTAGAGAAGGTTTCAGAAAAAGCCAAAGAGTCGGTCACAGACACCAAAGACAAAGTGGAAAAATTAATCGACAACTCTGTTCATCACTCATTGAATCGTATAGGATTAGTCACACTGAAGGATGTACAGTATTTGGAACGTTTAATTCTCCAGTTGCATGCCAAGGTTGATCAGTTGACTGCGGAACAAGAAAAAATGAAAGAAGAATTGCCGAAAAAACTTAAATAAAATGACTTTATTTATTATTCAATGTTTTTTTCGCATATTTTTTGAAAAAAAAGAGGTTCTTAAGTATTGCGTTTATACCTAAAGCATTGCTATAAAGGCGTTATGGCATGTTAAACCAATTCTTGAACCTTAAATAAACGATATTAAGAGGACGTAATCTTCATGAATAAATCAGAATTAATTGATGCAATTGCAGAAAAAGGGGGATTATCTAAGGCTGACGCAGGTAAAGCTTTAGATGCTACAATTGCTTCTGTTACTGAAGCTTTAAAATCGGGTGATACAGTAACTTTAGTGGGTTTTGGTACTTTCGGTGTGAAAGAACGCGCTGCACGTACTGGCCGTAACCCACAAACTGGTGCTACTCTTGAGATCAAAGCAAGCAAAGTACCTAGCTTCAAAGCAGGTAAAGGCTTAAAAGACGCTGTAGCTTAAGCTTACCCAGCGACGAAACGCGCCTTCTTTGGCGCGTTTTTTATTGATAAATTTAATTGTGATGATTAACACATTCATTCAATGGGTATTTTCGGTTAAAATCCTTTGCAAATAAAATATTGGAATACTTATGGAAGCTTTTCGTAAAGTTATTAAGGGTTGGTTGGGCAAAGTCTTGCTCGTTCTGTTTTTGACCCCGTTAGCACTTGTAGGTATTGAAGGATATTTTAGCAGCGGAAACTCTGATGCGGCAAAATCAGTGAACGGGACTGAAATATCTCAAAAAGAATTAGAGTCACTGACCAAATCATTTAAAGAACAATATCTCAGTTATGCCAATGGGGATGAAACTTTACTGAATCAAAGCTTCATTGACCAGAAAGCCATGGATACTCTGGTTGCACGTACTTTATTGCTGCAACAGGCTGAAGAATTAGGGATCAGTCTGAGTGACCAGCAAATTGAACAGATGATTGCTCAGCAGCCTACTTTCCAGCAAGATGGCAAGTTCTCGAATGCTTTATATGAAAATTATCTAAAATCAATTGGCATGACCAATCGCGCTTTGATTGAAAGTTTACGTAAAGATCATGCGCTGAAGATGCTGTCATCGACTTTCCTGGATTATCCACTGGTAAGCCCAGTCGAAATGCAGCAGATTGCCGATTTACAAACTGAACAACGTCATATTCATATTTCCAGCATTAATCTGGACAGCTATAAAAAAGATGTCAAAGTGACGGATGCAGACATTGCTGCCTATTATGAAAAGCACAAAACACTGTTTAAACAGCCGACCAGTGTAGATGTCGACTATGTGGTGTTAAAGCCAAGCGATATTCAGGTGGAGAGTTTAGCGGTTACAGAGGCTGAGCTTCAGGAAGCCTATACCGCCTTTGTTGCAACACAAAAACAGACAGTTAAACCAGATGTGAAGCATATTTTAATTACGGCGGACAGTCGTAGTGATGCTGAAGCAAAAAAACTGGCGACCGATATTGCAGCCAAAATTAAAGCCGGTACTACTTTTGCTCAGGCAGCAGCACAATATTCTGAAGACCCTGAATCTAAGTCTAAAGGTGGCGCGCTTGCCGTTTATGAAGAAGGTGTATTTGGTACTGCATTTGATCAGACGGTTAGTTCTTTAAAATCGGGTCAGGTGTCTGCACCAGTGAAAACAGATTATGGTTACCACATCATTTCTGTGCAAACGCCAGATGTTGCAGTTCCTTCTTTTGAATCACAAAAAGCACGTTTGTCTGAAGAAGCCTTGGCTGCTAAAAAATCCAATGCATTCTCTGATACGGTCAATACGCTAAATGATATGGTGGTAGGAAGTGATTCTCTGGATGTCGTTACACAGGAAGTTAAAGGTGTACAAGTCCAGAAAGCCCAAGGTGTAACACTTTCGACCCGTGATCCTGTGCTGAGCGATGCTAACCTCAAAGTCAAATTGTTTAATGACGATGTTAAAAATGGTGATCGTAATGCTTCATCAAGCATTCAGTTAGCCAATGGTGATGTAGCCTGGATAAAGGTGCGTAATTATCATGCAGCCGGCGAACAAACATTGGCAGAAGCAAAACCCCGTGTTAAGGCTCAGTTGATTGAAGACAAGGCAGCTGCTTTGGCAAAAGCAAAAATTCAGAAAGCTTTGGATGAGTTCAAAACCAAACCGGCTGCAGCAGTGGCGAAAGGTGATTTGATCTTTGAAGATGCTGGCGTTTACACACGTGCTGAAGGTTTACTAAAACGTGATGTACAGCGTGCGGCCTTTAGTCTGCCGACACCAAAAGCAGGCCATTGGTCAGTGACCACAGCGAAAATGCCGAATGAACTGGTTGTGGTTGCGGTATCAGAAGTGAAGAAAAATCCGGTGGATGTATTAAGTGCAGAACAGCGTAGTGAGTTGGTGAAGTTATATCAGCAACTTCGTGGTCAGCAGGAATTTGATGACTATACGCGTTACCTGAAATCTCAGGCAAAAATCAAATAAAATTGTTGTATAAAAAAACCAGCCTGCGGGCTGGTTTTTTGTTTTCTAGGCAAATAATGGTTTAAGCACGAATAATCAGTTGATAACCGGTATATTTGCGCATATTAATCACGCCAGTATCCAGAATTAAATACTGGCCCTTGATGCCTTGTAATTTGCCACGAATCACAGGAGTTTTATCCAGATTATGCGATTTAATCTTTTCCGGATATTGTTCTACCGGATAAATAAATTCTCGTGCGAATTCATCTTCCAATACTTCAATATTTTCATTAAATTCTAGATTCTGATTAAATTCTTCGCGAATGCTTTGAATTTTAGGCGCAAATTCTTCCAGCAGTTGTTCACGCACTTCAATCAGGTTCAATGGTTCTGCTTCACCTTTCAGTAGCTTGCGCCAGTCAGTTTTATCAGCAACCTGCGTACCAAACATGACCTCAAGCTTTCCGGAAAGACGACGTGAGCCCACTTTCATAATCGGCAGGGCTTGGGAGGCACCCTGATCAAGCCAGCGAGTCGGCATTTGGCTGGTACGGGTAATGCCGACCTTTAATGCACTGGAATTGGCCAGATAGACAATATGTGGTTGGAAGCAGACATTCTGTGCAAATTCATCTTCGCGGCAAGTGCCCAAATGATAATGGCACGTCTCTGGCTTCATGATGCACATATCACATGAAGCATTGGTTTTAAAACATTTAAAACAGTGACCTTGCGAAAATGATTTGGAAGTTTTGTTGCCACAAGACACGCAGTAAATATTACCGGTCCATTCAATCTCGATTTCTTGGCCTAAATTAAACGGAAGATCAATTTCTGCACGATCTAAAATTAATTTATATTCAACATTTGCCCGCTGTATCTGTTGATCAGTTACACTAAGGTCCTTGAGGCCGACGTGCATTTTATGACAAATGCCCTGAAGTTCCATAAAAATTACTCACTTAAATCATAAGGATGCAGTTATGGCTGAGCAGAATGTCATTACTTCAATGCTAGACGATTTCGCACAGGAACAGCCAATTCATACTGCTATTTGTATTGGGCAGGACTTGAGCCAAGTCCAGTTTCAGCCAGCTATTCAATGGTCCTATTTTAGCGTATCTGACTTTTTAAATCTGCCTTTTCAGCAACGTTATGACTTGGCTGTGGTGATGCTGGATACTGCAGAAACAGAACATTTGTCTGAACAGATCATGAGTCAAATTCTGGTGAAATTACGTGATTTGTTTGCCAAACGGCTAGTGGTGATCAGCCGGCTGCAAAATGAAAAGTTATTGAGAGCTTTAGGATTTACCCAGCTGATTGACAAGACCACACATGAGGCCGATTTTGCGCTGTGGCAGTTTAATATTTTAACCTATAAGCACGTGCCAGACTGGTTTAACTCCAAATTTTGGGCTAATCCGGAAAACTGGGATAAATTTCGCTGGTAAGCCGAAAACCTGCTTAACTAAGATTGCAAATATTAACACAATCTTGCCTAGACAATATGAGGGCAGGCCGTATTCTGTAATTAAGATGCACATAGGATATAGGACATGACAAACCTGAGTAGTATTGTGGAAATATTAGCAAAGCAGGCATTGGGTGGTGGACAGTTGCAGCAAAAGTCCTCACAACAAGGTGGCTTGGCAGATATCCTGGGGTCTGTGCTAGGGCATTTAAACCAGTCAAATTCTCAGCAAAATCAAAATACTCAAAACCAGCAAAATCAAACCGGCCAGCAGACTCGACAAAATGGTCTGGGGGCAATTTTAGGTTCAGTAATAAGTCAGTTCGGTGGTAGTGGTACTCAAGGTACTGCTCAGCCTCGTTCAGGATTGGGTGGTTCTACTGGTAAAACCTTATTGATTGCAGTACTGCCTTTAGTGCTGGCCTGGATTCAAAAACAGGGCGGTTTACAGGGTGCATTAGACAAGCTAAAAGGACAGGGGCTCAATAGCCAGGTCGATGATTGGGTGTCGACCGGCCCCGGTGAAAATGCCAATGTCGATCCGCAGCAGGTGCAAAACCTGTTTGATGATCAGGAAGTTGAAGCAGTTGCACAACAAACCCATGCACCGAAGCAGGATGTGTATAGTGCGATTTCACAGGTCTTGCCGCAGATTATTGATTCGCTTACTCCACAAGGTGAGCAAACCAGCAAGCAGGAAGCCAATAATGATATTCAAAATGTATTGAATATGGTTTCAGGACTTCTTAAAAAATAAATATAGACATTAAAAAATCCCGATATCTGTCGGGATTTTTTAATAACTATCAAATGATTTAGAATTTAATCTAGATTCATGCTGAACAGCTGATTAGATTTACAAATTTTCTTGGCAACATAATGAGATTTTCTCATGCGAATCAGGATAATCTGCGACTGAAAACCGAGTTCACCAAACTCAGGTTCTACCTGTACATAATGCAGTTGCCCATACTCATCTCGCACCCGCGCTTGAGCAGAAAAACCGGGTCGGGCATTGCCACTGGAAATTGTCGCCAAACGGCCAAGTAAATTGACATTGTTCTTTTTATATTTAGGTGGAATGACCTGATCCAGACAGTGAATCATAAAAATAGTAAAAAAAGTCGCAATGATTAAAGCCGGAATAATCAGGTAATAAGCAGGCAGAAATTTAAATTCCTGAGAATAGATCAGGAACTGTAAAACATAGCCGGCAAAACTAAAATTCATCAGGAAGAAAAACACAATCAAGGTTTTGGAGAATTTGACGTTTAGTAGATCCATCTGCTGAAAGTCATAAGGTGAAATTTTTTGCAGAAACTTGCTGGGTCTGAGTCCAAAATAGAAACCAATGGTTTTCACCACACCGAACAGAATAATCGCCAATAAACTCAGATGAAAAGGCATCAGGTTATAGTCTAGAAAAAATGCAGGCATGGTGAAGTCCGTTTTAGTCTTATTCTGAGAGGTAAATTCCACCATCAGAATGCACGGTAATCTCTACTTTTTCAAGTGCTTGACCTTGGCAAGGCCCAGAAATGCATTCACCGCTTTCTACCAGAAACAAGGCGCCATGCGTGGAGCATTCAATAAATTCCTGATCGCGATCCAGAAACTGGTTTTCCAGAAATTCCAGTTCGACCTGCAAATGCGGACACAGGTTTTGATAGGCATAGAAGGCACCGTCACGCTGTGTGATAAAGATATTATCTCCATCGGGAAGCTCAAAAGAGCGTGCTTCGCGTTCTGGAACGTCTTCGGTCATGCAAATTTTAAACATTAAGCACATTCCTTTTGAAAGTCTTGTAATAATGCCGCATAGTCTTCAACTGCCAGGCGTGGACCAAATTGTGAAACCACCTGGCTCGAAATGAGAATCGCCAGTTCAGCCGCAGCTTGAAGACCCAAATTAGCATTCAATCCGTACAGGAAAGCCCCGGCAAAAGCATCACCGGCACCGTTGGCATCTACTGCAGGCACTTTACGGCCAGGAACAGTAAATGTATTTTGATAATCCGAAATCAGTGCGCCTTCAGCTGACAATGTAATGACAACGTGCTGACTGATTGTTTTTAATTTAAGCAGGGCTGCCTCAAGATTATCTGTTTCTGTATACATCAGCGCTTCTTGCTGGTTACATAACAGCAAGTCTACACCATCTGCAATCATTTCATCCAAACCGGCACGCGCGTATTGCACCATGGCAGGATCAGATAAAGTTAGGGCAATTTTAACGCCATTGGCACGGGCAATATCACGTGCTTGTTGTACCGCATGACGTGCTGTGTCAGAAGTTGATAAATAACCTTCGAGATATAGCCATTTCGCGCTATTTAGTGCGCTGAAATCAATTTGTTGATCAGTCAGTTCGGCCGTAATACCCAGATAGGTATGCATGGTACGTTCAGAATCAGGGCTGACCAGAACCATACATGTCCCTGTTACGCCTTCACTGATCGATTGGGTGGTGGTCTTAATACCTGCATCATTCAAACCCTTCAGGTAGATGTGCCCCAGTTCGTCATTTCCGACACGACAGCCATAAAATGCAGAACCACCGAGCGCAGAAAATGCCACGGTAGTGTTGGCTGCTGAACCGCCTGAAGCCTGACCCTTATACACTTGAGTCGCTTGAAGATTTTGATAAAGAGTGGCCTGAGTCTCACCATCTGCAAGTTGCATGGTGCCTTTTTGCAAGTGATGTGCAGTTAAAAAGTCATCAGAAACTTTAAATTCTTGGTCAATCAGCGCATTACCAATCGCAAAAAGATCAACAGTTGCCATGTTCAAATATCACATTAAAAATGAAAGTCCTAAGTTTACACGATTGCTTGGGATTGCTGTAGTTTGCTGAATCATTTTCAAATATTTTTCAAAAATGCTGTATTTTGTTCAGCAGCTATCTTTGGTCTAAAAACTGACTTATTTTTGTGCACTGGTGTGCTGCAGCATTGATTTAAGGATCACATTTTATTTATAAAGAGATATCGCTCCTGGCATGATACTTTAAGTCGCTTGGCAACAGTCATTCTTCACAACAATTTCAAATAGTGTGCGTATATGAATATTAAAATTGTAACAGCCGAACAACTCCCGGATCAGATCGAAACACTGGCAACTCTGGCACGTAAAGAAGGCTATAATTTGGTAGATAAGTTAATAGAAGAATATCGCACCGGGAAAAACTGCTTTAGCCACGCCAATGAATATTTGGTGGTGGCGCATGATGGCAAGAAACTGGTTGGCTGTGGTGGCTTAAACCAGCAATGGGGAGATAACGGCATTGAAGACCGCATTGGTCGTGTACGCCGTTTTTATGTGCATCCGAAATATCGTCAGCATGGCGTAGGCAAACAGCTTTTGGCTTACCTAGAGCAATTGGCACGTCCGCATTATTCGGCTTTATGCTTACAAACAGATACCCGACTGGCCGCCAGTTTTTATCAAAAGCAGAATTATGTATTTGTAGAAAATAATCCAAGCTATAACTATTTTAAATATCTGATTTCTTAAGCTTGTAAATACTCATCTAGATGCAGGAAGTAAATTTGATGATTTAATTTTCAAATGATCAAGTTTACTTAATTCGATCAAAATCCTCGGTTTTCAACGTGAATAATTCAAACAACTAAAGCTATAATGCGCTTAGTTATTTTAATTAAAGCATTAGGAGATCGCATGACTGTAGATGTCACTGAAACCATTTCTCAAACTGTACATCCTGCGTTTCAGTTGGTACGTCAACAACATGTTGAAGCTTTAGACATTTTCGTGTCTGAATATAAACATAAAGTGACTGGCGCCACACATTATCATCTGGCGACCAATCACGACGAAAATGTCTTTCTGGTGGCGTTTCGTACCCAGCCGATGGATTCTAAAGGCGAAGCCCATATTCTGGAACATACTGCGCTGTGTGGTTCAGAAAAATTCCCGGTGCGTGATCCATTCTTCCTGATGATTCGCCGTTCATTGAATACTTTCATGAATGCCTTTACTGCGGCTGACTGGACTGCGTATCCATTTGCGACCCAAAATAGTAAAGATTTCCAGAACCTGCTCGAAGTGTATATGGATGCAGCATTTGCTGCGAACCTGAATCCATTGGATTTTGCCCAGGAAGGCATTCGCATTGAGCTGGAAAATGGCGAGCCTGTCTATAAAGGCGTGGTTTTTAATGAAATGAAAGGTGCGATGAGTTCGCCTTCAGATCAGTTGTATCACACGCTGGCGCATCATTTATTCCCAAATACCACCTATCACTATAATTCGGGTGGTGATCCTAAAGATATTCCTGATCTGACTTACCAAGAGTTAGTTGATTTCTATAAGTCACATTACCATCCAAGTAATGCAGTCTTCATGACCTTTGGCAATAAAACAGCATTTGAATTGCAAGAGCAGTTTGAACATCTGGCATTATCCAAATTTGAAAAAGGTCAGACGCTGTATCCAACACCTGAAACCCGTTTGACTGCACCATTGACGGTGACAGACAGCTATGCTGTTGATGCTGAAGACCTGCAGGACAAGACCTATCATGTGCTGTCATGGTTATTGCCAGAAGCCAGTGACATTAAACTGCGTTTAGGTATGCGTTTAGTTGAAGGTATCTTGTTAGAAGATTCAGCATCACCACTGCGTCATTATCTGGAAACGTGTGGTTATGCAGATGCAACAGGTCCATTCATGGGCGTGGATGATTCTAATTTTGAAATGACTTTCTACTGTGCGGTGCAGGGTTCAAATCCTGAACATGCAGAAGAATTTAAAAATGGTGTGTTTAAGGTTCTAGAAGAGGTTGCGTCTAAACCGGTTGATCAGAACATGGTCGATGCGATTCTGCATCAAATTGAATTGCATCAGCGTGAAAT
>ERZ1292642.518-Hain-H14-01um-R1-518-length-21903-cov-48_pt1 | contig 21903 bp, 37 predicted proteins | sample MGYA00564403_ERZ1292642 | MGnify/ENA primary metagenome ERZ1292642 (study PRJEB36523, sample SAMEA6512643) | groundwater metagenome | collected 2019-01-09 | study: AquaDiva: Metagenomics assemblies of 32 groundwater samples
TTGGGGAATGTAAAAAGTGTAAAGAATATGAGTGCCAATTAGACGCCTGGTTTTCAGTCTTTGGAACTACGCAATTATCTCATGCGCAGGCGAGGCTGGAACAGGCAGAGGAAACGGCTTCCATCCTCGTCGCCAAGACGGGAGGGGAGCCTCCTTTGCGGACGTTGGAAGAGAGGAGAAAAATAGCTGAACAGTTACAAAAAATGGTCGCTCTTGATGGTGGGGACTATTTAGTGATGGCAGATTGGATTATTGCCCACTTCGCCCGTCCGGACGAACAATCCGAAAAGGAGAGGCATGACCCAACCTAATAAAGTGATAGACGGGATATTTGAGAGGTTTGATAGTCTAGATGGCATGATCGGTTCTTATCGCCGCTTCCTGGCGGAGAGTTTGATTAAGGTGCTAGAGAAGGTCTATAACACGCCAGATGCGGATGAGTCTATATATGATATGTTAAAAGCCCTCGAGGAGAAGCTAGATGAAAAGTGAATTAAAATTTGGTGGCTATTGTTCGATTTGCCTGGTCAAAGGTATACACCATAGCTTAAAAGAACCCTGCCCACCAATGGTTTCACGGATGAAAAGTAATCCAGAGTTGAAGGAAGATGCGGTTAGTCAATTACTTTACCAAGCTTATAAAGATTTTCATGGCTTTGTGGCTGATTACCCAAATGAGCATAACCATGAACTAATTGGAATTTTTAAAGCTCAAGCCAAATCCATCTGCGCCCACTTCGCCCGTCCGGTGGTGAGTAGGGAGGAAATCATAAGAATAATAAACAGAAACGATGACGGGGATCCATTGACGGATGAGAAAGCCGAGGCTATCGCCACCGCCATCCACCACCTGCTCGAAGGGAATAAGGGATGAAAATCGAAGACCAAGTGACTTTGCTAGAGTCGTCCAAGCGGTTGAAGAAATTGGGGGTACCACAGAATAGTCTGTTTTATTGGGTAGAAACATATAATCCAGAATGCGCTCAAAGAAGTTGGAGTTTATTCTATGACAAAGACGATGACGATAGAGTCAATCCACACGTCTCCGCCTTCACCTGCGCCGAGCTGGGGGAGATGTTGCCGAAAGAAGTAATAATCGGAAATGATATCTACGAATTTTATGAAATTTGTAATTTTAAATTTGGAACAAAGGATACTTCTTGGGGATTTTCTTATAGAAAAACTTTGTATTTTGGTCGATGGATGGATTGGTTGTACTCGACCTGTGAAAAGAATGAAGCCGAAGCCCGTGCAAAAATGCTCATCTACCTTTTAGAAAATAATCTCATCCCCAGCGAAAGGAAAGTATGAAACCAGAAGAACAGTTTTTCGAAGATAAATCAAATCTTGAACAAGCCCTGGCAGATTTTATAGAATTATGCAAGAAGATTGACAGAGATGTCAATGAAGAAGTGGCAGAAGCCGTCGTAAATGCTTTGCGAGAATCAGGTTCAAAAGCCGATTGCTTTATTGAGGGAGAGTGAGGGGATGAACGAAGAAAAAGAAATTGAAGACTTAGCGCAGATATTTGCCAACAAGCGTCATTCCAGTATTGAGTGGGGCCGCGAGTGCGCCAGGATAGTTATCGAGGCGGGGTATGCCCGGACCCCGAAGCAGGATATGACGGTGGAACAAGCAAAAAATATACTCAAGGAAGTCTTGTTAGAAAAGATAATGATAATCGAAGAACGCCACCATTCGTACTACGGCTCACCGCAGGAAATTATGGATAATTTTGCTGCCGTCATGCGGAAGAAAGGCTGGGGGAATGGGAAAACTCATACCAGAAAAATTAAGTAAAAAGGAATTGTTGGAGGAATATTTGCTTTTAAAAGAGTACTCCGGGCAATTATTTAGCCAAGTAATGACCCTAGAGAATGAAGTATCTGAATTAAAGAAGTGTATGAATCATGGATATATATCAACGGCGTAATTTGGAATAGGAAAAACGAATAACCCCACTTAACCGGAGAGAACATGGACATCAATAAAATGACGGATGAGGAGTTGGCAGATTGGTTAGAAAAATATTTTGTGAATGTTAGTTCCGGAAAAAGCTGGTTAAACCTGGCTCAATTCATTCATTACTGGACTAGGGACAGCTTAAAAGAACAACAACGCGGCGAAATGGATAAACTGATGCTTAGCCAGAGGCTGACGCAAAAGGAGGGTTAATGAACAGTAAAATCTTAACAATCATGCCGTCCAGGGGAAGACCAAAAGAATGTAAAAATGCGATAAAATCATTTCTTGAGACTTGTAAAACATCTAATTTAGCTGTTCTTTTAGATGAAGATGACCCATTATTATCAGAATATTTTAATATATCACACAAAATATTTTGGTGGATAAAAAAAAGAGATACTATAACCAACAGAATAAATAGATTTGTCATGCAAAATCTTAATGATTATAAATTCTTCCACCTTACTAATGACGACGTTATCTACCATACAAAAGATTGGGACGTATCATTTATGAACAGACTGGAAGAAAATGGTCATGGGATAATTTATGGCGATGATTTATTCCAGAGAGAAAATTTGCCGACTTTCCCATTTATATCTCAAGAGATAGTTAAGGCTGTTGGCTGGTTTCAAATGCCATTATTAAATCGTTATTATGGCGATATGGTTTGGAAATATATCGGTCAAAACGCCGGTTGCTTATATTATTGTCATTATATAACCATTGAACATATGCACCAGCTGGCTGGTAAAGGAGAATATCCTGTCGATATGGAGATTTATGAGAAGGACGGACAGGCGTTTGCTCAATGGTTGGCGACTTCAGCCACAAGAGATATAAACAAGGTTAGGAGGTTGTATGATACCACAAGTTAGTTTGATTGCATCAGCGGTAAGACCAAAGTTATGGGGGGCGTTTTTTAAGTCATTGGAGGGGACGAGCGTGGAGTATGAAATTGTTTTTTCGGGCCATAACACACCAGATGAAACTGCATCATTTCAATTAGATTATCGGGAATTTATATATATTCATACCAAAAAAATTAAACCCGCCCAATGCTACGAAATTGCCCGCCGTCATGCAACAGGAGAAACAGTCATTTGGGTAGCGGATGACGCGGAATTCCCTAACGACGTAATCGGAAAAGCGTATAAATATTGGAAATCACAGAATAATGAGAAGCTGATTCTTTCTATCCAGACAAAAGAAAGCGGCTATAATCTTCCTGAAGGTAAACTTTTTGACATGAATATCCATCGTTTCTTTGGCGGAGCACCTTTTGAACCTTATAATCCTTTGATGGCTCCGATTGGGTTGATGAGTCGAAAATTTCTTGAGGGTTTAGGGGGGTTTGACCGAAGATATGTGTGTGGACAATACGAAAATTCAACGGTTTTGAGAGCATATGAATATGGTGGAATAGTCGAAATCTTCAGAGACAAGGATTGCTTTATTGACATTGACCATCTTGGCAAGTCAATAGCCATTGGTGAAAGCAAAGTCGAAGCCGATTTCTTGAACCGTCCTTTTGCTAAAGGATACCAAAAAGATAGGGAAGTACTTGAAAAATCCTGGGCGACATTAAATCAGACCAAATTAGCCGCTTTTTTTAAAGCTGGGATTCAACAAATCAGCCCTTCCGAAGTATTCGAGATTTCAAAGACGCAATTAGACGCCTTTGAGCCGTATGAGGATACGGACATATTAACAAAATCTCAAAGTAATAAAGGAGGGTGGGAATAATGGGATATAAAAGTACAACGATAAAATGTCAATATATGATTGATAAAGACAATCCTCGCTTGACTGGTCTTACTGGTAAAAATATAAAACTAGAAAAATGTTTACATGATGAATTCTTTGTTGATACGTTAGGAATAGAACATTGTAGTAGATGTTTTGGCCCAACAATGTATATAACAGAAGCTACTGGAAAATTATCGTATAAACAAATAAAACTTGCAAAAGAATTAGAGGAAAATAGAGCATGCTAATCTGGCGGCCCTGCTCATCCTGCGGCACAACCGATTATCCAAAGCATCGATGGGTCAAGAGCGGGACATATTATCTATCAAGTAAATGTGTTGTTTGCCATAAAGAAGATAGCGCAGTCCGTAATGCTGAATACCGGAACAATCCGGCTGTCCGGGCAAGAATACAAAAAAAACAAAAACAATGGCGACAGGATAACCCGCTTTATATGAAAAGAAAACACCGGGAATGGAGGGCAAAGAATAAAGACAAGATACGGGAATGGAGCATGAGCTGTTATATCCGAAATCGGAAAGCTATACTTGCCAGACAAAAGAAAAAACGGCTTATAGCTCGTGTCAAGAAGTGGGGGGATTTAACTATTCGAGAGATACACGTTAAGGTCAATTCAAGAAAAAAACATCCTTTTAGGGAAATGGAGCGAACAAGATGCCAGAAGTCAATGTGCCTAAGATAAGTTTTTTTGCGTCAGCAATCCGTCCTCATCTGTGGCAACGCTTGTTAGATTCTTTAAAAGGCGGAAAACATAAATATGAAATCGTTTTCGCTGGATTTATCGACCCTGAAATAATCAATAAATATCCCGAAATAAGATATATCCAAACGGATAACATCAAGCCAGCCCAGTGTTATGAAGTTGCACGAAGGGCTTGCTTGGGAGAATTGGTTTGCTGGATAGATGACGATCATACTTTTTCCGAAGGTTTTGTGGATAAGGTATGCGATTATTGGGATGAATACGGCAGTTATAAAACCATACTTACCACTCAATACATTGAGAAAGAAACAGAAGAAAATATTGAAAATTATCGTTTCTATGCCCGCAATCTCAATACTCCACAAATGCCGCTTGTCGGGATTATGGATCGTGAATATTTAGAAAAATTAGGTGGTATTGACAGCCGCTATATTATAGCCCGTTGGAATTGTGATATAGCCATGAGAAACCTCGAATTTGGAGGTAGAACAAAAGTTTTTAAGGATGTATGTGTTACGCTGGATTCCAAAAACAAGAACGGCCTATACAATAATTTTTGGTCAGGATGGAACGAAGATTCTGAACAGCTTGAAAACTCTTGGGTTATCGGAGGGTACAAAAGATTCCCAGACCCCTTGCTTGTTGTTGAAAGAAATAAACAACCCTACTGGTTCGTTCCCATAAGCAATCAGGAAGTCACGTTAGAACGTAACGATATATTTGTTCCTTTCAAGGATGAAGATATATTAAGAATAAGCCAAAAACCAGTAGGGATATGGTTCTCGAAATGGGGGTAAGATGAAAGAGAAAGTTTTAATTACGGGAGGTACGGGTTCGGGGGGTTCATTTTTAGCCGAATACATTTTGGAAAATCATTCAGAATGGGAAGTATGGTGTACCAATCGTTGGCACTCAACAGGTAATTTAAAAAATATCGAAGCGATAAAAAATAGAATTATTGTTAAAGAATGTGACCTTACAGATTTATCTTGCGTAATAAGGTTACTTCAAGAATGTATGCCAAGTAAAATTTTTCATCTTGCGGCAACAGCCAATGTCCGTATTTGTTTTGATAATCCATTATCTGTATATCTTAACAATGTTGTATCTACCATGAATTTATTTGAAGGTATTCGCATGGTATGTCCAGAATCCAAGACGATGCTTTGTAGTACCTCTGAAACATTAGGAAATCCTCAAGAATTCCCCATGACGGAATCACATCGTTGCCAACCTGTTAACCCATATGCGGCGAGCAAAATGTCCTCAGAGTCACTAGCCTATGCTTGGGCGCAATCTTGGGGATTAAAGATAGTGATTACTCGTGCATTCGCCTATTTGAATTTTCGTAGAAAAGAACTCTTTTCTACCGCTTTTGCATTACAGGTATGTAGGATTGAAGCAAATAAACAAAAAGTATTGAAACATGGAAATTTAAATTCAACCAGAACACTAATAGATGTACGAGATGTAGTCAGAGCATACTGGATTGCCTTAGATAAATGTGAATATTCTACTCCGTATAATATTGGTGGTTCCGACATATTAACTGTAGGAGATTTTCTTGAAATATTGAAATCTAAGTCTAAAGTAAAAATTATATGTGAACAGGATAAATCGCTTATGCGTCCAAAAGATGTTGATAAACAGATATGTGATGTTAGTAAATTCAATACATTGACTGGATTTAAACCTAAATATACTTTAGAAGAATCTATTGATTATCTATTGGAAAAATGTCGTGAAGAAGTTAAAAATGAATCGTAAAAGATGTAAAAGTTGTGATAATAAAATAGATTATAAAAATCTAATCGGGATATGTTATAGGTGTAATGTTTGTATTGATTGTGGCGGTAAAATATCTTCCAATAGCCACAAAGGAAGATGTAAAAAATGTTTAGGAAAAAGTTTGTTTGGTTCTAATAATCCAAATTGGAAAGAATCAGGATTATGTTATGGAGCAATACATAAATGGATTTGGACTTATTACGGAAAAGCAGATAGGTGTGAAAATAAGAAATGCGTTTATCCTAATCCACATCATTATGAATGGGATAATATATCTGAAAAATACTTAAAGGATAGAAAGGATTGGCGCAGGTTATGTGTATCTTGTCATGTCAAAAGGCATAGAAATAAGAAAAAGGAGTTAAAATGAAAGATAAAGACGACATCATGGTAAAGGATTTAATAAAAAAATTCAAATTACATGAACTTTTAGCTATTAAAATTATGTATGAAATCAGACATAATAAAGATAAATATTTCAGAGTATTTGACGTGGAAGAATAGGAGAACTATGCAAATATCAATAGTCGTTCCAGCGATACGAAAAGAATTGTGGGAAAATTTCTATAATTCTATCGCCAACTCTTTTCACGGTGAATGGGAGCTTATCTTAATAGGGCCCTATGAACCGTCATTTAAAAAGAATAACATGAGATGGATAGAAGATTGGGGATGCCCGACCCGATGCCAGCAGATAGGCATACTGGAAGCCAAAGGAGAATGGATATGCTTCGGATGGGATGACGGGATATTCCAGAATAATTCTTTGGATAAATATTATTCTTTCTTGTCTGATTACAAAGATTATAAAACAGCCATATCCGGAAGATATACTGAAGGAACGCAATCAATTGGATATATGCTATCTGATGACTATTATAAAATAAAAACCCATGAACAAGCTCAATCGCCGTATGTCCCAACAAATTTCCTTATACTCAACACCGGTCTTGTATCTACAAAACTGTTAAAAGAAATCGGCGGAATGGACTGTCGGTTTGAAACAACTGGTCTAGCTTGCCTTGACTTATCTATCCGGCTTCAACTTTATGGAATCAAAATAATATTGGGCGAAGGTTTATTATTGACCTGCTCTTGGCTTCCAGGCAATGAAGGTGACCATGAACCAGTTAATAAAGCGTTCTTTCAGGCGGATATGCCATACTATAACAAAAAGTACAAGAGTCCGGAATTCAAGAATGAGATAATTATTCCGTTGGATAACTGGAAACAAGCACCAGATAAGTGGAAAAGGAGATTCCAATGATTTCAATACTCATGCCTAGCATCAGAACACATCTTTTAGAAGGTGTCTACAATTCAATTTCAGACTCCTTTCATGGCGATTGGGAACTTGTCCTTGTGTCACCATATCCTCTACCAGACACTTTAAAAGATAAGATAAATATCCTTTACATCAAAGACGCCGGAAACCCTATAAGATGCCGCCAAAGAGGACTTGTGGAAGCGCACGGAGAGTATATCTGCTATGCCGCAGATGATGTCCTGTTCTATCCCAATTCCCTGGATATTGCTTACAACACAATTAAGGACAAGGACTATAAGACGATTGTTCTTGGAAAGTACCGTGAAGGGAACGAGGACAATCCATTCATGGATTCCGACGAATATTATATGCTTAAAACCCATGACTTTCTCAAACAACCCATGCAGGGGCTACCAGATTATATGTTGCTGAATACTGGTTTGTTATCAACCAAGCTGATGAAAGAAGTCGGTGGTTTTGATTGTCAGTTTGAAGCCTGCGCTATGGCGTGTGTTGACTTGTCCATAAGAGTACAAAATTACGGCTGTAAAGTCATTATCCAGAATGAACCGATATTTAAAAGCACTCATCTGCCCGGCACTATCGGCGACCATGAGCCGATTCATAATGCTCAAATAACCCATGACCAACCGTTGTTTTTGTATTTATATCTAAATCCTGCGAATAAGGGGCGGACTATTATTCCTTTGGATAATTGGGAGAAAACGCCTACTCGCTGGATTAGGAGGTTCGGTGAAGCATAAAATTTATTTCTTCGAGTCCAACATCCCTATGGATAAAACCGTCTACCTTCCCCTAGTATCCGGTATCCTCCAGTCCTATGCCCAGACCTTCCCCGCGCTTAATGAAAACTATGAATTCATGCCTTTTATCTTCATGCGTGATACTCCAGAGAACATGATAAAGGATGTCAAAGACCCCTTCCTTATGGCTTTTTCCGTGTGTATTTGGAACCACCAGTTATCCCTAGCTGTAGCCAAACTCGTCAAGCAGAGGTATCCTGACGTAATTATTGTGTTTGGCGGCCCACAAATAACAGAAGCAGATAAGCCATATTGTGATTATATCATTCAGGAGGAAGGGGAAAAAAAGTTTGTATCCTTATTAGCCGAGCTTGCAGGAAAAACAATTGATGTCAAAGAACAAAATCTTAATGATTACCCGTCACCTTATACGAAAGGATTATATGCTGGAATACTTAAAGATAACCCTTCCATTACGTTTCAAGCCATTATTGAAACGAATCGTGGATGCCCATTTACCTGTTCATTCTGTTATTGGGGACAAGGGTTCGAAGAAAAAAAGGTACGCCACCATTCGCTTGAATATGTCAAAGAAGAAGCGGAATGGATTGGAAGGAACAGAATTAAATACATATTCATGGCAGACGCCAACTTTGGTATGTATGAACGAGATTATGAAGTCGCAAAAATCTATTGTGAAACCAAAGAAAAATACGGTTATCCGGAGAAAGTGAGGGTTTGTTATGGGAAAAATAAAGAAGAAAACGTGTTCAAAACCGCGAAGTTACTCCATGAAGCCGGACTTGCGAAAGCTATCACCCTCGCCAAGCAAAGCAATGATATGGGAGTGCTTACCAACATCAGGCGGAACAACATCAAATTGTCAGTATACAATAACTTACAGGAACGATACCAAAAAGAAGGTATCGCCACTTATGTTGAACTTATACTTGGATTGCCGGGAGAAACCAAAGCTTCCTTCATTAAAGGGGTTGAAGAAATCGTTGATTCCCCAACACAATTATTCATATACCACTGCTCCATACTGGAAAATACAGAAATGTCGAACCCCTTATACTTGGAAAAGCATGGGATACAAACTGTCCGTGTCCCGCTCACCGAAATCCACTGCGAAGTCCGTAAGCCGGAGTACGTCACAGAATACGAAGATGTGATTATTGAAACTAATGCCATGACCAAAGAAGAATGGATAGAATGTGCTGTTTATGCTTGGGTGGCACAATTGAAGAATAGTTTTGATACGGAAGTTACACCTGTTGAGCTGTCAAGATTCCAACAGATAGCGGAGAACATCACCAATAGGTACTCTAGGGGTCAGGTGGATAGGCGATTCGGTAATGTGGTGTTTGAGCCGGAAGAAATGGCATTCCTTCGTATATCTTTAGAGCGTGGTGACGTTCAGGGTGATATGGTGGAATGGGCTAAACAGAATGTAATTTGGGGGAGAAAATCACGGGTGCATCAACCAACGATGGGGGTGTGAGATGGGAACAATATTATATTGTATATTAGCTTGGGGAATTGTATTGTGGATTAATGAATTAACCTCCTAGTTAAACCCCTAGGGTTTAATGCTTCTTCTGCTATACCAAATTTAAGCAAATTTCTTACCAAATCTCTATTCTTCATACTATTAACTACAGATTTTAATTCAGGGCTTGTTTTACTTAGAATCTCCATAGATTTTTTTATAGTATCATCAGTAGTTAATTTAACCATAGCTTTTAATTGATTTGCAGAGGCAATATCAGCATTTTCCATTAATCGACTATTAATTACATCGTAATGTTTTCTAAATTCTCCATAAGCATCCATAGCAACATCTATTGGTTTTCCTACCTTTCTGGCCGCAATACGCATTTCTCTACTAATTTCTCCAGCAAAATTTTTAATTTGTGAAATTTCATCTTTAGTAGATTCCATTCTCATAGCTGGAGTAACCATTTGGTCAGCCGCACGTTTTATTTGTTTAACATTCCCAATACTATTATCAATAGAACCATTCTGATTAAATCTAACATTATAAACATCTTTTTTATTTTTTATTTCATTTAATACTTTAACTGGCATTTTCCCAAAATTAACATTAGTAGGAACATTTTCCACTGGTTTTAAAGCAACTTCATAAGCAGAACCATAACTTTTTTTCAAAGCATCTAAAGCCCCTTTAGCCATATCTGCTTGGTCAGCATCTCTTGTAAATTTTAGTAAAGGTTTAATCTTGCTTGGTATATTTTTAATCATTGTTCCACCACTCTTTAAAAGTTGTGCGCCACCAGGAGCTAATACAGTATCAGCATAAAGACCTCCAGCCGCTGCTAATGGTTCTGGTACACCTGTACCTCTATATATATCACCATATTGAGCAGGTCTATCGCCAGTTGCTACTTTTAATAAATTAGAAAGTATATCTTGTGGTTTTCCAGCTTGTAAGTCTAATCCAACAGAAGCAGGCATTCCTTGATACAATTCTGCCGCTCCACCCAAAGTCCTTAATGCCGCACCTAAAGGATGTTGCATTGTAGGAGGATTTTGAACTAAATCTTTAATTACAGATGGCCTGGATGATATTTTTTGGTCTATTGAAGGTTTGGATTGTATTGGCTGTTGTACAGATTTTTGTACAACAGAACCTTTCATAGCTCTCTCACGCTCTAAGCTCAATAATTCAAATTCTTCATCTTCAGTAATAGCCATTATTGACCACGCTTTTTAAGAAGTTCTTGATAGCGGGATTCTTTTGAATCATCCCAACCAGAACTGCTATCAGGAATATTTTGACTGTCTGATTTCTTTTTACCACCTTTAATAAGTTTTTTCATTAAACCAGCATTAACTCCAAACTTCATAATATCCGCACCAGCAGTAAATTCATCTTGGAATCTTTGAATATCTTTTTTATAAGTTTCTTTATTTTTACCAAATGGATTTAACATTACATCTATACGTTTTGCCTCCATTGGAGTAAGTTGTTTGCCACCACGCAAAAAAGGAATAGCCGCTTTCATGTAAACTAATTCTGATTTTAAATCTTGAACCTGTTGGTCTTGAGCAAGAATATATGGTACTTTATCTATCTGAAAAGATTGCCAATTAGCTTTACCATATTTATCGTACAAATTATCATACCCAGATTCTAAGGTAGACAAAGAACTTCCTATCATCCGAGCATCATTGACATACTTCTTTTCTTCTTGGGTTAGGTCAGGTACATTATTCAATTTTCTTTCAACAATTCCAGCCCTGGTTGATATTTTTTGATTTACCTGATATATGCCAAGTCCGTTTTTCATGTCTTCTTCAGCCGTTGCTTGGTCAACTTCTTCGCCAGTTACAGGGTCACGGTAGACTTTTTCTGTATCGCCACCTTCAAGTTGTCTTTTCATTAATCTAGTTTCGACATTGCGATTTTCAATTAATGAATCTCTATTTTCTTGGTCAAATTTACCAGATGTTTTATTTTGTTGAATTTGTGAAGCAGTTAATAAATTTTGAAGTAAAGAAGCCGTGTTTGTTCCGAATATTCCTCCGAAAGCCCCTGATTCTTGTATATCACCTGTTGGTGTGATTTGTGCAGAGGAAAATAATCCTTTAGATTTTGTCATTTGAGGATTTTCATTTAATCCTCCAGAATTTTGTTGTTTTGGATTATTTATTTGTTCTTGAACAGTAGATAATCCAGTAGATTGAGTAATGTGTTTAATCAAATCCATAGCTTGTTCTGGAGGAACTTTTTTTAAAGCATCTTTCGTATTCTCATATCCAGTTTCTTCTAATGCCTTATTAACTCCTTTTTGGTGAGGAGTAAGCATCGTTTTCTGTGCTTTTATCAATTGTCCTAAAATATTTATAGGGTCTTGTTGAATATCCACATTATTTGCCATATAAAGCCTCCAAATTACATTCCAAATCCAGCACCACTACCACCAATTGGTATTTTTGGACTACCCAATGTTTGCCCTAAACTCTGCTGAAAACTCTTCAAAAACGGATTCATGCCAAGCGTCGTCTGCGAACCGCTTTGATTAATAGACCGTAACCCCGCCAAACTTTGATTTAACATCTGACTTGTAGCTAAAGCCGGTTGCTGTACCTGCGCCTGTCCGCCGACTCCAACATTAAGCAACTGCATTAAATTCTGGATATTAAACTGTTTGGCTTGATTTCTTATATCCGCCGCCGTCCTTGATGATATTTGCGCCGCCGTGCCACTGTCTAAAATACCTGATTTTTGAAATTGAGGCATAATGTCCTGAAGGGATTGCTGTGTTATACTACCGACCACATCTTCGCTTATGCCACCCGGAAGCGTATTAAGATACCCCGGCAACGGTTGACCTAAAAGAAGTTGATTAACGATATTGCCAGCGTTTTTATTTAATTCCCGCTGTTGAGGGTCAAACGCTTCGGCTTGTCCAAGCTGTAACGCCTGAAGGCGTTTTTCTTCCGGTGTTGCCGTAACAGTTGTCTGTTTATTTTCTGATACTGTGGTTTTTTCCTTGCCGATATTCCCCTCCTTATTACAAACAATATCAAATATTTATTTTATTAAGCATCACTTCTCTGAATGATTTAGAATGCAAATCCTCTTTTTTAAATACCTTTATGATATTAGCGTGTTTTTTATTCGCTTCACCCGCGAAATATTCACAATGATGATTCAATTCCAAAAACCTCATTTTCAATAAAGCGAACACCAAGCTCCTGCGATAATCTTTATGTATCCAGATATTGCTGACAACGCAAATATTCCCGTCCGTCGTATTCTCGTCAAAATTGTAAAAAGGAGCATGACATACCATGCGTCCCCATTGCTCGAAGTTGATTCGCAGGAATTCGCAATAGCCCAATAGCTTTCCGTTGTTGTCTTGTTCATAAATCAGATTGCCACGTTCTATCATCGTTTGATGGTAGAGGTTGGATTCTTCTGGTGATAGCTTGTGCTTGTGCCACCATTCTTCGGAGGATAGATATAAATTTGTAAGTTGTTGGATGATATTCATATTAGTACATCACAATACAAATTCCTGAACCGCCTGCGCCGCCATCTCTGCCAGTTACTGAACCTGCTCCACCACCCCCGCCGCCAGTATTTGCTGCACCTGCTGTTCCTGCGGTATTAGCACTACCACCACCACCCCCACCACCAAATGGAGTACCACCACCACCTCCTCCAACATTTGATACTCCCGCCGCACCTATACCACCAGTCATAAAAGAACCAGCTGTTTGCCCTGAACTATTATATGTCCCGCCTGCTGTTCCACCAGAACCAGGAGACCCACCTGTACCTCCTGAACCAAAATTTCCTCCGGTAGCAGAAACACTATCAAAAACTGTCGCTACCCCTGCGCCACCGTTTGTTCCATTAGTCCCACCTACGCCAGCTGTTCCACCTGTTCCTATCGTAACAGTATAACTATTGCCCGGCGTAACGGTAAATGGATAATTAATTAAACTTCCACCGCTCCCTCCGCCCCCTCCAGCTTCACTGGCATCATCCCCACTTCCACCACCACCACCACCACCACCACACATTGATAAATATACTTTTGTCACACTTGCTGGAGCTGTAAAAGTATCAGAAGAAGTATATATATTTATCCTAGAAGAAGTATTTCCTCCTGGTAATATTCCAGCAACATCTGCTGTCGCTAAATTAATCTGCCTATAAGAAGGAGTAGTGCCACCAACTAGAAAATGAGTCGGGCCACCAATTCCTTTTCTTGCGTATGTCGTTGTTGTATCCGCATAAAGAATATCTCCAACAACTTGAGAGGTTGTTACCAATGCGGAAGTATTGACTTTTTGAGAAGTTGAGATAGTTGCTAGTTTTGTGTCAACGATAGCGGCGTTGGCGGCAATGTTGGTGTTTTGGATGTTGCCGTTGTAATCCGAGTACAAAACATCAAAGCAAGAATTGTGCTCACTTGCAATTATAGTTGCCCCCGCCGAAAATGTGAACGGTTTAACCAAAATTGACAAAAGATTTCTCCTTTTTTCTTAAATTCCTATGATGTTCATAATGACAAATTTTACATAAAGTTAATCCATTGTTAATATTAAATCTTAAATCTGGATAATCTTTCCATTGTTTTATATGGTGGGCATGAATATAACATTTTTTTGTTCCACAATCTTGACAAGTATACCTATCTCTTTCAAATACAGATGTACGCCAATTTTTATATTCTACAGTCGATAAACTTCTTTTTTTTCCACCTTTCCAATTAAAGTGATTTATACCTGTCATTCTTTTTCTACATTTTTCTTTAAATTCTTCCGAATTTTTCCATCTCATACCATATATAGGATTAGTCTTACCTTTCCTCCAAGTTTCAGATTTTCTTATTGTAATCATTTTTTCTTTATGTTCAATTGTAGCCCATCTTGATTTACAAGATTTACTTATATTATTTTTAGTTTCTTCAGAATGTGGAGTTATGTGTCTTGGAGGCAAACCAGACAATCCTTTATTCCAAACAGGATAATGTAATGTTTTATTTTTATTCCAAGGAATCATACCTTTCTTAAATGATGTACTATTCACTTGGACACTTCCTTTAATTCCTTTATTCCAAGCCTTCATGACACCTATCGTACCTTTATTCCAAGATGTTTTACCTTTAATAAACATTTTATTTCATAAACCCCACATAAAGTTGTAATGTTCCCGTTGTCGTCCCCCCGACCCTGACCCAAGTAATAACTCCACCAGTAGAATTAAAAGAACTGAATTTACCCCTATATTCAGTTGTCCCACTTGTTGTTATTGCTCTTATTGAGAAATCAGAATTATTTGTATATCCTGATGTGCCTCCAGAAGCTATGCAATAATGACGAGAAATATCACTCATGCCCCAACTGGCTTTATTAGTATTATTCACGGAAGCCAATATAATCGCTGAATTAGGCGTGAAACTTGTCCCCGACATTACTATCCCCTGCGTTCCGGCGGATAACGAAATATCTCTTGTCGCCGAAGTCGCTTGTAATATCGAAGGGATATTGGCTATCGGTACAAGACCGGCGTTTGAAGGGACGCTTGCAAATCCAGTTAAAGAAGTACCATGAACCTTTGAAGCTGTTGTTATCTGTGCCAATTTGGCGTCACTTATAGCGGCAGTACCAGAGATGTTGGCGTTGGTGATATTGCCGTTGTAATCATTAAAAATGGTGTCCGCCACTGAATTATGCTCTGAAGCAATAATCAGCGAACCGACCGTCCATGTGAATGGCTTCGTGATGAGTGACATTTACTTATTCACCTTTTCTCTTATCTTCTCCCGCTCTTTTTCCACGATATGCTTTTCGGTATTTTCACTATGAAACAATATCTTCTTCTCTCCATAAACTTTCATGTGTTCTTTAGCCCGTTTGCCGTCCCATTCCGGCCTCTTTTCATCAGCCACAAGAGTATCAACCTCCGCTTGCCAGCCATTTACTACCGCTTCCATGATATTATCACAAGTCTTTTTATCGTTGAAATCTATGGTCATTTTACATGGACGACAAACACAAACCCTCATCTTTGAACCGTCATCGAGCAAAAATTCAGTTTCTTCTTTATCGGGAGTGAACATATGAATTACTTTACCATCGGAAACACGTTCGACGATTAAGTTCCTGTGGCACAAAACGCAATGCCCGTATTTGTCGATATTACTCATTGCCCTCCCCTTTCCAGCAAAAATACCATAAAATTAGCCGTTGCCACATCTGATTTAAAATAAGTTGTCCCGGTTGTCCACACTGTATTTATCCCCGCCCCTTCGGGATTAGCGTATAAACTCCCCGCCTTATCCTGCCAAACCACAATATACCCCATCGGTTGAGAAGCCAACCCATGAGCATATCCGACTTCCGCGTTCGCCGTTCCAGATGTAAGAACCTTTAGCCATACCCCGCCTATGTTCTCGCCTTTAAGACCGCTTGTGCCGCTTCCAAACCGCAACCTGCCTTGAATCGCTGAAAATATGTCTTTTAAATCTTTATCAACATCAGCCCTGTTTGATTTGTCGTCACCATATCTGTTTTGGCTGAAATAATTTGATGTCTTGCTAATATACATTGGCTATACATTCGTTTCCAAATGAGCAAAATATCCTACCCCATCAATTTGCATAGTTTCCCCAAGCGTACTATTGGCGAACTTAAAACGAACAACCCGTCCCCTGCCGTCTAAATCCCTTCTTTGCTGTAACCCGCCGGAACCGGCATAAACGTCTGTACCATATATAGCCGTTCCATATACCGCCGCACCGGTTGCGATAGAGAACGTTTGAGAATAAGTGTCGGCATTTTCAAAATCATAAGAATAAGCGAACGTAAGAATGGAATTAGCAGACTGATAATAAATAACGACGTTGGGAACGCCTTTTTGATTGATAATATCGTCGTAGTGTTTCCAATTCGTATAATAATATGCGTTGATAGCTGTCTGAACATTCAAGATGTAATCATCCGTTCCAGTATCCATGCGATAAACAAAACCGCTGTAATCTCCGAAGTAAGGCCGTTCCTCCAAACCGTTTACCCAAACAATAGCCATAGAAGCCGCCGCAAATCCGGTATATATGCTGAAAGCGTTTAATACCCAGTCCCAAACGACGATAACATCGTTATTCGTCTGGCCGCTGGAAGGCATGGCGCAAAAATATCTATTCTTCCCTTTTTGCCTCATCGAAACGGCTTGATTGAATCTTGACGTATTATAACCGGATATGGTCGTCTGGATATTCGTGCTTATCTTATAAGAATTATTGCCATCATAATAATAGAAACCATCAGCAGATAAAAACACAAGGCCGTTTTCAACTTCCTGAATACTGAAAGGAGCGACACAGCCGACTGGAGAGTTCGATTTTTTAAGCAAGAAAGGAATGTCATTATCTCCGGTGAACGCCACGTTATATATCGCCCGCTCTTTGAATATAACCAGGTTATCGCCGAGGACGACCATCCTGATTATTTGCTGGCCGTCGTCTTTGCTGACTTCTATGAAAGACGTTGATAGCCACGTTCCGGTATCTTTGATATTAGACCAATAAAACCTTGATTTAAATGTTGTCCCACTGACTACCGCATTTCCCAAAAATAAATAATTATTATACTGGACGACATTCTTCGCCTTTGTAAGACCGGAAGGAACAGTCATGGCCGCACCGTTGCCTGTACCAGTCCATTTGAAGGGAACATCCGTATTATTCGTTATGTATACTTCGTTGAGAAAATTCTCAAAGTCGCAAAAGTTATCTGCCGTTATTGTCAGTGAGCCGGTAATATCATCCCATGTTCCGTCAAGGGAATCTTGTTTCCATAATTTTCCGTCAGCGACATTTATGATAAAAGATGAGTATGCCCCGCTGGAAACAAATTCATACCACCAAAGACCGTCGGAGTTTGGACTGGTAGCAATAGCCGTAGTGTTTAACGCTGTATACCCATTCCTTTTCAGGATTGAGCCGAATTTGTTGAAATCAATATTTCGTAAATCACTACTTTCGTTATTGGCGACAGAAAGCGGGCCAGAGGTCGAGTTAAGACCACCGTTGAAATTTATATCAGGTATACTGACTGAACCGCCAGTAAGGTCAATTCCAGCCATTATCTAATCCATCCATATTGCCCTGAATTACCGACCTGCCGAGGGTCAATCCCGCTACCCAAATTCCCACTACTCGTAGGCCTTTGCAATTTCGGTATCCAATCGATTTTATCCACATTGGTGGATTTTAAAGACGATATTTCATCTTTATAGAACGCCATGAAATCTTCATCTTCTTTTTTATTCTGTTCCGCGTTCATCTTGGCTGTCGCCAAAAGAATAATTGCTTCGCTGAATTCCTCGCCAAGCTCTGAAACGTCGCCTTCATTTACAAGTTGATAAGGAAGTTTATAATATAGAACATTTATAGGAAAAACGGTCGAAGGAAGAGGATATAATTGAACTTTAGTATAGTATGGCCCCGTTGTAGTAGACCCTACAGGTAGTACAGCTACCGTAGTATTAGCACTATTGGCGGTACAAGTTATCCTGCCAGTCGTTGACTGATTCTTAACAATCCTTTCAACGGAAGAAAAAGACTTGGAACCATTAACGGCGGTAGTACCATCACTGCTGTTAGTCGTTATGATTTCTGAATCAGGATAGCCGGATACTACACCAAAAACCGTAACAGATATGGACTGGTCAGAAGAAGAAGATGAAGATATGGTTATTACTGAAGAAGCCTTCAACTGTTCAAGGCAACTATCCATCCCCCACATTCTATATGCGGTAGGGACGCTTTCCATCGTATCTATCGTGCCGGAACCATAAAATTCTTGGGAAGGAATATATTCTAACTGAAGCGGGTATCCATAAGCCTTATGCCAGAAGAATGCACTATGACCTATCTGGATAGGAAGCACATATTCTTCCTGACCAAGAATTGAATATGTTCCTGTGGAGGTCGCAGTACCGTCATAGGTCTGATTCAAGGTTAAAGTTGTTTGACCTGAAATAGTAGCAACCTTAAAATATGTACTGCTTCCTGAAAAATTTGTATAACGCCCAATCCTGACGCCATCGGTTAAAAGAGTGGCTCCGGCAATGGTGACACTTGAAGAATTTTTCGTTAAAGTTACCGCTCCCGTTCCGGTGGTATATTTAATCACCGTATTAAACGTCGTAGAACGCCGCAAGGAACGCCATTTGGCTTCCCTTGCGACGCGCCACATAGACGTATTTATGACATTAGCGATACCGGTATCGAATTGTGTGCCACCCTGATTTTTGGTGGCACGACGTTTGACTTCTGACTTTAAGTCAGCGAATGTGAATGCCATAAATCACCTTTATTATATTTTAGCCAATAATGCATCAATGTCTTTACGGACACCGGCTGAATCGTGAGCATTTTTCAAGTATAACTTAACTTGCTCAAATGCTACTTGCGTGGCAGGGTCTTTAGCGGCTTGTTTTAATCCGGTAAGAGTCGCCTTCAGCCCTTCCCCTGATTTCTTGGATTTTACTCTTTCAATGAAGTTCCACGCCAGCAAGATTATCGCCGCCGCCGCTTGACCATAAGGCCCGGCCGCATCGGTCGCCGTTTTGGCGATAGGGCTTAACTGATGTGTCCCGGGTTCGCCTGCCTCATTAGACGGAGCCAATTTATTAAGTAAAGCACACCCTGAAAGCATTACCGCCAGACCTACTGAAAACCATAAGACTTTGTTCATACCGCCCTCCTTATTGAACCGGATTTAAACAAACCGCTTTTCCCTTGTTCTGCATTTGACACCAGATTTTTTTACCGTTGGCTTTCAATACTCCATTCTTGGCTGTTTCGGTAAATGATACGCCAAGAATAGCTCCTAATAATCCTGAAACTAATAAAACACTTAACGGTACAAACCCTTTTTTGTTCATGTTACCCTCCTTTGTTGATTTTCATTTTTCTTCCATCGGACACTTTTCCGGTAATTTATCCAGTTTCTTCCATACCGCGGACATTTCTTTTTGCTGGAGAGCGGCGATGGAGGCGGATTCTTCCTTCGTGATATAAATATTTCTGGATAGCTTGAATTCAACCATGACCAAGTTTAAGTCCCGCTGGACGACATCGAGCAACGTGCTGACTTTTGATGCCCACCAGACCGTTGATACAACGTGTACCAAAACGATAATTGCTATCCCGATCCATGCCGGGCTTGATTCCATCACTTACCTCCTACCCGTTTGGCCAAGCCCCGTTGTCTGATTTATGTTTTTTATTTGATGACATAAACTCTTGCACGTCCCTAGTCTTTATTTCCCAGTCCAGCATGGCGTTTATCGTGTTATTAATCATAATTAGCTTCTTGGCTAAATTTATATCAATGCCTACAAAGTCCTTAATTTCAAGTTTTGCCAAAGCCAATAAAAGAGTATCCAGGTTATCGCTGGGAATTCTATCCATATCTCACCATACCGGTTCCACAGTACGAGAGGCACGTTGGCCCCATATTATAAACGCTTAACTGCTTTCGACACAAACTGCACCGCCGTCCCTCTTTAAATTGCGGAGGGCGGTCTCTTTCTCGTCCGATAAACTCCCGTTTTTTACGTTTACGTTTCATATATTTGCGGCCGGTTTTTCGCGCGTGTGAACGCTTCCGCCATGATTCGGATGCTTCCGGCCTTATTTCTCCCATGAATTATCCCATCTCAAAAATACATTTCTGTCTACGGCATTCTGGCAATGATAACAAATAGCGTCCTCATTGATTACCTCAGCGCAACATCCGGCGTTATGATACGATTCCTTCGCTTCTGTAACTGCTGCATCTGTATAACCACAACCTAATAAAAATATCAATAAAAAATATCTCACAATCCCACGCCCATCAAATTCCGATATGCCGCCGTTGCTCCACCAGGAGCGGCAACTGGAGCATACGACCAATTAATAAATCCACCAAGTCCTATATATATCCCCGCTGTCCCAACTTGATATTTTGAATACCCAAAATCTATCATTTTTATGCCTGTGTTATAAGTTCAATCAAACGGGTATCTCCGCCAGTTGCCGTAAATTTAAGCATAATATTTGTTCCATTAACATCAGCCGCCGCAAGGTCAACTTTATAAACTCCGCTTGCCAATTCCGCCGGAGAATTAGTAAGCGCACCAAAAGCCGCACCATCAATAGAAACTTCCCCTGTAACCGTAAGACCGGTCTTTAGAGTAACGTGGTCAGCAGAATCAATCATGGGGAACATAAAATTAGCCAAAGCGGTGTTTTTCTTGACAAATAATTGACCGGCAGAAAGAGAATACCCAGTTTTATCGTTATTTGTCCCTACGGTCACATAATTCAACACAGTCTGGACTGATGTAGTTACTTTCCCGGTTGTGCCGCCTTGAACGAATACGGGTATTGTGACGCTATTAACCGCTCCTGATACGCTTCCAACTGCACCTGTAACGCTTCCAACCGAACCCGTGACATTTCCTTGAACATTTCCGACAACATCTCCACCGACATTCCCAGTGACACTACCGACTGCCCCAGTCACTTTCCCAACAGTACCACCTGAAATAAATATTACACCAGAAATACTGCCAATAGTACCCCCCTGTACAAATACTGGCGTTGTAACACTCCCAACTTCTCCCGTGACCGAGCCAACAGCACCTGTAACGCTTCCAACCGAACCAGTAACGCTTCCGACCGTTCCTCCTGAAACAAAAATTATTGGCGATACTTGGTCAACAAAATCCGTATCATCGGAATTTGTCCCAGTCACATAGAAAGCCAAATCTCCGATAGTATTTGTGTCTATATTCGTCAAAAATACACGATACCATCCATTGCCTACCGTACCGACTGTCCCCGCCGCCACAGCAAACGTCTGACCTGCTTTTGATATATTAACTACCGGCCCCGCCAAAGTCCTTAAAGAAAAATGGTCATTCTTGTCAATCATCTTAAAGGTACGAGTATAGCTTGTGCCTTGACTTAAAATTACCATCCATGCACCTGTCTTTTTCCTATTCCTGTACCAATGCCTGAAAAAGTTCTTCTAAAAACTGAACTGCTTATTGGGACTGATGCACTCGCTACCGTCGAATCCCCAAGCAATGAAATGCTTCTAATCGT
>ERZ1292642.519-Hain-H14-01um-R1-519-length-21863-cov-6_pt1 | contig 21863 bp, 31 predicted proteins | sample MGYA00564403_ERZ1292642 | MGnify/ENA primary metagenome ERZ1292642 (study PRJEB36523, sample SAMEA6512643) | groundwater metagenome | collected 2019-01-09 | study: AquaDiva: Metagenomics assemblies of 32 groundwater samples
TGATCTACGTCGCCGAGGGGATGGCGTGCGCGGGCTGTCAGGCGGTCCACATGTTCTTCGAGTCGAGGAACGGGGTCACGCGCTGCGTGGCGTGCCCGGGGAGGGCGTGATGGCGGACTTTGAGATTGTGCCGAGGCCGGTCAAGCGCGCGGGTCCGGGTGCACTCCATACGCCGCTGCTTCTCGCCCTGATGCAGACCGTGACGTCGGGGCAGTCCGTCCGCGTGCCGCTGAACGGCGAGAATGTCAGCAAGGTGCAGTCGCGACTGCGTGAGTCACTACGGCGACGTGACTTCGCCCTCCGCTATCAGAAGGACGGCGACGCCATAGTCTGCTGGGCCGTGCCGCGGCATCCCATCCCGCCGGAGACGTCGTGAGCGTGCCTCGCTCCGCCGTCCGCACGGTCGATCATCGCGACCCCGACGAGGTCGCCCGGATGGAGGCGCCCCGGCGGGGGCTGAAGACATGGGCGGCGCTGGGGAAAGCACGGGCGCTCGCGCGCGACGCCGACGATTTCCTCGCTGGCACCAACGCCTTCGACGTGCGGGATCTCCTCGGAGAGGCGGTGGCGCGACTGAGTACGAGGATGGCGGTGATCGAATCGGAGACGTCGCGGATGGCGACGAAGGAACCACAATGATGGCAGGGATCTACCCACAGGTGAGGATCGAGGACTACGTGCGCGACTGCTTTCACGTGGGCCCGCCGTCGCTCTCTGCATCGATCGCGAACGTGCTCCTGACCACGAGCCCATCCCACGCCTGGCACGCTCATCCGCGGCTGAACCCGAAGTGGGCGCAGAAGTCCACGGAGGCGACGGACCTGGGGAGCATCGCGCATGCGCTCTTGCTCGAAGGCGACCGCTCCAAGGTCGTGGTGGTCAACGCGGACGATTGGCGCACCAAGTCAGCGAAGGAGGCCCGGGAGGCAGCGCGATCCGACGGCAAGCTGCCCGTGCTGGCCAACAAGATGGCGGCCGTGGAGGAGATGGTCGCGGTGGCGATGGGGGCGCTGGGGCGTTCTGAACTTGGCACCACGGCGTTCCTCCGTGAGGACGTCGAGCAAACGCTGCTCTGGGAGGAAGACGGCGTGCTCCTCCGTACTCGCCCCGATTGGCTGAGTCCGACGCGCAAGATCATCCTCGACTACAAAAGCGTGAAGCGGACCGCCGAGCCGAACGTCTGGGCCCGCGGCCCCATGCTGGCGCTTGGGCACTACCTGCAAACGGTACTCGGCCTGCATGCCATGGCGGCGATCGGCATCACGCGCTGCGCCTTCGTGTTCATGGTGCAGGAGATCACCGCGCCATACGCCGTATCGTTCGTGGGCTTGTCGCCGGCCTTCCTGGACTTTGCCGAGCATCGTCTGATCGACGCCAAGAACCAATGGAAGCACTGCCTCGACACGGACACGTGGCCCTCCTACCCGCCGCGCATCTGCTGGGCCGAGCCGCCCGCGTGGGTGGTGAACCAGGCTGAGGAGAAACAGGCGCTCGCCGCGAACCTTGCGTGGCTGGAAGCCAAGGAACACGCCGACGACGGAGTGGACGCGCTATGACGCTAGAGATCAGGCCCGCAGTTCGGGAAGACACGCCGCTCATCGTGGGGCTGGCGGGGCCCACCAAGTCCGGGAAGACCTACTCTGCCCATCGGCTCGCGCGCGGCCTGACGCCCGGCGGCAAGATCATCATGATCAACGCCGAGGGGAAGCGCGGCCATATGTACGCGGACAAGTTCAAATACGACAAGATCGATATGTACCCGCCCTACACCCCAGCCATCTACGAGGAAGCGGTGGAACTCGCTGGGAAGGCGAAGCCCGACGCGGTGATCATCGACAGCGCCTCGCATCTCCACGACGGGCCCGGCGGACTCCTGGAGTACCACGAGGCGGAGATGGACCGCCTCTGCGGCAAGGACGCACCTGAGTGGAAGCGGAAGAAGGCGACGTGGACTGCGTGGATCAAGCCCAAGGCGGAGGAAAACCGCTTCGTCTACATGATGCTCGCCCTCGACTGCCCCATCGTGCTGTGCTTCCGAGCGAAAGAAAAGCTGCGCATCGTGACCGGGCAAGAGCCCGTGAACCTCGGATGGCAGCCGATCGCGTCGGACCGCGTGGCCTTCGAGACGATGGTCACGCTCGTGCTCCCGCCGCACTGCAAAGGCGTGCCCGATCTGGACGCCTCGGAGCTGCGCGAGCCCTTCGATACGCTCATTCCCATCGGGCAACCGATTGACGAGGAGTTGGGGCGCACGATGGCGCAGTGGGCGACCGGGATGAATAGACACTTCGCGAAGGGGTCGGGTGACACCCAACAGACCAGTCAGCCGAGGAAGTCCGAGGGCGTTCCGGTGGCTGACGGCTCGGGGAGCAACGCCACCGGCCCCGACGCGCCGACCTACGCCCCCCTGGACGCCATCGCCATGCTCCAGAAGATGCACGATGGGGTCGTGAAGCCGTCCGAGCTGGAACGCTTCTTCGCGCCTGGGGTGAAGAACAAGACGGCGCTGGAGCACTTTCAGAAGGACAACGAAGGGATGTATCGCTCGGGGTTCGACTCGCTGTGGAAGTCCTATCTGGCCTGGAAAGACGAGCACGCATGATTCTCCATCGCGCCGGCTGGCTCCGCCTCCACACCGACCTCGACTTCCACCGCTGGGGGATGATTGGCGCCAAGAAGATGGGGGAGTACCGGATGGCGCTGGCGCTGCGCTGCGTGGACAACGAGGGGCGTCGCCTGTGGCCGTTCCCTGGGCACGTCGAGGTGACGTCCTATCGCGCCGAGATGTTCACCAGGGAAGTCATGCGCGAGATGGCGGCGGAAGAGGCGCGGCGTCGGCTGGCCGTGGTCGGGATATGACCCGGCGCCGGGAGCGGCGGCCATGAAGGGATGCACATGCTTGGTCGCCATTCGGGTCAACTCGACCTTGGCGACCAAAGCCGTGGCGTGGATCGCCGCTCACGATAAGCGAGCGGCCCTGCATCTCTTGAAGGAAGCGAACGCTCACGCCGAAAGTCTACGCAATCAATGCCGGTGTTACCCGATGACCCGCCCCCGCCGCGCCGTGGAGGGGTGATGGGGGACAAGAGCGCGATCGAGTGGACCGACGCCACGTGGAATCCGATCCGCGGCTGTTCGCGCGTGAGCGAGGGGTGCCGTAATTGCTACGCCGAGCGGATGGCGAGTCGGCACGCAGGCGGAGCACGAACCGAGATCGGCAGCCTTCAAGCCGAGCGCGCAGAGGGCGCCTACCACGGCTTGGTGAAGGCCACGCCAGCCGGCCCGCGCTGGACCGGCGAGGTGCGCTTCGTCGAGGAAACGCTGGACCTCCCGCTGCGCTGGAAGGCCCCGCGCCGGATCTTCGTCAACTCCATGTCCGACCTATTCCACGAGAAGGCGAAGGCGTGAGTCCGACCGCGCGCTCACTGGCCCACCATCGTGCCCTTGGCCACGAGGCCGACGTCGTCGAGCGGTTCATCCGCATTCCGAAGGGACGTGCGTTCCGTCGTGACCTGTTCGGCTTCGCGGACCTCCTCGTGCTCGATGGTCAGCCCGGCTCGCTCGCCGTCCAGGCGTGCATCACGAGCGACCAGTCCACACGGCTGGCGAAGATCGCCGTCGAGCTTCGGGCAGCGAAGTGGCTCGCCGCCGGCAACCGGATCGTGGTGGAGGGGTGGGCCAAGCGCGGACCGAGAGGCAAGAGGAAGCTGTGGACGTTGAGTGCGACGCTCGTCCCCCAGGCCGAGGGGCGATGAGGCGGGGATGAGTGTCTGGCGTCTGAGCGACCGCGCTGACCCCGTGGCGGTCACCATCGCCGACCGACACTACAACCGTCAGAAACCAGGCACGCCGCAATTCGTGCCACCGGGGCGGTGTCTCGTCCTTGTCATTCCCGGCGCGGCCGTGTGGGTGACCTCGTGGCCCTACGCCGAGTATGTGAAACACGCCTGGGCTGGTGCGTGGGTCAACTCGTGCTTCCGGCGAGAGTCGGGCCCGCTCGCCAGCGACCTGATCCGGGAGGCTGTCGCGATCACGCGGCACCAGTGGGGCGACGCGCCCCGGTTAGGCGTGGTGTCGTTTGTGGACGCCGACAAGGTGCGCCACAAGCGCGATCCCGGGCGCTGCTACGTTCGGGCCGGGTTTCGCCCCGTTGGCGAGACACGGGGCGGACTCCTCGCGTTCCAAATGTTGCCTGACGCAATGCCTGAACCGCTGGAGCCGTATTCGGCTCAGGAAGTGCTCTTCCGATGAGTCTCTTCATCCCTGACAAGGCTGGGTTGGCTCGGCTCCGTCTATTGGCTTTGTTCGGCATGCCATCTGATCTATGTCGAAAGCGCGCCCCCTCGGCGCGTGGAGGATATTCAGTGAAGCGAGGACACTGCCAGGGGTGCGGGGGGCGCGTGTCGATCGACGTGGGACCAGACGGGCATACACGATCGGAGCCCGACCGCTCCGGGAACCCGATGCCTGTGCTGTGCGGACCAGTCAATAGGGACTCGGAAGAAGAAGAAGTAGACGACGAGGCCCCCCGGTGACGGCCCGAGAGGAGGAGGAGACGGGATGACGACGCCGACGATCACGATCGACCTGAACGTGAAGTGTCCGCGCTGCGGGAAGAAGGGCGCCACGCGCACACCTACCGGAAAGGTGAACGTCTGCCTGAAGTGTTACGTCAAGGCACTGAGGGCCGGCGAATTCGACCAAGTCCTGGGCTTCGGCCTGCGCAGCGGCGAGTGTGGCCAGCCATGACCACCCCCGGCGCGCCGGAGCCGGTGGGGGCGGCTGACGGACAGCCCTGGAGCGAGAATGACCTGACCGCGATTCGCGCGTTCGTCGCGACGGCGGTAGTGGATGGCGACTTTCTGTTCCAAGGTGATCCGCTGTTTGTGACAAAGCGTTGGATGGCCACCCTCGCCGCCGCGCAGGCGCGGTCGCCGGCTGGGGATGCGCTGCTCGACTATAGGGATCCGCCATCCTCGGAGCGCGCGGATCGGCTTGTGCAGGCCGAGGCCCGGGTGGCGAGGTTGGCTGAATCTCTCGGCATTCTAGTGCGGGCGTGCAAGGCTGGCGCCTATACCGGAAGATTGTCCGACGCCGTGGTCCAAGCTGACCAGGCCCTCGCGCCCGACGGAGCGGGGACGTGAATCGAGTACACCTCGCCCAGATCCTCGGCCGGTTTTTTGGCAAGGCACTCGTAGACCACTCACCCGCTATCGTGTGGGCACTCGATGAGATTGAGGCGGATCACGGGCTCTGTCCGACGTGTGGCGCGTGTCCTCGCTGCGATGGCAGATGTGACCATCAGCCCGACGGAGCGGGGAGGCTTTGCCCATAAATGAAGACACCGAGATCCGTCGAGCGGGCGCTTGAGGCTGGATCGCGAGAGATCGATGATCTTGTTCGCCTGACAGCAGAGATCGAATCACGCATTCACAAGGCCCGTTGGCGCGCCGGCCCGCAAGGATACGGATTGTATTGGGTTTGTGCGCCGGCGCATATCAAGGGCCACATTGGGACCCCGATGACGTTCATGACCTATCGGTGGGCTGATGCCACGTGCTCTGACTGCCTAGCGCAGAGACGGCCATGAATCGATTTCTTGGGCAAAGCCCACCGACCCCCGCTGCACCTGCGGCCACTACCTCCGGGTCCATAGCTGGTTCAGCGGCCGGTGTCTGCCACTGTGCGGGTGTCGGACCTTCCGGGCCGCGCCCGTGATCCGCACGGGAACTGGAAGGAGCGACAAATGAGACGCCTCCCTATTGCAACCGTAGAACACTTCTTCCAGCACGTAGCTCTTAGCGAGGAGTGCTGGCTGTGGCGATTGGCGCTGAACGCAAAGGGGTACGGGAAATGCTGGTTCCGTGGGCAGGAGTGGAAGGCTCATCGGGTAGCGTGGACACTATTTCACGGAGACATTCCCGACGGTCTGAAGGGGTCATGGCGTCGAATCCAGCTTCCGGCCGCGCCAGTAATCCATACTGGAATGGAGGCCGATCGGTGACTCGTTGAGAGACGGAGCCCTCCCCGACGCCGGCCGAAGAAAAGAGCAACGCGGCCGGAAGCCGGAAGTCGTTAGGGCGCGGCCCGTGTCGCGAGCGGCGCCAGCGAGGGTAGATCGATTTCGAGCGCGTCGGTGATCGTCACCCGCCCCGTGATGATGTCACCCCGTTGCAGCACGTCCGAGATAACGAGGGTCGGAGGCGTCGCCGTCGTGAACGGCACCGGCATCGCGAACCCCGTCAGCCCCGCCGCGTTCCTGACGCTCGCGCCCACCTGCCAGGTCGCGCCTGGTGGCTGGCCCGCCAACCCGAAGGTGATCTCGCAGGTGACCGTCGGCGGGACGCTGGTCGCGGTGACGCACTTGAGGATGTCGAAAGAGCCCTGAAGGACGTTCGGCGGGATCACCGGGGCGCCGGGGGGCGCCTGGGCGTGGGCGAGTCCTGCCAACAAAGTGGCGGCGATTGCGAATGAAATGGCGAGGCGTCTCATGCTAGAGTCTCCTTTGGCTCGCTGCGGCGTGGCAGCGCCGAGGTAAGTGCGGAACGTGCTGGATCGCGCGCGACTCTGCCAAGCAAACGGCACGGCGTTGGGAGCCGGGTGGGGAATCCGGCCAGCGAGCCTTCATCACCGTCCCGGCAGCGGGGGCGCCGGAAAGATCATCGACCCGATCTTGTAGAGGAATCGCAGCGCGTCCAGCCTCAGCTTGGCGCACGCGATCCCGACATCTTCGTTCTCCCCGCCCGCAACTCCCCGGTGAACCTCCCGGGCTTTCATGTAGGCGCTGACGGGCCCGACCACCTCCGGCATTGGCACCTTCGCGTCCAGCGCCGCCAGGTGGGCCCCCATGCACGCGATGCCGGCTTTGTCGCCCTTCGCCTGGGCGATCTCCTGGGCGCGCACCAGGTCGGCGCGGAGGTCGGGCTTGATGGTGGAGCAGCCGGTGAGGAGGAGCGCCACGGCCGCACAGGTACCTAGGTACCTAGGTAGGTAGGTACCTGGCCACCTAGGCATCACGACCGTGGCGCGCGTCCTATGTTGCCGACGCGGTTCGGATGATCGTTCGGTTCCCCGTAGATGGCTCTCACCTTCCTTCATCGATACAGCACCTTGAGATATTCGATGATCTGTCGCCATCGAGTCATCGAGCGCATCGTACTATCCAAGTAGAAGTCCTTGCCGCAGGCCGCGCAGATGAAGTGGCGCTCCGCGATACTCCACAGCGGAGCATCATGTGGACACTCGCACCTGATCGCGTCGGTCTCGGCGTATTCTCCGCTGTGGTAGTGACCGAGACGACACAAGATGGTTGTTGAGCCGTCCGAGCCGACGATATAGGTACGGGACCAGGACGAGGTGGAGGAGGTCATCTTCCCAGTGGTCATCGATCGCATTCCCCCTGCGCCGCGTCGTTTCCCTGCCACACCCCGCGACAAATGGTCCGCAACACCCGCGCTATTTTCCCCGATCCATCGTGAGCAGCCACGGACACCACGCCTCCAGCACGGTCGCCCATCGCTGGCCCTGGGGCGCAACCTGCTTGCGCATCATCTCACGCTCCGCGAAGGTGAGCGACTGCACGCAGGTCTGCACGCGGATCTCGTAGGCCAGCGAGCCAAGCTGCGTCAAGGTGCGCGTGTCGTGCAGATAGATGGTGCCCGCCACCACGCCAGCGATGAGGATGGCGATCACGGCTGACCCGCGCGCGGTGAGGCGCTTGTCACCCCAGCCTACGGAGAAGCCTTCGCTATTCCGGCCGTTAGGATCGGACATTTACTTCGCATCCGGTGGGGCGTCGTTCCGTCGCTCATCGCGCCGCTGGAAGAAAAACCCGATCGCGATCCCCGCCACGCCCATGAAAGCGTCGTCCGAGAGACGGCCGTAGAGCCATCCGATGGTAATGGCGGTCGCGAACAGCGACGCGATGTAGGGGCGGATCAGCGCGTTCACGAGGTCGGGAGTTTTCATGGCGCCCGGAGGTCCGTGGCTCGTGAGGCGGTCGGTGGGAGAAGTGGCGCCGGAGGCGGAGTCTCGGAACTCTCCTCACGCCCAGGCGCGATGCCCAGCACGGCTCGAGCCGCGCCACGGGCTTGCTCACTCTGACCCGCCAGCACCCCCGAGAGCCGGGTGAGAAGCTGCGTGCCTTCGGCCCCGATCCGGCCACCAAGACGGAGCCCGCGGATCACCCCGTCAAACGCCGGAGAGGCGATGATCTCGGCCGCGCGCGGATTCGTCAGGACCTTCGCGATCAGCGGCGGCGCCGTCAGGTAGGTCAGCGTGGCGGCGACCGTGGGATCAACCCCGATCATCTTGCCAATCGACGCCCCGATGCCCAGCAAGGCCCCCTGCACGCCGAGCCCCTGCGGCGTCGAGGACGTGAATCCGACGGCCGCGTACTTCTCCGACGCCCGGATCGCTTCGGCGACCTTCGTGATATTGTTGAGGGCCTGGCGTTCGCCCGGCATGAGCAGTTCCCCGAGCGTCTCGTCGCCGATCTTCCGGACCTGGGTGCCGAGCTTCGTCCCGCTGATGATCTCGCCGAGGAAGCCCTTCGCGCTGCGGTCGCGCGCCTGCTCGAACACCCCCTCCATCACGTGTCGGCGGAAGAGGTTCCAGGCGTCCACGTCGGCCGGGTCGGGATTGTGAGCAAAGCCGAGCGCCGGATCGCCGAGGATCGCCGTCTTCGCCCGCCGGATCGCCGTCGGGCCCCCGCGCGGGTCGAGCAGCCGCACGACCTGCTCGGGGTCCATGTTCAGCACCTTGGACAGCGAGGAGTCCTTGAAGAGCGAGAGCCCTTGCTCGGCGAACCCCCGCGCCTGCGTGAAGGCGTGCTGGACGTCGATCCGACCTGACGCCGCCGCGGCCTGCTCCATCGCGTTCATGGATTCGCGGAAGAACAGCTTGGCCTCGGCAATCGGCGTATCCGCGATCATGCCGCTCTCGTGCCCGATGGTGCGACCCCATCCGCGCTGCCATGCGCGCACCACGCGCCACGGCACCTCATCGGGCCGGGCGAGGATATCCTCCATCTGCCTTATGAGCACCGCATTGGGCTGCCCCTCCAACATTGCCGCCTCGTGCCCTAAGACGGATCGGGCGAACGGCTTCATGCCGGCAATATTCACCGTCAGGTCTCTCGCCCGATCATCGAGCGCCGCGAACACTTGATCCTCCAGCGCCCGGAAATGCCTCGCGTTGGCCTCGATCCGGCGCGTCAACGCCTCGCCCGTCATCGCCGCCGACTGGCCCTGCTGCCCGCCGAGACGATCCGTGAACTCGCGGGCCGCTTCGCTCACCCGCCGTGCTTGTCCTTCGACGGTCTCCCGGATCGCCCGTTGGCCGGTGAGGGTTTGGCCCATCGCCTGCTCCAGCACTGCCGGCAGGCGCGTCCCCGCCACGTCGGTGATCTTCGGCTCCACGCCGATCGCCCGGAAGGCTTGCAGCACTTCGGCGGCATCGGAACGGGGGCCGACGCGCAAGGCATCGCGCACGATGCCCCCCGCGCCGCGAATGATGCGGCCCCCGACCTCGCCGCCCATTGACAGCAGGGTTTCGGCGGCGACGTCGGGCATTGAGACTGAGCCTTTGGTGAAGTATTGGTCCAGCGCCAGCCCACCGCCCGCCCCAAGGCCACCGAAGAGGATGGCGCCCGGGGGCCCGCCGACTGCGAAGCCCCCCACGGCGCCGATGGTGCCGCCGAGGAACGGTGGCAAGGCCTCTTCGATACGCTCCTTGGCCTTGGTCCAAAATCCCTTGTTGACGCCGGCCAGAATCTCGTCCTGGGCGACCTTCGACGCCGCGGCGAAGACGGGATCGTTGTTGGTCAGGATCTCGCGCTGCGTGTCGGGCGCCGCCTGCTTGAAGAGCGGATCGGCAAGGATCTCGTCGCGCGTCGGCATCTACTTCCTCTTGCCGAGGCCGTAGGCACGACGGGCGGCCTCGTCAGGAGACTCTTTGCTCTGACCCGTCTGGCGCTCCTGCTCACCCTTGAACGAGCGGAACCGCCCGATCACGCTGGGCGGCACGGCCTCGTCGGGATCGGCCTGGCGCGTGCGCGCGATGCGCTTGAAGTCGGCCTCCATGGCGAGTTGACTTTGCAACTGTGTCCGGAAAGCCCCGCGCCCTTCGGCCAGGAAGTTCTTGCGCTGCTCCGGGCCGAGCGTCACCTTCCCCTGGACGAGACGGTTGTAGAGGTTCAGCACTTGGTCGGGCACCCCTTGCGCCTGCTGAGACAGCGCGATTTCACCTTCGCGGACCACGGACGTCGGGTCGAGAATCTTGATGTAACTGTAGAGGATCGTGATGTCTGCGGCGGCCGAGCCCGCCGTGGCTCGGGGAGCCGCATCCTCCATCCTCGCGTACGCATCGCGGATGGCCACAAACGGCGTCGACGCCTTGGTGTAGTCGTCGCGCAGGGCGCCCACCTGCTCTGGCGTGAGCGGCCCCGTGCCGCGGTATTTGATCTCAACTCGCTTCTTGGCTTCTTCGACGCGCGCCTCGGCGGCCGCTCTGACGGCGGCCACCTCAGGCGTATTCCGCGCCAACTGCTGCTCACGCTCGACGGCCCCCGCCTTCGTGGCTGCTGCCGCGATGGTCCCCGGGCGCCCGGCAACATCCGCCTCCGCCTCCGCCGTGGCCGTCCGGGTCGCTCCGGCCTTCGCCGCTTCAGCCGCGATGTCCGGCCGCATGTCGGCCGGGATCACATTGTCGAGCACCGCCGGCCGAAGAGACTTCGCCGACTCGGCGGCCGTCCACTCCCCGCGCAGGAAGCTGGCCATCGCGCCGCCGGAGCCAGGGATCGCTTCGAGGTGTCGCGTCAGCAGCCGGAACTTGGCTTGCGTGTCGAGCTTGTCGAAGCCCGGGGTTTCCCGAAGGACGGCGATGACGCCGGGGGCGGCACGAGCGATCCTCTGCGACACGGGCCCGGCGCCTTGCTGCTCGACGAAGGCCAGGGCTTTCTCTTCGCCCCCGTTCCGGACCATGCTGCGCAAGATCGCCGTCAGGGCGCCGCTCTGACTCGGGTCCGCATCGTCGAGGAAGGATGCCAACTCCGAGATCCGTCCGCCGAGCGCCGGATCGCGCAACATCGCGTTGGACAGCTCGGCCGGAATGCCGAACCGCACGCCGCGCTCGACGAGAACACGCTTTTCCTCGGGCGTCGCCGCCGGAGCGTTCTTCGCGAAGCTGCCGACCGCGGCCAGCCCCCCGGTGAACTGCGTGTACGCCTTGTGGTCCATCTCCGAGATCGTCTTGATCGTCTCCAGCTGGAACTTCCGCTCGTCGAGCGCGGCCTTCCGCACGCGCTCTTCTTCGTCCTGCCGGCGCTTGATGTTCTTGAGGATGATCTCGGAATAGCCGGCCTTGCCACCGCCGGCCACGCTGAGGGCATCGGCGAAGCCAGCGGCGGCCGAGGTGAAGCGTTCAGCCATCGACGGCCCTGTGGCGGCAGCGGGCGTCACCGGGGACGCCTGGGGCGCGGCACCGACGCCCGGGAGGGTCATGGGCTCAGGAGCCTCGGCCCCCGCGATCGGCAGGCGCGTCGAGGCGCCCGGCAACATCAAGCCCTGAGGGACGACCCCGCCTGTGTCGAGGTCGGGAATGTCGGGCAGCGGAAGGTTGGTCGGCATACGAGACCCCCTACGCCACGGCCAGCCGGCGCCGCGGGCGCTCCGTCTCCGCGAGTGCCGCGCTCAGCCGGTTCACTTTTCGGTCGACGGCCCGGAGACCTGCGTGGATCAACCCAGAATATGAGAGCAGGTCGATGTGGGTGTCCGACGCCTTGATGTCATCGGGCGAGAGCTCCAGAATCGGGCCCACGTGCTTGCGCCCTCCATCCTCTTCCCAGCGATAGCGCCACGTCGTGATCGGCGTCGCGCGCAGCTTGTCGAGCGCCACGTCGTACTCGTCGCGGTCGTAGGGCACGATCGACTTCTTGAAGCGCGCGGAGGAGGCGGCGGCGGCGGTCCCGCCGGCGGCGATCAACCCCACGGTACCCGCGCCCGCGGCCCCCGCCACGGCGGCGTTGGCGGCGGTGATGGCGGCGATCTCGGCCGCCGTGACCCCAGCCGCGGCGGCGGCGCCGCCTCCGAAAATCGCATTCAGACTGCTGGCCGCTAAGGCGGCTCCTCCGATGAGACTCCCGGCCGTCTGAAGCCCCGCCAGCCCGCCGCCGCTCGTCGTCTGCGTGGTGCTCCGTCCCTTCCCGAGCTGCGCGATCAACTGGTTCAGGTTGGCGCTGGCCCCGGTCACCCCGGCCAGCCCCGCCCCAATCGGGGCCGCGACCGGGGCCGAGGGCCCGCCCGTCAAGGCCAGCCGGTTCACGAACGCCTGCTGCCGCAAGGACTCCTGGAACTGGCGCACGCCCTCCCGGAACTGTTGCCGTTCGCCGGCCAGATTCAACTCCAGCCCGGCCTTCTGGGAGGCGATGTTGGCCTTCACCCGGCCCGATTCCTCGAGGAAGGGCTGGCCGATCGGTGTATCCGTCAGTTTGAGCCCCCGCCGGGCCGCCGCTTCCTCGGCCACCCGCAGCAGCCCGCGCTCGGCCTCCTTCTCCGCGAACCCGAACACGGTGTTGATGCGCTCGCGCTCGGCGGCATGGAGCGGGTCGAACGCGCCGGACATCTCATCGAGGGCTTGCTGACGAGACCGCGCCCGATCCTCGATGTCTTGAAGAATCGCCGCACTGGGCTTGCCCGTCGGGAAGTTTGCGATCTCCTTCTCGCGCTCGCTCAGCAGCCCTTCGGCCGCCTTGAAGAGCGTGTTCATCTGCTGGGCGAGTCCCTGCTCCGGCGGGGCCGCGGGCGCGGCGACGGCCGTCTGAAGCTGGGTGCGCTCGGTATCGATCTGGCCGAGCTGGCGCTCAAGCGTCTCGATGCGCGCCTCATCACGAATCCGCACGCCTTCCGAATCGGTGGTGCCGCCCTGACGGGTGGTCTCCAGCTCCCGCAGCACGCGGCCGCGCTCGCTATCGAGCGACGTGAGACGGGCCCGCTGGTTGGCCGTGTCCTGGTCCGTCTTCGGCCCCGGCGTGTCGGTCGGAATGAGACCGTTCTTCTTGGCCGCCTCGAATAGGCGCGTGACTTCGGCCTGCTGCGCTTCGGGCGTGTCGAACGTCTTCGGCGCTGGGACGCCGACGCCCGTGAAGACACCTTCGATGGCGCGCAACTCATTGATGAGGCCGCTCTGATGGGCGGTGGTCATCCGCGCCAAGGCCGCCTGCGGTTCCGCTTCCTTCAAAAACGCTGCGGCGATGGCCTTGGGGTCCCCCACGGCCGTCCACGCCGCGACATGCTCGGGCGGGGGCGTCCGACCCAGAATGCCGCCATAGAGCGAGCCCACGTATGCGGCGAGGGCTTCTGGTGAGCTGCCGGCGCGGGCCAGCGCTTCGTCCGAGGTCAGGATACCGACCGCGGCTCGCGCGGGGTCATTCGTCGAGGCCCACGCCGCCCGCTCGTCGGCATTCGGGGCCGCGCCGCGCACCGCCTGATACAGCCCCCCGATACGATCCGACAGGGCCACCTGCGTTGAGCCGATCGTCCCCTTCAACTGCGTGAACTCCGCCGCCGCCCGCTTCTGGGCCGGCGACTGCCCGATGTCCAGGCCGAGCGAGGCCGCGGCATCGCGGAACGCTTGATCCTGAATCCCGAGCGAGGCCGCCTGCTGCGAGATGCGCGTCTTCTCGACCCGCACCTGATCGACCGCCGCGCGGGTTTGTTCCAGGATGAGTTGCTTGGCGAAGGGGAAGGCGGCGGCCAGCGCCTCGTTGTCCCGCTCGAACGCCTGGATCTGGAGGTCCAGCAGTTGCGTCTGCCGGAGGATCTGCTGCCGTTCCTCTTCGCTGGCCGGCCCTTGCTTGATGGTCGTGTCGCCCGCGCCGCCCATTAGAGTCTCCGTCTCATGACCGGGAAGGTGCCGATCCGCTCGCTCCCATACTGCTGCAGCAGCGTTACCACGCGGGCATCCGGGACCACCGACAGGACGATCTGGGCGCCCGCCTGCTTGCACACGGCGAGGGATGCCACGTAGAGGTCGCCGGTGACCGTCCCCCGACGCAAGGTCAGGCGATCGCCCCCCTGGTAGTCCGGATGGATCACGAACTGCTCCAGGTAGCCGTAGGGCGCCGTGGGGACAGGCTGGGCGGCCCCCACGATCCGACCGTCATCCTCAGCCACCAGCCAGCCAGACACGGCCGACCAGTCCACGCCGGAGTCGTCCACGCCCGCCTCGGCGAAGAGCTTGCCGATGGCGGGGCCGTCCGCATCTTCAGCGGGACGGATGGTCAGGGCCCCTGAGGAGCGCGAGTGGACGGTCAGCCCATTATCCCGCATGACGGTTCCGGTAGTCCCACCATCCGTAGGTGACGATGCGCAGGATTTCCCCGCCGCCCGAGCTGATGTTCATGGTCTCGATCTGTCGTGAGCCATCGGTCCGGATTCTCATGTCCTGGGCGACGGCGGCCCCGACGCTGCCGAAGTTCTCCAGCGGGGCGACGGTCACGCTGGGGGCCGCGCCCGCGGTGGCCAGGTCGCGGATCACGCCGACGCTGCCGGCATTGCTGTAGACGCGGAAGCAGGCCCAGACGTTGATGCCCGCGGGGATGCTGAGGGTGCGCGTGACCGCGCTCGTCGTCGGATTCGTCGCGTCCACGTCGAGGATGCCATCGTCGGTGCGCACGAAGTAATCGCCATCCTGGATGAACCCGACGATGGCGGCGCTTTCCCGCAGGATGGACCCGATCCGCCGACTCAAGGTGTAGTTGGTCGGCATCGTGGGGGCCGTCGCGGAGGTCGAGAAGAGCGCATCGACCACGCCCGTGTCCACCCGCTTGATGAGATGGACGTGATACGTCCCGTTGGCGATGGCGCCGGTGTCGAGGCCGCCGCCCGCGCCGACGGCCCACAGGACGTCGAGCTGTTTCGTGAGCGACGCCGCGAGCCGCAAGACCTGGGCCTCGGTGCTATCGACGGCCGCCCCCGCCGCGATGGCAATATCGTTCGTCGGGTCGCCGGCACTATTCGAGAGGGTCAGACCGAAGAGCCCGCCCCCGATCATCGCTTGCAGCGCCACCGAGCCCGTGGCATCGTGCCAGTGCAGGGCGTTGCCACTGCGCCGAAGGCGTCCCACGGCGGTGGCGCTGCCCTCGTCGTCGAAGTGCAGCTCGCCCATGCTCGTCACGTCGAACCCGCCGGCCGAGATGTTCGCCGTGTACGGGGAGATCAATGACATCGGGTTGTCGTGGAGGCGCGCGATGCTGCCGTTCAGATCGACAGCGTAGAGCACTTCCGCCGACACATACGTCTTGTAGACCGACAGCGCCATCGCTTACCCCACCGGCTCGACGTGGGCGATCCCAGCGTCTTCCAGTTCCAGCCCGAACCCATGGGGCTCGAAGTCCACGTCCAGCGTCCCCTGGCTCAGCTCGATCTGGAGCTCCTTGAACATCCCGATCACCTCGGGGAACTTGTTCTTGTACCGCCCGCCGCCCAGGACATCCGTGTCCAGAATGAATTGATCGTCGGAGGTGCCGAGGGACGCCGTGCCCTCCTGGGTGACGGTCGCTGTCTGCTGCGTGTTGCCGTCGCGCTGCCACCCGACCGTGAAGGAGGTCTCCCCTTTCGGCGCAAACCCGACCCGGCCGTGGAGCGCCTGTTTATCGTGAAACGGATCGCCGAAGCTCAGGTAGGGCAGGCGCGTGAGCGCGTTGTAGGCCGTGCCGGCGATGTTCCGGGCCGCCTGGTTCAGCCGCATCACACGCCCGGCATAGGTGCCCGCCCACAGGATGGTTTCCCGCGAGGTATCCCGGACCATCGCCAGCGACGCCACCGCCATGGCGGGCCACTGAAAGAATCGAGGCGTCGGGAAGCGATAGTCGAGACCAATCACGAGGTCGTGCGTCGTCACCCCGGCCCGGCTACACGTCCAGAGCGCATAGCCGGTCGCCGTGAAGTTGGCCCCCCACACGAAGTCGAACCGCGAATGATTCAACTGCTTGATGAAGTACGAGGAGATCGGGGCCGACAAGAAGCGCGGCTGGTAGTCCCCGAAGGCGTTCGTCACCTCCATGGAGTGAATCCCGTTGTCGTCCCAAAACCACAAGTCGCCCCCGCGATTGATGATGGCCTGGTTGTTAGTGGCCCCCACACCGTTGATGTGCGGGTGTAGGGCGAAGGCGTCCGTGCCCGTGGGCGCCGACCCGGACACCCGATGGAGACTGCCCCTGTTCGGCCCCTTGAAGACCACCAGTTCGTCACGGTGGCGCCGGAGGCCCGTGATGACATCCCCGTCGTCAGGGGCGACGTCGATGGAGCCCGAGCCCGCGCCAGTCCAATCCTCGTGGGCATCGAGCACGGAATAGTAGACGCGCGACTTGTTGGAGAACACGCCGGCCGCCCACATCCGCCCCTTGTGGACTACGTGAAACGCGAAGTTGGGCGGCGAGCCCCCGAGATTCGCGAAGGTCGTCTGGTCCCAGGCCATGGGCACATCGACGGCAGAGGAGGTGGCGATCACTAGGTCGTCGTTCATCACCTCGAACCACGGCATCCTCGCGGCTTCCAGGCCCGTCTTGCGCGAGGTCAGCGTGCCGCTGGACTCCGAATAGATTTGCGTCCCGGCGTACACGATCCGTTGCTGCGTCTGCGCGCCTGACGTGTTGGACTTCCAGTAGTCGAAGACACCGTTCACGTGGTCGGTGGCGCCGGTTGCCGTCCCATTGACGTTGCTGGCGCCCGGCATCTTCTGGGGCCAGCCATCGGTGGCGAACACGACGTTCTGCGCTTCCATGAGCCAAGGAACGGAGAGCGTGGGAATGCCGAAGGCATCCTGGCTCTTCACGAGGTAGGGCGCCGAGGGGCCGCTGTCGGTAGTCCATCCACCATCGATCGCGAGGGCAACGTGGGCCATCAGGAGGCCACGGCGTTCCGGCGCCGGTAGTAGGCCCTCTTCCTGCTGCGGTTGCAGGTAGCGCACCGTCGCACGCCGCGATAGATATAGACGTTCTCTCCGCCAATGTGATGGCCGCGTTTACAGATATGCCGGATCAGTCGCCCCTTTCGAGAAGCATCAGCAGCGTTGTCCTTCACTGTCCCGAGAAATAGATGGTCTGGGTTCACGCATGGCCTGACGTCGCACTTGTGCAGCACCCATAGCCCTCGTGGAATCTCTCCGCGGAAGAGGCGCCACGAGATACGATGCGCGCCGGTCCCTCGGCCTTGCCCCGGATCGGTGGCTTCGCCGTAACCGCGGGCGCCCCACGCCGCACTCCATAGCCAACAGCCAGAGATCGGCTCTGGCTCGACGTGGTCCAAGAACGCTTCTTGGGGCGTCATATACGCATCTGATCCCAGGCAGAATCACCGTCGTAGCGCCGGGCGCCCCGATAGGGCCGCTTCGCGTGGCTCCAGTACCCGGCGACGTCGGGCACGAGGCGCGGTCGGTCATCGGCTTCGGTCGTCTTCTGGCGCGCGCGCAGGATCAGTTCGTCGTAGCGGCCCTTGAAGCGCGTCTCAGCGTCAGGATTCTTCTGCCGCGATCCGAACCACAGCTCGAGGGCTTTGAACACGATGGCCATCCGGAAGCGCAACGGGACGATGGGCTCATCCGTCGCCGCCGACAGGTTGGCCGAGCCCACCCCCGCAGACGTGAGCGCGATGCTGGTCGTCAAATAACGGTAGGGGATGATGTACGCGGCATCTGGCGCCGGCCCGAAGAGCACGCGCGGACGCAGGGTGACGGCCCCCGAGGGGCCGAGTTCCAGGATCGTCGCGCACTTCGGCGAGCTCCGGAAGGAGTTGCGCGCCCGTCGGCGATTGAACTCGACGGGGCCGACGAGTTCGATGTGCTGATCAAGGTCGAAGGACTTCACGTCGATCACGTCGTCGAAATCCGAGGCCAGCGCGTACTCGTCCTGATAGACGGTGTAGCCGGCATCATCCAGCGCGGCCGTGCCCATGTAGGGCGTCGAGGTCTCCAGCGTGATCGACGTGTTGCTGCCGACGGCGTTGATGAGATGGACGTTCACGGTGCTGCCGAGCGTCATCTTCATGCCGACCTGGGCGTTGGTGTCCCCGAACGAGTTGGCGGTATTCCAGAGCGTATCCGTCCCGGTGACCGTGCGCCGGGTGGTCAGATTCGTGATGGCAATGTCGATCGTGCCCGTGGTGTAGGGCGCGAAGGTTCGAATGGTCGAGCGCCGTTCCTGCCACCACTGCCGCTCCCGGTGGATGTCCTGGTTGGCTTCGTTGAGCATGCGATCGGCGATATTGTTGATCGCGGTCACGCCCGTGACTTCCTTGAGGAAGTCCAGGAAGGCGGTCCGCATCTCGCTCAGGGTCGCGGGCGCGTCGGTGGCGGCCATGTTAGACTTCCACCGGCTCGCTGCGGCGTGGCGAGATGACACGCTGAGATGTGTTCCCGAACACCATACGGACAGGCCGGACCTCCTGGGGGCAACGGCGTACGCTCGGGTGTTCGGGGAGGTGTAGCGCACCGGCCTCGCCGGTGAAAGCAACCGAGTCAAAAGCGGAGCCGGGGCGGGACCGGCCAGCGAGCCACTTTCTCATGGTTCTGTCGCCAGGACTTGCACGGCCCCGGTCGCGAACTGCACGACGAGTTGGCTCTTGCCGGACCCGTTGTCCCGAGCGTAGATCCGCGCCGTGTTGAGGTCGCCGCCTGGCGCGCCCGCCATCTCGGCGAGCGATAGCGACGAGGCATGGGCGACGGGGCGGATGACGGCGGGATGAGCCAGGAGAACAGGTACGCCGCGTGACACCACCGCGCCGCCGCCGACCTGGGAGCCCGCCCGTTGCACGGCCACAATGCCGACAACGAACATGAAGTTCAGGCCGACCACGCCCCAGAAGAGTCGCCGGCTACCGGCCATAGCTCACCCGGATCGTCGCGTTGGCCGTCACCCGGATCGCGCGGAAGTTCCGGACGTTCTCATTGCCCTGGAGTTCGATGACGTCGCCATTGTTGGTGAGATGGCCGGAGGCGTCGGCCGCCGTGCCGGATGCATACCAGCGAATCGCATCGGTCTCGACCGTGATGAGCGCGTAGCGCGCCTCGATGGCATTGGCCGGAGCGAACGTTGCGGCCGTCAAGCCGACCGACGTCACGCCGACGGTGATGCTTTCTTCGGTGAAGATCGACCGAGAAAGAACAATCTCCATGCCCATCAGGCAGTCTCCACCGGGAGGCCGAGCCTGGCCCGGATCCCGGCCAGCTCGTCGGTGAGCGTCTTGATCTGCGCCTCGACGGTGGCCCGTTCCTGGTGCAGCGTGCTCACCGCCGCGCGGTGCGCCTGCCGCGCCGCCTCCAGATCGGCTTTCTTGCCGGCGACCTGGGCCGCGATGTCATCGAGCTCGGCCGACGCCTTGGCCTTCTTCCTGGCGAAATCCTGTTCCCACACGGACTCGCGCGTCGCCAGAATCCGCTGCTGCGAGTCCTTGGCCTCGCGGATCTCGTCGGCGGTGGTCTGACGGGTGGCCGCGAGGGTGGCTCCGGCCGCCTCGACCTGCTCCTGGAGGCTCGCCAGCTCGTTCACCTGCACGCCGGTGTCCAGGCGGATCTGGCTGGCCTGCGCGAGCAACGTCAGAAACTCGTCGAGTTCCACGAGGGCGCCGGCCACCTCCACGATGTCCCGCGCTCGCGCCCGCAACCGCGCAAAGTCACTCATGGTCCGCTCCTATCGCCGCACGAGGGTCGTGCCGTGGATCTGGGTGATGTTCTCCGTGGCGCCGACGACGGTGTAGCGTTGCAGGACGACCTTGGACCCGATCATGACGACGCGGGTCTCGGCGCCCGCGGCCGGCGTCGTCGGGTCGGTAATGAAGAATCCCGTGCGGAGCGGAGCCGGCAGATCCCGGAGCACGCGCAGGGCCAAGGTGGCGTGCGGGAAGAGCGCCGCATCGAAGACGACAGGAATGAGGACCGTCGGATCGACAACCCAGAACCCCTGCGGCCGGCGTTCGAGCGCGATCTGCGGCGCGAATCCGCGCGGCAGCCACGCCAGCCGCTCGGCAACAGGCTCCCGCCAGACGGGGCCAACGACACTGACGTACTGATATCGACTCGGTTGCGCCACATTACCTCGCGAGCCCCAGGCTCTCGCCGAGCCGCGCTCTGGCTTCTTGCTGTGCGATCTGTTTCATGAACGGCACACACGTCCAACAGGCGGGCGCGCCGCAATGGGGGCCGCCGCAGCGAGGACACCAGCCCCGTGTCCGACCCGAACCCGGCTCGACGGCCCAATGCCCCATGCAATGCACACACTGCGTGGTGTCTCGTTCGATCGGCGGCCCCTCGGGGCGCACGGTGATCTGATAGCCTCCGGTGCCCTTCCATCGGCCCATCACTCATCCCAGGCAATCGTGTAGTTGATGTTCGGCGTACCGCCCGAGGCAATCGAGCGAATGCCGATGCCGTTGGCGGTGCCGGCCGCGGTACAGAGTTCCCGGCCCGGGTTGGCAATCCACGTGAACGTCGCCCGTTGGTTGAGGGCGATCTGGAGCAGACCCTCGGTGCCGATCGTCTCGTAGGTCGGCTCCGTCATTGTGCCCGCCCTGAGATTGCACGCCGCCGCCGCCATGAGAGGATCGGCGGGCTTCTCCGTGATCGCCGTCCCGGCGGTTCCGGCCGTGGTATGCCGCAGCACTGCAAACTCCGTCGCCACGTCAGCCGGCGTCGCATCCGAGCCGAGGATGATCTGATGAATCCGCCCGCGCGAGGCCGCCGCGGACTCCAATGCCACCATCGTCAGGTTGGTGCCCGCGGCCGTCTGGTGTGCGCCGTAGTAGCTGCCCATCGATCCCCTCCGTTACGTCGGAAGCTGTGAGGGTGGCGTCATGCCGGAGGCCACCACGGTTGGTCGATGAAAGACGATATCGGGACGGGGGCGACTCATGGCCGCCATCAGCGCCGGGTCAAACGTCGCCGCGGGCGATTGGATGCTGACCGCCACCATGGCCGACGACTCATTGCCCGTCCAGGACCAGGACATCACCCCGCCCGCCGAGCCGGCCTGGCGCGACCCCGCGCCGGTCAAGCCCAAGGGCGACACCCGGATGACGCCGACCACCGTTTGATCCGCGCCCGCGGCGAGCGACGCGGACTTGTCCGAATCATTCACCTCCATATCGAACAGGAGGCTGGTACTCGCCACGGCACCAAGATCTGTGCTGAGACTGGTCGTCGTCGTCGTCGCCCCCCCGCTGGTCTCGGTGGGCGTCGTTTGATGGCAGTCCGTGGCCGACAGGCCCACGGCGCAAATCTCTTGCGACGACGCATAGAGAATGACGTAGTTGGCCGTCCCGGTCGTGGGCGCCGCGCGCTCGAAGATGTGGACGCGATCGTTGACGCTGTTCGTCCGCACCACCGTTTCGGTCATCGTCTCGGTGACGTTCCAGATCACGCTGAGGGGATTGACGGCCTGGTTGCCCGCGACCCCCACGTAGAGGGCGGGGTTGCCCGCGCCCGAGATCGTGTGGGCGATCGTCAGAGAGATGGCAGTGACATCATCGGAACTGCCGGCGTCGAAGGTGGCCATCAGTCCGGGGTCGTCAGCACGCCATTGATGAGGCTGTAGCCCGCGGGCAGCGCGCGCGTCGCCACGGTCACCGCGGTCACGGGTCCCTGGGCCTCGGCGATGGGAATCATGAGTCTGCCGCCCCGAGGGGCCGTCGGCGACGACGGGCACTGCACACGCAGGGCGCCGAGATGGTCGACCCACGCATCCGAGATGTCCCCGGCCTCCAGCCAGCCGGTCACGGTCTCGAACTGCCAGTTTTCCCAGGCCGAGAGCCAGATCTCCCGGGGCTCACCGGTCGTGTTCGGGGGTTAGCCCCCCCTCGTGGACACCTGGCGGT
>ERZ1292642.523-Hain-H14-01um-R1-523-length-21817-cov-7_pt1 | contig 21817 bp, 21 predicted proteins | sample MGYA00564403_ERZ1292642 | MGnify/ENA primary metagenome ERZ1292642 (study PRJEB36523, sample SAMEA6512643) | groundwater metagenome | collected 2019-01-09 | study: AquaDiva: Metagenomics assemblies of 32 groundwater samples
TTGAAGATGCTGAATGATATGAGTGTCGCGTTGGTGGAGGGGGTAAGGAAGTGGAGGGTGGGGATGCAGGCGAGGGTGCAGGAGATGACGGCGGGGGAGGTGACGGAAGAGGCGGTGGTGTGGCTAAGCGGGGTGGATGTGGGGGTGGAGAAGAAGAGGGAGGCGGTGGAGCGGATTTTGGTGAGCATGGGGATGGTGGGGGTAGCGCCGTGGCAGGGGGTGCAGTAAGGTAGGGATGCGTTGGGCCCAGTGGGGGCGAGGTGGGTACGAGACCCGGGATCGCGCTGGCGCAGGTGATGAGGAGGAGGTGGCTGATGGGCGATGAGAAGGAGAGGGTGGTCACGTCGCGGGCGGTGGAGGACAAGCGGCGCGATGTCGAGATGCTGCTGCTCGATGCGATTCATGTGTGTGTCATGAGAAACAGCCCGGACGCCGCGTGCCTGGGGGCGCTGGCGGACGCGCTGGATGCGGTGCAGGCGCCGCTCGTAGCGCGGATGGGGGTGAGCCGTGGCCAGTGACATGGGGACTGGGGCGGAGCGGTACCTCAACGACCCGTCGGACCTGCACCACGGGCACAAGGTCGTGGTGTTGGGGTACGAGCTAGCGCGGCAGTCGTGGCGAGTGCGCTGTGAGTGCGGGATCGGGGCAGCTTTCACCGCGCACGACGACCGGCTGTCGGAGACCCCGCCCGCGGGACTCTGGCCTGTGTCGCATCCGGCGAAAGAGGCGGCGATCAGGCAGGTGAACTATAACATCGGGACGCTGAGGTTCCGGCTTCCGGCCGACGCGTCGCCCTTCTCCGTCATCACGTCACGCCAAGCGCGCGGGCTTGACTTGGCGACCGAGGTGCTCTGGGGGATGAACGACCTCATCCCCTCCAAAGCCCTCATGCAGAAGCGACGAGAGGCGCTGGCCCTGCTCCTGCCAGAGCGCCCTGATGCGCGGGATCGGTCGTGATCGGTCTCCCCGTGGGTGGCTGGCTGTGGGAGAACCTGGGACGGGTGGGCGAAGCCGGGATGGCCAGCCAGGGCTGGGGCCTCTGGCTCATCGCCTGGGGCCTCTGGCTCATCGCCCAGGCCCTCCGCTACGTGGGCCCGTACGACCCGAGAACCTGGCAGGCCGCGGAAGCGATGCGCCTGCGTCGCCGTGAGCTCAATCTACGAAGGAGGGGAGACCATGAAGTTCCAACCGCTGCGAGATGAAGTGCTGGTCGAGTTCGTGCCCATCATGGAGCGCCTCACGCCCGCCGGGCTGGTCCTGCCGGACAGCGTTGAGGTGGATCGCGCCCAGAGGGAGACAATCGTGCGGGCCGTGGGTCCTGGACGCATGCTCGCCGATGGGTCCGTGGTCACCATGAGCGTCAATCCTGGCGACTACGTGCTCCTCGGCACGGATGTCGGGAAGTTCCATGACCCCGACGACGGGAGGGTCTACACGTTCGTCAGCGAGCTCGGCATCGTGGCCATCGTGACCGAGCCCCAGAAGGCCCTGTCGCCCACGGCCAAGCTCGTCGTGCCCGCGCCCACGCCGGTGGTGATCGGCAAGAACGGCAAGCCCATCATCGTGCGCCAGTGACGCCCCGCGAGATCGAAGCGGCCGTCATCGCGATGATCGGCGAGAGGACCACCGTGATCGGCATCGTCCTCTGTTCCGACGACACCATCGAGGTGTAGCTCGAGAAGTCGGGACACGTTCCCTGCTACGCGAAGATCAACGTGTCCCGGGAGTGGTCCAAAGAGCAGATCCAGGAGAGCGCCGCCCGCACGGAGGCGCGCCTGCTCGAACTGGTCGCCATGTCCATACCCTAGGAGACCACGAAGAAGATGCCACCCACTGCGGCGTTCGCGCGGATGCGACGCGACAACGCCGCCAAGGGTTCTGGGACTCTCGATGAGACCCGGAGGCGGGTGCGCTCGTCGCTCATGGCCATCCAGATCGCCGTCATCGATGATCCGTGCCAGTTCAAGAGTCTCAAGGTCCCGCGTCGCGGGGGCAAGACCGTCACCGCCGCCGCCTGCATCATCGACTTCGCGCTCGCCAACCACGGGAGCCGCATCGTCTTCGGGTCCATGACGCTCAAGAGCGCCAAGCGCCTGATCTGGACCGGGCGCGACGGGATCAAGCGGTGGAATACCCGCTACGATCTCGGCATCGTCTTCAACAACGCCGAGATGACGGCCACGTTCCCCAACGGTTCTGTCTTCATGGTCATTGGCTGTGAGACCCAGGGCGACATCGACAAGATCCGCGGCGATGCGCTCGACTTGGTGATCTTGGACGAGTGCAAGAGCTTCCCGCCGAGCCTGTTCAACGAACTCCTCGACCAAGCGATCCGGCCGACCCTCATGGACAACGCCGGGACCCTCATCATCATGGGCACGCCGGGCGCGGTGCTGCGCGGGCGCTTCTATGAGGCCACCAGCCAGGAAGGCACGGTCATCACGGTCGATGAGGACGGGGCCAAGCACGCCGTCTGCCGCCCCTACCACGAGCGCGATGACGAACGATGGAAGGATGTCGAGTACGACTGGAGCTTCCACTCGTGGACGCTCGAGGAGAACACCGCCCACGTCGTCAAGCATCGTGGCGGTACGATCTCCACGCTCTGGGATGAGGCGCAGAAGGAGCGTCACCGGATGCACTGGAGCCCGTCCAACCCCATCTGGCGCCGCGAGTACCTCGCGCACTGGGTCGCCGACGACAGCGTGCTCGTCTACGCGTACGACCCACCCAGGAACGGCTGGCTACCCAAGACGTCCGAGGAGACGAACCACTTTGGGCTCGCCAAGGAACGGGAGTGGCACTACGGCCTCGGGGCCGACCTCGGCTTCGACAACCTCTTTGCCCTCGAGGTGGTCGCGTGGTGCGAGGAGTTGCCCGAGTTCTACCAGGTGTACGAGTACGGCGAGGCCGGGCTCACCAACCGCGGGATCGTCGCGGCCCTGAAGAAAGCCCGGGAGATCGTCGGGCATGACTTCGACTTCATGGTCGCCGACCGCGGAAACCTCGGCAAGGCCCAACTCGCCACCATCGAGGAGGAGTACGGGATCATGTTCGATGCGGCGGAAAAGCACGAGAAGAACGCCCACATCGAGATCCTGAACTCCGACTTCCGGGAGGGACGGTGCTTCATCAAGAAAGACTCCCGGCTCGCCGCCGAGATGGAAGTGCTCCCGTGGAAGCTACCGCGCGGCGTGTTCAGCCTGTCGCGAGAGGGAGCTCCGCTCATCAAGAAGTACGAGGACGACAGTTTCGCCAAGGATCACTGCGACGCGTTCCTGTACTGCGTGACGCGCGCGCAGCACCGCCTGAATCGCATCCGCGAGACACTCGCGCCCCAGCCCGGACAGGATGGCTTCGACGCATGGTTCTACTCCGAGCACAAACGCCAGGCGTTCACCGCCAAGAGGCGCGATGTGGACGGCGGATGGAAGGGACACCACCTGGACGGGAGACCACCATTCCGCGCCTGAAGAAAGACCCGCTCGCCGAACTCGAGAGGACCGTGCAGAGGATGCGCGCCCTCGGCGTGACCCGCTACGGGGACATCGAGCTCGGCCCTGAACCCGCCGACCTGCGCCTGTGCGTCCACAGGGTGCCATTGGGTGGGATCTGTGAGATGTGTGCCCGCGACACCGTTGTGGATCGCCCGAACATCCCACGCCTCAAGAGGCTCCCGTGATTGCACACCCGGTCATCCACTGGTGGGACGACGACGCGTCGGAGACCCGGCACGAGTACCTCTTCAAGTACGTCAAGCACCTCGAGGAGCAGAACGCCGCCACGTTCGAGAAGTTCCTCCAGAACGCCTGGCTCTACCACCGGCAGCCGCTCATGGGCCTCGACGGCGAGTTCGACGCGCCGCCTGACCCCTACGAATCCACCACGAACCTCTGCGAGCACGCCGTCGATACGGCGTGGTCCATGATCGCGAAATACATCCCGCGCGTGGCGTTCCAGACCGACGGCGCCGACTGGTCGCTCCAGAAGCAGGCCATGCAACTCGAACGGTGGTACGAGGCCGAGCGCAATCGCATGACCGTCGATGAGGACGCCCAGACGGCGTTCCGCGACGCCGAGGTGTTCGGAACGGCCGCGCTCTACGAGTTCGAGGAGGACGGCCGGCCACAAGTCGAACCCGTGCTCATCGACGAGCTCCGCGTGGACGTCAAGGAGTGCCGCCGATCCAAGCCCACGCACATCTACCGCGTCCGGTTCGTCGACCGCCAGGTCCTGAAGGCGAGAACATTCGTCGACACCGGGGAGAAGGAGGAGGCCGTGGACGCCGCCCCATCCGGTGGCGCGTGGACGTGGTTCCGCCACGTCGAAGACGGCCTCGTGGCCATCATCGAAGGCTGGTGCCTATCCCACGGCGGCCGCCAGGGGCGCCACATCGTGGCCGTCGAGAACGCCGTGCTCGTCGACGAGGAGTTTGACGAGCCGGAGTTGCCCTTCCTGTTCCTTCACTGGTCCCCGCCCTTGGCCGGCTTCTACGGCAGGGGACTCGTGGACCAGCTCACGGCCAAGCAGTTCCGCACCGACAAGCGGAGCTGGACCATCCAGCGCGGCGAGGATTTAGCCGGGTGCCCGCGCCTGTTCCTGCACCCGAACGACGCGCACCTCGTCAACCAGATCAACAACGACCCGGAGAAGTCGATCCACGTCACCAAGACCGGCAAGGAGTACCAGTTCCAAAAAGGGCAGGCGTGGGGGCCGGACATCTACCTGGCCCAGCGCCGCGACGTCGAAGAGGCCTTCGAGTTCGCCGGCATCAGCATGACCGCCGCGTCGGGGCAGAAGCCCGCCGGGGTCGAGAGCGCCATCGCGATCCGGGAAGTCGCGGAGAGGGAGAGCGGCCCGTTCGCCCTCCACGCCCAGCGGTACGAGAAGCTCCACCTCGAGCTCGCGAAAAAGGTCATCGCGCGCCAGAAGCGCATCGCCGCCAGAGGCAAGACCGAACCGGCGAAGTGGAATTCTGGCAACCTCCTGCGGCTCATCCCGTGGGAGTCAGTGGACATGGACGAGCACATGTACACGATGAGCCTGGCCGCCGCGTCGGGCCTGCCGAAAACACCGGCCGCGAGGACCCAGTACGTCATTGAACTCGCCCAAGCCAACGCCATCGACAGGGACGAGATGCGGGCCCTCCTCGACCACCCGGACCTGCGAAAATCCAACGACGTCGCTGTGGCCCACCGGCGCGATATCGAGCGCACCGTGGAGATCCTCATGGAGGAGGACCAGCCCTACCCGGTCCCGGAGACGTATCAGGATCTCACCCTGGGCGTGAAGCTGGTTGGGCTACACCTGCTCGACGTCAAGACCCGCGGCGCCCCCGAGGATGTGCTCGAGCGATTCCGGAACTGGATCGAGCAGGCGCAGGGGATCTTGGACGCCGCCGCCGCCAAGATGCAGGCCCAAATGGCCATGGCGCAGCAGCCACCGGGCCAGCCGGGCGGTGACATGAAGGGCTTGCCCAACGCGTCCCCGATGAACCCCGCAGGCGGGCTGAACGACGCGTTCACGCGCCTGTCCCCGCAAGCCATGGGGCTCCCACCCAGGTAACGCACCACCCAGGTAACGCACCACCCGAACGAAGAGAGGGAGACCAATGCCGGATCAGGTTCCGAACCAGACAGGTACGCCCGAAGCCAACGACCTCAACACCCACATGGCCGAACTCGATGCCATCGCAGACGCGGAGATCGCCGCCCGCGCAGTCATCAAGGCCGAGAACGCGCCTCCAGTAGAAGATGCCCCGGCGCCGGTGGTGGACCCCGCTGCGGAAGTTCCCCCACCCCCCTCGGTGGAACCGCCCGCGCAGGACCCGCCACCGGCGCCTGCGGCACCGGAAGACCAGGCCCTCCAGACCCGCCTGGAGATCATCGCCCGTAAGACCCAGGAGTCCGAGGCCGTCCTGTCCAAGCGGGCCGATGAGATCGCCGCGAAACTCGACCAGGCGAAGCCGGTCCTGGACGTTCTCAACCGCCTCGGCCCCAACGCCGCCCGCCTCCTTGAAGTGGCGGAAAGGCTCGGCCCGCTCGAGCAAGCCGTCAAGGCGGACCCGCTCGGCGTACTCCTCGCCTTGGGAGCCGACACGAACCTCGTCGCCTTCCAGGCCATGCAGGCCCAACTCGGCGACAAGGCCCCGGCCCACGTGCAGGCCCGGATCGCACAGCACAAGGCCGATACCGGCGCGCAGTCGTCCGATCAGAAGATCGCCGCCCTCACCGCACGCATCGACGAGATGGTGAACAGCCAGAAGATGGAGCAGATGCGAGCCACGTACCGGCAGAGCCTGAGCACGGAACTCGCCGCCGCCAGCGCGGAGGAAGCCCCCATCATCAAGGCGCTCCTCTCCGACGAGAAGGTCGCGCCGAACGTGGTGGACGCGCTCCTCAACTTGCAAGAGACGCACGCCAGGGCCACCGGCTCGTTCCTGCCGGTCCCACAGCTCATCGCGGAGTACGAAGACGAGCTCGCCAAGGAATACACGGCGGATTACGTCCAGTACCTCCGCTCCAAACATTCCAAGGCGCCGCCCGCCGCCTCCCCAGCGGGCACCAAGGCCCAGACCGCGGCCTCCCACGCGGCACCCCAGCAGGGGATCACCAACAAGGTGGTTGGCTCAACGCAGCCACCTCAACCACGTCTACCGGAGAAGAAGCAGACGCGCGCCGAGCTCGAAGCCGAGGCCGTCAAGTACCTCGAAGATCGAGCCCGCGCGTAACCGGGAGCGTAAAGGAGGCCGACCATGGCCACTGTCGCACTTTCCGACTGGAGTCACATCACCGAAAAGATCTACCGCAAGACCATCGACGATCCCGATCTCGTCCAGAGCCCGTTCTTCGCCATGCTCGACAAGCAGGGCGGCTGGACAGGCGACGACACGTTCAACTTCACGGTGAACTACTCGTCCGGCCAGGGCACCGGCGCGGACTTCACCCAGGCCAAGAGCAACGCCGGTCCCCACAAGGGCAAGCGGTTCGCCTTGAGCTCGAAGGAGATGTACGGCTACTGCCTGCTCGACGACAAGCTCATCGCGTTCGCGAAGAGCCCGGGAGCGCCGGTCAGCGCGATCACCTACGAGGTGGATCGCGTGCGGAAGCAGATGTTCCGCGACTACTCGAACCACATCTACGGGATGGGCGGGTCGGCGCGCGGCAAGGTCAGTTCCTTCTCCGGCAACACGGTCACGCTGACCAACAACACCGACTCCGTGCGCTTCTCCGTCGGCATGGTGATCAAGTCGAGCGCCAACGAGGACGGCACGTCCATCGATGCGGGCACGTCCACCGTCACCGCCGTGAACTACAAGGCGGGCAAGGTCACGTTCGGCACGCTCCACGCCAACGTCGGCAACAACGACTTCCTGTTCCGCGACGGCGATCAGAACGACGTCCTCACCGGGCTCGGTTCGCCGTACTCGACGACCAGCGAGAAAGGCTGGATTCCCAGCGCCGATCCCACGTCGGGCGACTCTTTCTTCGGCGTCGACCGTTCGGCCATGCCCGAAGCCCTCGCTGGCTGGCGCGTGGACGCGACGGCGGGCGGCACCAGCACGGCACACGAAGGTCTCATGGAAGCGGGCGCCTACGCGTCCATGCTCGGCGCGCAGATCGACGCGATCTTCGCCAATCCGATCACGATCACGAACTTCCTCAAGGGGCGTGACTCCAAGGTCATCCGCGACGAGGGAGGCGAGGTCACCATCGGGTTCACCGGGATGCGCGCCATCCTGGCCTCCGGGACGGCGAAGATCTACGCCGACCCGTACTGCCCGCTGGGCCGCTTCTACGGGCTCAGCATGAAGACCTGGCACCTGCTCCACAACGGGCCGACGCTCCTCGACTTTATGAAGCGCGACGGTCTCATCTGGCGCATCGACGGCGTTACCTACTACGCCCAGCTCGTTTCGTACTCGCAACTCTACTGCACGAACCCGGGCATGAACTTCGTCGTGCTGGTGTAGCCATGGGTTACGGATCAGACATCGCTCGCGACTGCCAGATGAAGGTCGTCGAGGTCACCGTCGTGGCCAAGGGCAACGGCACTGGCAACATGACGGTCCAGGAAGGCGGCATCGAGGTGTCCGCCGTCACTCGTGAGGCTCTCGGGAAGTACCGCTTCAAGTTCAAGTCGAAGCGCCTCTACCTCATCGGCTTGACCAGCGTGGGCTTCAAGGCCACCACCCCGGCCGACCTCAAGGGCTACACGGCCGTCGCCGAGGCCATCGTCACCACCGGAGACCCGTTCTACGTGGAGGTGACCGTGTACGACTCGACGTTCACGGCGGCGGACCTGTCAGCCACCGCCCAGTGGGGCGTCTTCACGTTCAAGTTCCGGGAGACCGACCGTAGCTCGTAACCAACCGCGTCCTCACGGGCGCTCACAAGGAGAACCACCATGGCCACTGATGAAGTCAAGCAAGTCGTCGCCACCAACCGCACCCGCCCCGGCAAGCAGACCGAGGGCGTGGACAACTACCTCCGATCCAGCCGCTACAAGGAGCTCGTCACCTACCCGATGGATCTCGCGGGGTACGCCGAGGAGGGGTCGTTCTACCTGGCGGCGAACGCCACGCGCGGCACCGGCCTCGGCGGCCAGACGGCTCCGACCGACCTCACCCTCGACACCAAGGCGCTCCTCTACATCCAGAACACCATGACCGACGCCAACGGGGACTACCTGGTCCTCAAGTACGTCCGGCTCCAGGTCACCGTGGCCGGCACGGCGGGCACCAATACGTCGTGGGCCGATGAGATCGACGTGGGCGCGACCGACCGCTACACCTCGGGCGGTACCTTGCTCACCGTGGTCGGCGCCAACACCGACCTCACCCAGGCGGCCACCGCGCGCATCCGATTCGGGATTCTCGTGACCGCGGCGGCCAGCGCCAGCCGTCGCAACCTCGGCTCCGGCGTCGTCCGCACCGCGATCGCGGTCGTCGGCGACACGTACCTGTTCGTGTACGGCAAGGACACGATGCCGCTGTCCAGCATGCTCGTCGCGGGCACCGCCGTGGCGAACATCGTGATCCCGCGCCCGCCGGTCGTGCTCGGCCCGCAGGACCAGTACCTGCTCCACTTCGCCAACGCGTCGCAGACGGCCGCGGCCTCGTACGAGGTCGAGATCGGCTACGTCCAGCGGTAAGCAGCACCGCCCCCATCCGGGGGCACACAGCAGGGAGGGACGGTCCCACGCCCGGCTCATAACCGGGAACCACCGCGTCCGACTCGCGGCCCTGCTACCATGGCGATCACCTACACGTCATCGCAGGTCCGCGTCCGCGCGCTCATCGCGACGGACCACGAGAACGACTCGTTCGTCGCCGCCGCCGAGGCGTACGAGATCCTCTCCGTAGCCAACACGATCTTCTGGCGCAAGCTCGTGGACGTCCACCCCGGGTACTTTGCCGAAGCCACCGCCGACTCGTGGACCGCCGACGGCCTGATCCACTCCCTGCCCGCCGCGTTCGGTCGCCTCATCGCCGTCGAGTACAGCCCCACCACGGACATCTGGGTCGACATCCCGGAAGCCCACCCGGCGGACATCGCGGAGTACACGGGACTCGAAACCATCCTCGGGGCCGCGGCCGCCTACCGCATGGACGGTGAGAAGATCCACCTCCTGCCCGCCGTCAAGAGCGGGTCCTACCGCGCGCGCTACTACGCAGGGCCCACCAAGATCAGCGCCGGGACCGAGACCATCGACACCCTGTGCGGCGGCGACGAGTTCTGCTCCATGTACCTCCAGGCGTACATCAAGCGCAAGGAGGAGGCGGACGTGCGCCCGTACGAGATGGCCTACCAGCGCATCCTCGAAGAACTCGACCACGCGCGGAACCAGCGCGTCATGAACCAGGCCCACTCGATCCGCGACGCGGCCCCGTATGAGAACCGGAAATTCGGTCCACTCTGGGGGCGGCGGAGGTACTGGTGAGCCGTGGCGCATCCACCACGCGTTTCCAGCAGCGCCCGCGCGTGCGCGAGATCGCCGACAAGGGAACGAACGAATCGGTGCGCGAACTCCGCGAGGCCATCGCCGAGATCCACAAGGTCGAGGATCTGGACGGGCGCCTCCTTGAACGCACCGACCCGGGCGACACGGTCACGACGTACATCACATTGACCGTGGGGACGGTGTCCAAGATCAGCCATGGTCTCGGGCGCAAGATGAGGGGCTGGCGCCTCATGGAGATCCTCGTGGGAAACGGTGTCACCGGGGCGGGCTCCGTCATCAGGATAGACAACGACGGCGCGGCCGCCGACGACGCCAAGGAGATCTGGTTGAAAGCCATCGGATACACGGGCGTGACCACGGTCAAAGTCAAGGTGTGGGTCTACTGATGGCTGAGGTAAAGATCCAAGTCTACGACCCGAACGCCGCAGCGGGCACGAACCCGTGGTCGTGGCGACACCTGTCGGAGTTCACGCTCTCCGGCACGCTGGCGGAGCGCCCCGTGGCCGGCCAGGCTGGACGGCGCTACTACGTGACCGACGCCGGCCAGCAGAGAATCTGCCACGACAACGGCACATCGTGGGACGACATAGTCCAGCACACGAACTACATGATGGGGTCGCCCATTGCCGGTGGCGGGGCAGCGAGCGACGGCATCGACGGCGAGGATGGGATGCCGGGCACTCCGGGGCCGGCCGGGTCACCGGGCCAGGCAGGGATCGCCGGGCCACCGGGTAACGATGGACTCGACGGCGATGACGGTGCGGTAGGACCCCCCGGTGCAGCGGGCACCGCAGGTGCCGCAGGTGCCGCAGGTGCGCCCGGTGCGCCTGGTGCCTCTGGCCCAGCCGGGATCCCGGGGCCGCCGGGCCTCGATGCCGAGGATGAGATCCCGTGGATCGTCCCTGGCCCCGCTGGCGCCACAGGCCCACAGGGTGCCCCTGGCGGTGCCGGGGCGCAGCCGTACGCCATCGGTTCGGTCTCCGTTGCGACGGGTAACTACCTGCTTCTGGCGCGCCGGCTCATCCTCACGGGAAGCCAGAGGGTCACGCTGGCCGGCAACGCGACGCTGAGGGTGACCTGATGGCCGAACTTCTCCTCGACGTGCAAAGCGTGCCCGCGACCCCGGCGGGCGGCACCGCCATGGTGTATGTGGACACCGTGTCCAAGCGCCTCACCGTCAAGGACGATGCCGGGTACATCAAGGGGAACATCCAGAACTACTCCACCGTCGCGCAGGCGCCGGCCGCCGCGACACGCACGTACATCGCCGGCTCGGCGCTCACCATCCCCACAGGCAAGATCCAAGTGGGAACGAAGTTCCGGTGGCGTTTCAACATCACCAAGACCGCGGCCGGCACCGCCGCGTCCACATACGACGTGGCGGTGGGCACGGCAGGCACGACGGCGGACACGGCGCGCGTGTCCTTCACGAAGCCAGCCGGTACGGCCGCCGTCGACGCGGGATGGATCGAGATCATGGTGATCTGCCGCGGGCCGCTCGGCGTCAACGGCGTGTTCGTGGGAGAGTTCTCTCTGATCCACAACCTCTCCGCGACGGGTCACGCGGCGATCCCGTGCGTCTGCGTCAACACGATCTCGGCGGGCTTCGACGTGACAGTAGCCAACCTCATCGTCGGCGTCTGCATCACCAGCGGCGCGGCGGACGCCATCACGATCCAAATGGTCGACGCAGAAGCGGTCAACGTGTAGGAGGAGAACATCATGGCCCGCATCCCCAAGCGACTCGCAGGTCCCGCCCAAGTCTCGAACGTGGCGGCGACGAAGTACACCGTCCCCGCCGTGACCAAGACGGTCGTGCGGCACGTCCACGTCCAGAACCCGAGCGGCTCCGCCGTCACGTTCACGATGTCGATCGGCGCCGACGCGGCCGGGGTGCGCATCTTCGATGCCTACTCGATCGCGGCGAACACGGTGCTCGACCACTTCTGCTACTACGTCGTGGAGGCGGCCGAGATCATCCAAGCGCTCGCGGGGACGACCAACATCCTCACCCTCACCATCGACGGCGACGAACTGGTCCTCGGATAAGATGCTGCAATACCAGGACATCCACATCCCGCTTGGGAAGCTCGACCAGAAGACCGACGAGCGCGTGCTCGGTCCTACGGGACTCATCCGCGCCGAGAACATCATCTTCGACGAACTCGGCGGCTTCCAGAAGCGCCTGGGACATACCAGCCTTTCGCTCAACAAGGCGTCCGGCGGCACCATCGAGGCGGCGCGCATGCGCGCGCTCGGGACACGCCGGGACGAACTCGTCCTGTTCGCGGAAGGAAAAGCCTGGTCGTGGGTGGATTCGATCTCGAAGTGGAGCGACCGGGGTCGCTTCGAGAGCGTCTACCCGGTGTCGGAAACGAGCGTGGCCTACGACCAGACCGATCAGGTGCTGGCCGACCGCGCGGAAGTCACGACCGCCGGATTCACTTCAGTCGTCTACGCGTGGGAAGATCGCAAGAACGCGGGCGTGCGCTACGCGGTCTACGACAAGGCGACGGGCGCGATCCAGAAGCCCACGACGACGGTCTTCGTCGTGGCGGCTACACGGCCGCGGTGCCTCGCGCTCAACAACAAGCTCTTGGTGTTCTACCAGAGTGGCTCCGATCTCTCTTGCGATGTGATCGATCCGCTCGACGTGTACGGGACCATCGGATCGCCCGTCATCGTGGCCAGCAACGAGTTGTCTGGCGGGCCCTACGACGTGACGCCCTACACCTCGACGATCTGTCTCGTCGCCTACGTGATCTCAACCAACACCGCCACGGTACTCAAGGTGGACAGCGCGGCGGCGGTGACCGAGACGTTCGCGACGGCGCGCACCTGCGACGTCGCGATCGCCATCGACTACCGCGCCGTCACGGACCGGATCGGGCTCGTGCGCCTCGACTCTACCGGGGCGAACGACCTCATCAAGTTCGACTGGATCAAGGCGGCCACGCTGGGCGATGACACGAACGTCGACATCGCGGTCGTGACCGAGGGCAACAACACGGTCAACAACGTGGCCGTGAGCGTTCTCACTGGGCAATCAGCCTACGTGTTCTGGGATCTGGACGTGAACACGCCCGATCCGCCCGGCACGCCCGAGTTGGACACCGTGTTTCGCGCCACGATGGCGACGGGTGGCGGCGCCGGGGCGCCAACGGCGATGGTGCTGGCCAGGCGCTCGCGCCTGGGGTCGCGGGCGCTCCGGTACACGGATGGCACGGCCGAGCGCGTGATGATCCACGTGTTCCACACGAGCGCGTTGCAGTCACAGTACGTGCTCCTCGATGCGGGATACAAGGTAGGCGACCGTAACGGAGAAGAGGTGGCGGGCGATGAGGTGGGGCTCATGGCCCGCTGGCTCCCAGGCACGGGACCATCGTCGCCGGACACGCGCAACGCCACCTCGGACAGCGGCGGGCTCTATCGCAACGGCCATCTGCCACAGATCGAATCCCTCGGCTCAGACAAGTACGCCTGCGCGCTCACCTACCGGAAGCTCAGCGACTCGTCGCGAACGCCGTGGAAGAAGGCGTACCAGTACCAGCAGCGCGGGATCAAGGACATCATCTTCACGTTGTTCGACTCGCGCGCCTTCACGGGCGCCGCGGAGGGGAACGCGCTCTACCTGCCGGGCGGGTACCTCGCGCACTACGACGGGCAACGCGTCGTCGAGAGTGGGTTTCTCCTCTACCCGGAGGATGTCCAACTCGCGCAATCCGCCGTCGGGGGCACGCGACTCACCCTGACCGGCGTCTATAACTACCGGGTCTACTGGGAGTGGCGTAACGCGCAGGGCGAGATCCAACGCAGTTCGCAAGCGGCGAACGTTGCGATCACGCTGACGGGCACGAACGACACGGTGACGCTCACCATCCCAACGAACCCGTACACGAACAAGAGCGGGGAGAGCGTCACCGCGACGAGCGGCATGTACGCGGCCGTGTACCGCACGAAGGCTGGCGCGACGGATCTGTACTATCGAGCGTTCTCATTCGACCCGGGATCGACGAGCTCGAATCCGGCCAAGCTCAACGATACCAACGCGAACACGATCACGTTCGTGGACATCATCAGCGACGCGAATCTCGCGCTCAACGAGACCGACTACCTCTCCAACGGGGAACTCGACAACATCGCGCCACCGGCGACGCCCTTCGTCGTGGCTGGGCAGGCGCGCCTGTTCACGCGCGATCCAGCAGATACCACGCTCATCCGCTACTCGAAGCTCCGCTTGGAGAGCGATGCCGTGGAAGGAAACGATGCGCTCACCATCCGCGGCCCGCAGGAGGGCGGCGATGTGAACGGGATCGTGGTCACGGAGGGAGCGCTCATCATCTTTTCCACCTACGCCGCCTACATCGCGGTGGGGCAGGGACTCACGAATACGGGCGGGCCACCGGACTACTCCTCACCGCAGCGCGTAGCAGACATTGGATGCATCGACCCGCGCTCCGTCGTCAAGAGCCCGGCCGGGATCTTCTTCTTCTCCAAGAAGGGGATCTACCGCATGAGTGCCCAGGGGGGCGCGGTGGACTACGTGGGCGCTGCCATCGAGGACTCGATGCAGGTAGCCGGATCTGGAGGCAACGCCACGACGTGGCGCTCTATCGTCGGGGCGATCCACGTGACGGACAAACACCAGTTGAGGTTCTACTCCAACTCGAACGGGATCATGGTCTACGACTACCTCGCCGAAGCGTGGTCTCGTTGGACACCGGCGGGCACGTACAAGCACGCCCTCATGTGGGGCGACGTGCCCGTGTACCTCGATGGGACCGCTCCGCGCCGCCAATTTGCTTCCGGTGACGGGAACAAGTGGCTCGACGCGGGAACGATCTACAGCATCGACGTCGAGACCGGGCCGATCAAACTCGCCGGCATGGGCGGGCGCCAGAAGGTCCGCCGCGTGATTGTCACGGGTAAGATCCAGGGTACGCACACCCTGCGTATCCGCACGTACCGCGACGACAACATCGAGCATGACAATCAGACATTCGCGCTTGGCGCCGGCGGTGGAGTGGTTCGCAAGCGCGTTGGGTGCAAGGAGATCTCCCGTCTCGGCACCATGCGCGTTCGCATCACCGATGAAGGGACCGCAGGTACAACCCTCGCGTCGAGTTTTGACGTGAGCGGGATAGATCTCAACGTGGGCACCGCCCCCGGTCTCCGCTTTCTTGCGGCGGCGGATCTCAAGTAGGAGGACACGATGGGCTTCTGGGACACTGCGGGCGACTACGCTACGGGCGGCGTGATGGGCGGCCTACTCGGGATGAGACCGTGGGATCTCTTCAAGCCGAACCCGGCGGAAGGCGGCTTCAAGGATCTGGCCTCGATGCTACGCGCACAATCGATGGGGCAGGGCCCGTCGGTGGTGGATCTCCAACACCAGCAGGCGCTCGAGCGCGGGATTGCGGGCCAGAAATCGCTCGCGGCCGGCGCCCGCCCGGGCCAGACCGCCATGGCCCAGCGGATGGCCTCACAGGGCATCGGCAACCTCGGCGCCCAGCTCGGGAGCCAGTCCATGCTGGCCCGGCTCATGGAGCAGCAGCAGGCGCAGCAGCTCTACCTTCAGGCGCTCATGGGGCAGTCCCAGGTGCCCACGATGAGCGACAAGCTGCTTGGAGCGGCGCAGGGCGCGGGGCAGATGTACATGATGTCCGACCAGTCGAAGAAGAAGAACATCCGCTCGGGCCGGACCGCCGCCGACGAGTTCCTTTCCGCGATCAAGCCCAAGACCTACCGCTACAAGGACGAGGCCGACGGCGCCGGTCGTCGCTTGGGAATCATGGCCCAGGCCATCGAGAAGACGAAGCTGGCGAAGCACGCCATCGTGCAGACCCCGCGCGGCAAGGTCGTGGACACGGCCCAACTCGCCGGCCCCATCGCCGCGGCGCTTGGGCGCCTGAATGAGAAGTTCGAGAAGATGGCCCGCGCGAGCCGGGCGGCGCGCTGATGGCTGGGTTCATCCGAGGACCGAAGGGCGAGTTGCTCTACGACACTGGGCAGGGCGTCATCGTAATCCCGCCCGGGATGATGCCGTGGCGTGAAACGGCAGCAGACCCAAACCGGGCACTAGGAGATGTATCGGCGGTGGATGCGGCGGCGTTCATCCGTCGTCGCCATGACGCCCGGATCGCCGAGCTCCAAGCGGCAGAGGGCGAGTTCCTTGCGCGCCACGAGGCGCCCTTCGTAGGACCGCCAACTCCACAGCCGGTAGCGGCCACGCCGGGACCGCGAGGCCCGCGCCGCATGGCGGAGCCTCCCGCCCGTCGTGAGCCCAGCGAAGTGGAACGTGGGGCCGTCGAGTGGAACTCCGCAGGCTATCCCACCGCATGGGAGTACCCGAGAAAGTAGATGCCACAGTTCATCTATGACGAGCAAGGAAACGCGGTGGGCTACGACACCGGGGCCGGGGTAGTTGCGTTGCCCATTGGCTTCGACGTTGGTCCGCCCGTCGTCTCGTTCGGCACTCCACCGGATCTCGTGCCCAACGCAGGCATGGGGGAAACGCCCGAGGAGATGCTCGCGCGCCTGAACCCCGACCTCGCAGCCCTCCGAGGCCCGTACGGTGAGGCGCCGTCGCTACCTCCACGAACGATCACGCCCAATCTGCCGGGCGGAGGACTACCCGTTCTGCCAAGCCCTGCGGGCATCGCGGGCGCCGTCGCGCCGCGCCACCCCAGCGTGCCTCTCGCCGCTCCCTCCACCGCGCCAGCGCCAACACCGGCGCTCGTGGACGTCCGGGAGCGCACGGAGACCACGCGGCGCGGCCCGGAGCCGCCTCCACCGGGGTACGACTACCCTGGCGGCGTCATCGCGGCTGGGGAAGCTGAAAAGGCATCTCTCGAGCGCCAGGGCGCGCTTGAGGGCGAGCAGGCGAGCGTCCTGGCTGGAGGCACACTGGATCTCGCGCGAAAGCGCCAAGCTGACATCGCCGCGCAGCAGGAAGCGTCGGAGCGCGCGGAGGAGGAGGCGCGGGCCAACGTCGCCAGCCTCACCACCGAGTACCAGGCCATGCGGTCGAAGAAGATCGACCCCGGCCAGGTCTGGGATGACATGGGGACCGGTCAGAAGGCAGCATCGTACATCTCCGCCGCCATCGCCGGGTTCCTGAACCCCACGGGACCGAACTCGACCATCGCACTTCTCCAGGACATGATCGCGGAGAACGTGCAAGCGCAGTCTGCGAACCTCGAGAACGAGATGCGTTCGTTGGAGGCGCAGACCGGGCTCGCCCGCGACGCCCGGTTCGCCACTAAGGACGCGCTCGAGCAGAAGACCCGGCTCTCACTCGCGAGTTGGGAGGCGCTGCGGCAAGAGACAGAAGCACAGGCCGCCGCGATCAACGACCCCATCCTGCGAGAGCAGTACGCCCGCATGGGTGTCGAGATCGACCAGAACATCCTCGACACGCTGGAGAAGCACCGCCTCGGGGAGCGCGACTTCGCCTACGAGAAGAACATCAAGGAGCGCCAGGTGCGCGTCCAGGAAGGGCACCTCGCCCTCGAGCGCAAGAAGTTCAATGCTGCCACCCTGTCCGATCCGAACGACCCTCGCGTGATCGTCGATCCGCGCGACGGGAAGACTGTGGTCGGGGTCCTGCGCGGGACGGTGACCCAGGCCCAGGACTACAAGAAGACCTTGGCGGCGAACTTCACCATGGCCGATAACGTGGGCCGCCTCTGGGAAAAGGCGTCAGCGATCTCAAAGCCGAACTACCAGGGACCGCTCGCGAAGTACACGCGCAACGCACAGGAGCGGGCTCTCTTCGCGGAGTACGAGGGCATCCTCGCGGACTACATCTTCACTGTCAGCGGCAAGGCCGCCACCAAGGAAGAGGTTGTGCGCTTGAAGGAAGCGCTCCCGGCGCCTAAGTCGTGGCTCACCGCGTCGCCGACGGCATCATGGGCAGCGTTCACGACGCGCCTCGCGCGCAAGGTGACGAACGAGGGACGCGCGCTTCAGATGGAGTACGATTTTGGACCTGTGTTTCAGTCGATGCGCCCGGCCACGCTGGAGGAAGTGCAACTCAAGAGCGAGGCGCCTCCACTCGCGGCCGACGCCCCGGAAGGGTCGCGCGACTACGTGTGGCAGGTGGGCGCTCCGGCCATGCGGAAAGCCATCGCCGATCTGACCGGGGATGCGCCGCACATGACCCATGAGCAACTGTGGCGGCTCGCGCTCCGCATGACGGGCTCACAGGAAGGCGCCGGTGATCCGGCGTCGCTACTCGGGCTGGCCGGTCTCGACACCGGGGACTTCGACGCCCTGAAGCGTCGCTTCGAGTTCTACTACAAGGGGGGGCGGCAAGCGCCCAAGTAGATGGCGGGGAAGCGCATCAACGTCGTCCATCCCGACTTCCCTGACCATGGGACCGTATCGATCTTGGAGTCTGACGTCGAGGAGGCCACCGGGAAGGGCTGGGTCCCGGAGACGCCGGACATCGCGGAGGCCAGGTACTACCGCAAGAAGTACGGGGACCGCCCCGTGGAGGCGTTTGGCACGGGCGTCGTGAGGACGCTGACCGGCGGTATCTCCGACGTGCTGGGCGAGCCCGAGTCACTCCGCGAGCTGCGCGCGCAGAACGTGGGGGCCTCGGTCGGCGGTGAGATCGTGGGGGCCGTCGTCCCGTTCGGCGCCCCCGCCAAGGCGTTCCAAGCCGGGGCCGCCGTCGAGCGCGTCGTTGGCGGCCGGCTCATCCGGGAGGGCGCCAAGGGCGTCGAGCGGGTTGGGGCGAAGGTCATCACCCGTGCGGCCGGAGAGGCGACGGCGGGCGGCATCTTCGGCGTGGGCCAGGGCGTCTCATCGGCTGCGCTCTCCGAGGACCCCGTGACGGCGGAGGGGCTGTTCTCGGCCATCGGTCACCACGCGCTCTACGGGATCGGGATCGGTGGGGCGTTCGGCGCCGCGGGTGCGCTCGTGGGAGAGCTCGGGGCGGCGTACAAGAACCTGCGCGCCCGGTTCACCGCTCCCGCCGGTGACGACCTCACCAGCATCTCCCGTGGCCCGCGCACGGGGGATGTGGAGGCGCGGAAAGGCTTCGAGCGCGACATCGCCGCCCGCGAGGCCGAGGCGGTGGCCGCGCGCCCGACCCTGCGCGCCGAGGAAGCGCCTGCGTTCGTGGCCCAGGTCGAAAGCAGCCTGCCCAAGTTCCGCGACGAGATCCGCGCGATCCACAAGGACAGCCTCGCGGCTGGGGCCATGGCGCGAAAGGGCGCCGCTGTGGTACCGCCCGGCAAGACGGCGCCCGGCATGCGCGGCAAGGGGGCTGGCGGCGCGGCGGCACATGACGTGGCTCTGAACAAGGCAGTGAAGGATCTCGACGCGATCCGCGCCGAGTGGCAGGCGGCGTTCGGCGCGGAGATCAGGCCGGTCACGGAGCGAGTGGAGCGGTTCGCCGCCAAGGCGCGCGCGAAGAAGCAGAAGTACGCGTACAACGTCACCCTCGACGACGACGCTCTAGCGACGGCCATCTCCAACCCGTACAAGAACGCGCTACACGCGCGTCACCGGCAGGCCATCCTCAACGTACACCGCCTGCGCGCGCCCGCCCGCGAGTTCTCGGATCTGTGGCCGCGATTCTCCGACGACGTGGTGATGGCCGCCCGGAAGGCGCGTGAGGCCAAGAATGTGGTAGCCACCGCAGCGGCCAAGCTCGACGACGGAGCCGCCACCAGGATCGCCTCCGAGATCGACGATCTCAAGAGCGCGCTCCGGGCCGTGCCAGGTGACGAATCGATCTCGGACTTCGTGACGCGCGCAGAGGGCGTGCTCAAGATGACCGACGATGAACTACTCGCGGCCGTGCGCCAGGGCGGGTACGAGAGCCTGGAGAAACTTCCGGGAAGGGGTGCCGGTCTCGACGCGATCAAGGCCAAGGTCTACGAGGAGGTCGCGAAGGCGCGCATCAAGTCGTTGCGCGCGCCCGTTGGAGGACGCGGGGCTGGTATCGGTGGCGGCGTCGGCGGCGTCGTGGGTGGCATCGCCGTGGACTACATGCTTGACGGCGCCCTCGGTGGCCCGGTCGCCGCCGCGCTGGGGGGCGGGGTACTTGGCGCTGGGCTCGGGCGGGCCGCCCGCGCGGTCCTGCGCCGTGGGATCCTGCGCCGCGCGGCTACTCCCGAGAGCGTGAAGGCAAAGCTTGTGGGCGCAGCCCATGAGATCAAGCAGCGCACGTCGGGCGGCGTGGACACGTTCCTCAAGCGCCCGCTCCGCAAGGTAGCGCGTGCCGCCGTGCTCTCGCAGGCGTCGAAGCTGGCTTTCACGGACGACCCGGATGCCCGCAAGCCAAAGGGGCGCGAGGCGATGAAGGCGCGCGTCATGGAGTTGAACGCGCTGGCCGCGTCCGAGGAACGCACGGCCCGGTTCGTGTGGGACCGCTTGGAGGGGATTCGCTCGCTCGGCGATCTGCGTTTCTACGACCAGATGTCCACCATCGCCAGGAAGCAGATCGCGTTCCTGCACTCCAAGTCCCCGCAGCCGCCACCGCGGGGCCTCATCCCGAAGAAGTGGGAGCCGGGCGAGGGAGAGATGCACCGCTTCGCCCGCTACATCGTGGCCTCCGCGAACCCCGTCGAAACGCTCCTCGAGGAGCTTCAAGATGGCACGCTCTCCGCAGAGACCATCGAGGCGGCGAAGGCGCTGGCGCCGGCCACGTACGAACGCGTGAAGGCGCTCATCGTCGCGCGCATACCGGAGGTGCGCGAAACTCTGCCGTACCAGAAGAGGGTCCTTCTCAGCATCCTCTTCGACGCCCCAGTGGACGCGAGCATGGCCCCGGAGCGCGTGATCGCGCTTCAGGCGTCGTTCGCGATGAACGAGATGGAGCGGCAGGAGTCGGGCGGCGTGTCCAAGTCGGACATCGGCTCCGTTAAGCTCAAGCAGGAACCCACCCCGGGCCAGCGCGCCGCAGGGTAGAGTCCCAAGGAGAACACCATGGCTCTCGAACTTCTCGGCTCGACGACAGCGACCAACGGCAAGCCATCTCTCGCGACACACGGGGTGCCCGTCCATCGCCGTGCCGAAGGGCAACTTGGTGATCAGGGATTCCAGGACAACACGGTCCGGGCCATGCTCCTCGTCTGGAGCACAGCCGGGTCGGGCACGATGGAGGTGACGATCCGCCTGTGGGGGTACTTCAAGGAGTACCGCAAGCAGGAGGCCGTGGTCTCGGTCGCGAAGTGGTTCCCACTCGGACCGGGCACCGACTTGCTCAAGGGTACGTTCAACGAGCAGGTGAAGGCCGGGGAGACGAACACGAACGAGATCACGCACGAGGAGATCGTGGCCTACTTCGGCACGTTCGAGCGGATCTACGCCGAGGTCGTGGCCATCGCGGGCACGGACGCGGCGATCCGCGCAGTCCTCATCCCGCTCCGCAGCCAGGAGGCGTAAGCCATGGCCGGTCACTTCATGGGGCACTTCTTCGGCGGGCCGTACCTGCCGCTCTCGGGCGGGACCGTCACGGGCGCCACCACGTTCTCCGGCACCGTCACGATCACGGGTGCGCTGGCGATCACGGGCGACCCGGAGATCACGGGGACGCTCACGATCACAAAGAACGCCATCGGGACGGCCCAGACGGCGGCAGAGACCATCCGTAATCAGACCGACGCCGCGCTCGGAGCCCAGCAGTACAGCGGCATGACCCTCTGGAAGGGCGAGGGCTGGGACTCGACGGCGAGCGCCACCAAGGACGTCGAGTTCGCGGTCCAGACCCGGCCGGTGCAGGCGGCGGGCAACCCGACCGGCGTGTGGGATGTGCTGTTCCGCTCGAACGCGGGCGCGTGGACCAAGCCGATGACGCTCACGTCGGCTGGGCTTCTCACTATCCTTGGCAACTTCACGA
>ERZ1292642.525-Hain-H14-01um-R1-525-length-21721-cov-15_pt1 | contig 21721 bp, 27 predicted proteins | sample MGYA00564403_ERZ1292642 | MGnify/ENA primary metagenome ERZ1292642 (study PRJEB36523, sample SAMEA6512643) | groundwater metagenome | collected 2019-01-09 | study: AquaDiva: Metagenomics assemblies of 32 groundwater samples
TCACGATACGCCTCCGCATGAACAAGCTCCGTGCTTTAGCGCGGAGTCGTTGACTCACCACCCAGCGCTTGCGCAAAGACATGCTGCACAAATTCAGGAAGCTCATTGGTTGTCGAAAAGATAGAGGCTTCACTCATGTACGCTCCGTTATGGGCTCACAACCTTGCCGTCAGGGTCGGTCAATGACAACGCCTTCATCACCCACATACTCGCTTCTTCCAAAGCCGTAAACGCCAGAGATTTCTCGCGACACTCTGGAATCTTTCTATCAAGATGTCTCGCGATGTCCATAAACCGTAGCCGCAACTCTCCCATGATGTCTCGCACGTATGGAGAGGGCGCCAAATAGGCGAACGCCGCCAACCGAGTATCCAGTTTATCACTCATGCCGTGTCCTCTCGTTACCGCACCTGGCGCGGCTCGAAGGCCGGCGCCCAGCGCGTGGATGTTTCGAGACCCTCGTCGTTCCAGAGCGCCACCAGCATCGTGTCAATCCACGCCACCACCTGCTCTAACGCCGCCGCCACGTTGACGTCCTGACCTTCCCCCGGACGCCGCGCTTCGCGGGCGGCCAACCGATACGCCAGGAGTCCCTCCACCCAGTCAGGAATCGTCGACGGGTCCGGATCGAGCAGCAGGAAGAACACGAGATTGTTATTCAGTGACGGCGCTCCAGGAATCCCGCTCAGCCCCGGAATCCCCATGAGACCCTGCACGATCGGGCTCGGGGTCACCCGCACAAAGGGTAGGCTACTGACCTCTTGCGTCGCCACCGTGGGAACGCCCGTGTCCGTCCGCCACGTGGGGCGCAGAAGGTCCAGACTCGTCAGCGCCGGGGCGTAGGCTATCTCCGCCGGATAGTACGCCGTCGTCAGTAAGGCCAGGACCTCTGGGGGTAAGGGGAAGGTATGCGGAAACGGCGTCACGGTCCCCGTCGCCAATGTCGCCACGAGTTGGGCCATTTCCCCGGCAGGCGGGGTACTCATGATCAAGCCGTACCCGATGGTCCCCGCGCCGACCAGCCCACGCCAACTCCCCATCGCCCCGACCACCGTAGACCCCAGTTGCACCCACGAGAGGTCTGGAGGAACAGGGGGAGCGAGAAACCAGCTCGGGTCCGCCTGGTCACTAGGGAGGACGTCCTGTCGGTGCCCGGAAACCCCCATCCACTGGAGCCACGCCAGATCCGGTGCAACGGGTGGGGACGCCAGAAACCAGCTCGGATTCGCGCTCGGCAGGGTGCTGGTGAGGAAGGAAAACCCTACCGTGCCCGCTCCCAGGAGCCCACGCCAACTCCCCATCGTCCCCACGACGGTCGCCCCCAGTTGCACCCAGGACACATCAGGAGGAGCGGGTGGGGCGAGAAACCAACTCGGATCCGCTGCCTGCGAGGACGTCAGGCTGGTGATGCACAGGAGGACCCCATACTTGGGAAACTTGCTGTCCGCACTGACGTCACCAGTCGCCGCTGCCTGATAGTGGAATACGGTCATCGCCCCTTACTCCTGCAGCGCTCGGAACAGACGCTCGCGGCGTTCAAACGCCTCCAGGCGTTTTTCAAATGGCATACATTGCACGCATCCTTCTTTCCCACACGTGGGGCCACTACACATGAGACACCACCCACGGCGCTTCCCAGAACCTGGGACAACCAGGAAATGACCCCCACAATGTCTACACTGAAGACTATCATGCTCCGTCGTGCCGTCAGGTCCTGATACGACAAGATATCCATCTTGTCGAAGACTCCCTCTTCCACCCATGAACCAACTCCATAGTACTTTTAGGTTCACTCTTCCCAGCTTAGGCTGCCTTGATGCACGGCGGTCCCCGTACTCGTCGACGTCTTTAAGCCACCACCCGCCGTCGCACTCGCCGCCAGGACAATCTCCCGTCCCGGATTGGCTTTCCAATCGAACGATGCCTGCTGGTTAACCGCGAGCTCCCAAGGGATATCCCCCGCTGTATACGTGGGTTCCACCGTGTTATTGACCTTTGCCGTCACCAACGCCGTCGGGTCCGCCGGGTCCATCTTGTTGACCGTTTGCCCTGTCCCCGTCCCCGTCCCCGTATGGCGCTTGAATTGCCACAGCGCCGCCTGGGACGCGGGCGTCGCACTACAGCTCACCATGATCTCGTACACTTTGGGGCGGATCGCCGTGGTCGTGACCAGCTCCACCGCGCTCTTATCCACGCCGGACGTGCAAAAGCCGTTGACATAATAATTCCTAGCCATACTATTCTCCTTTATACTGTATTTACTCTTCTTCGCCCAAATGCTACACTCATCCGCATGCGGCTAGGTTCGCTACCGAAAATCTGGCACCCTACCAGACCCGCCGCAGCTCCTTTCTCTAGGGCCAACATCGGGAGTTGGATATGCCCACAAGTCCTGTCGAACGTAGTGCCAAGTATCGTGCTACTCATCGCGAGAAAACTCGCGCCTATGCTCGTGCCTATGCAGCGACTCATCCTGAAGAAACCCGTGCCAGGAAAACAGCCTGGGACAATGCTCATCGCCAAGAAATAGCTGCCCATTCTCAAACCTATCGCGAAACACATCCTGAGCAAATCAAAACAACCAACGATGCCTACAAAGCGGCTCATAGGGTTGAGCAAAGAGCCCGCGATGCTCAGCGTCGGGCCGAAGATGGCGAGTTGCTGAATGAGCGTACTCGAAAATGGCGAACTGCCCATCCAGATCGATCGAAAGCAGCTTCTAAAACCTGGAAGGACGCTCATCCAGAGAATGGCCGCATGCATGGCAAAAAACGTCGTGCATTGAAGCGTGGAGCCCTGAAAAGCGACCTTACCCATGCCCAGTGGGTGCTCATTCAGGAATCGCAGAAACATTGTTGCGCCTATTGCGGCAAACGGGCCAAGGGGCATCTCACCCAAGATCATATCACACCACTGTCTCAAGGAGGATCCCATACACTCCAGAATGTGATTGCTGCCTGTCGATCATGTAACAGTCGTAAACATGCTGGGCCAGTGCCTGTGCCAGTACAACCACTCTTGCTCTAAATATCAAGCAATCTTTCGCACCCGTATCCAGTAATACATCGCGAGGTCAATACTGGCATCAAACGTCATCCCTGTGTCCACCCCCCGCTGCCAGTCCCACGGAGGGAAAAACCGCAGCGTCTGCGCCGAAGCAATGGTAAAATTAATCGGCGTCTCTGGGAGGAACTCGCCCCACACGTCACCATTCCAATATTCATAGACGATCACCTCCCCGAGAATGGACTCGGCCACCGTCAGCACATAGTCGACCCGTTCAAAAATCCCCGACGCTCCCAGCATATGCCCATCACCCAGTGTCACCGTAAACAGCGGAAACGAGAGTGTGAACCGCACCGTCACATAGGGCGTGGTCAGCAGGGTCGCCGGCGGCCCCGGATTGAATATCACGGGAATGCCCGTCACCGTCCGTAAGGGAACTCCGTCTGGATCCCCTGGAAGCGCAAAGTTCACGCCGACGCCAGAGAGTGTCCGAAAAGGAAACGGATCACCGGGCAACGCAAAGATCACCCCTTCTGACATCGTAAAATCTTGTACGACAATCCCAGCCTCGGTATACGTATTCGTCGCCAGTATAAAGAGGCCACTCCGCCAGACAACCGGCAACACCTGGATTTCACTAAAAATAGGCAGCGCCATCGCAAGATCCCGGCGCACCTCGTCGTAGTCCAGATCCAGATAGCCCGGGTGGCCCCGCTGGAAGAGCAATGATTGCACTTCGGTGAGGACATCCGCTTTCACGCTGTCACTGCCTCCGGTTGCCGCGCCGCCATGCCTAACCCTGCCGCCACCCGTCGCAAACCTTCCTCCACCAGGTGCTCCCGTGTCACGAGCAGCAGCCCCGTACTCACCGCAATGAGCCGATTCGTATAGGCGTCCGGCACTTCCAGCCGTTGATCCTCCCGCAGAAGCGGCACCGGCGCCACAATCCCCGTCACGCGCAGATTCCCCGCCACAGTTGGCACGGGCACCAGCCCCAGCCAGCGCAGGCCCACGCGATAATACAGCGTCGGCGTGCCAGGCGTCTGCAGCCACAAGGGATCACGGATGCGCAGCGACTGATAGGGCGCCCACGCCAGGGGGATACCCCCCAGCGCCACATGGGTCACCCCAAAGAACCTGGGGACGAGGACGAGCAGGTCCACAAAAGGGGCGGTCGGAACAAGCGGCAGCGTGACGGTATGCCGAATCACGCGATAGCGCAACGACACCCATTGCTGGGCGCGCGAGAGATGAGAGAGCAGTAGAGCGCGGGGGGTATGCACCGAAAATTCATCATCGAGGGCAAGAGCTAGAAGGTCCAGGACCACACTCGCAAGCATGGTGGCATCTCCTTAGCCCCAAAACGCCACGTCGCATGTCACCCAATTGAGAATGGAGGCAAGGTTGGTGACCGTAAAGAGCGCTTCCCCAGACCGGGGGAAATAGAGGGGATTGTGCTCCCGCTGCATCGACACAACACTGTTGTTCGTCACCGCACCCACTGCCAAAGATGCAAATCCGACAAAGAGCTGCGAGGCCACCGGATTGGCAGTGCCAGCCCCCGAATGGGTATGCCGCACGCGCAGATTGTACTTCGTCGCGGGAACCCCCGTGCCGCTGCCCCCGACCACCCAGCCAAACGGCATCGGCCAGCACAAGACTTTTTCCCCCGTACCATCCCCGTCCAACAAATTGGTCGTCAGGAGCCCAATCAGCAGACTGGTGGCGATATTCACCCAGGAGGTTCCGTCCCAGTACTCCACAAGCTTCACCGGGGTCGTCTGGTCCCCAGCCGCGCTCTGGATCAGCCCAAGGATATTAAACCGTTCGTCCGCCGAGACAAGAAAGCCGGACCCACTGTCGGTTCGGTCGTGGAGCGAGAAATCCCCCGTGGCCGCGCTTTGTGCATCGGTGGTATCATCGGTATAGACGCCGGCCGCGGTGACCTGCCCCGCCGTCCACTTTGACGTTTTGTAGCGCGTCGCCAGACCCATCACGGCAGTGGCACCACTGTAGTTCTGGAGCGTCACGGCCCCCACTTCAATGGCCGTAAACGCCCGGCGAGACGGCGCCACGATGAGGGCCTCCGCATCACCAAAGGTGGCACTTGCAGCGGCAGACACCCATTTCTTGGGGCCAAACGACCCGCTCAGCGTCTGATACATCGGCTCGGGCATAGGCACACCTTTACGGCATCGACATAAGCACGGAACACCAGACATTCCCCGCGGCGTTGTCGCCCGTGGGCACGACCTTCACCGCCAGGGTGGCGCCCGCCGCAATGTTGGTAGTCGTCGCCACATTACTGCGACACTCCGTCGCCGCTTCTGCAATCGTACAGGAAATCACCGGCGTTGTGTCGGCGGCCGCACTGCGCAGGGTGAAGACCACGGATTCCCCCGCGCCCTGCGTCGCATCGCTGATACACCGCATGCCATGCGCCTTCAGGGCCAGCGTGGACACGACGAGGTCCGCCGTCGCTTCGACCGTGTTATCCAGCGCATCACAGGCCGTACTCGCCAGGGAATAGTCCGAGCCATCGCCTTTCCAGGACGGCAGGGAAGGCCCAAGATAATTGGTCGTGGCCGCGCCCGCGTCATCCCCACAAATAACAAGATTCTGATGGAATCCTGTGAGTTCCGTTGGGCCTATACTGTTGACGGGCAAGACCACTTCGGCGTCGCCCGTGCCATCCGTCGTGACGGTTACCGCCGTCGTGCTCGCCCCACCTAACGTCAGCGCCGACGCCCCACCAGGGAGCACCGTCAGTGCAGACGTCGCATCATCGTCTGCGGCCGTGACAGTGACGATCCCCGCATCACTCCGCTTGACGGTAAATGTGCCGCCGGTCCCCGTCGAAACATTGGGACCATCAACAATCAACGACCCGCCATCCGTTGTGACCGTCACCGCCGTCGTGCTCGCCCCGCCCAGGGTCAACGCCGCTGCCCCACCGGGAAGCACACTCAACGCCGCTGTCGCATCATCGTCTGCGGCCGTGACAGTCACAGTCCCTGCATCGCTCCGCTTCACCGTAAACGTGCCGCCGGTGCCCGACGAGACATTGGGGCCATCGACAATCAACGACCCGCCATCCGTGGTCAGCGTAATGGCCGTGGTACTCGACCCACCCATGGTCAGCGCGGCCGCCCCCCCAGGGAGCACACTGAGTGCTGCCGTCGCATTATCGTCTGCAGCGGTCAGACTCACCGTGCCCGTCGTCGGGCGCGTGAACGTAAAGAGGCCACCCGCATCGGTCGTCACCAACCCAGCGAGCGCCGCCGTCGGATAGGTACTCGGCGCCTGTGCCTGCACGGCCATGGGAGGGACCCACCATGCCACCAGGGCCAGCATCCCAAGGAGCGCCACCCAGGCACCCCAGAGCCCCAGGAACATGCCCTGGGGGGTCTTCATCTTCTGGGCCATGTGGATCTCCTTAGCGGCCTTCCGCCACGAATCTTATGGCAGACAAAAAACTTAAGTCCGTCCCATCCGGCACTTCCTCCGTGATGGTCCCAAACATTTCCGCCGAAAAGTACAGCAGCGGGATCTCAATGGTGACATAACTATCCGCGTTCAGAAAACTGATGGTGTTTCGGGACGGGTCCCACACCGCGACATTCGCCGCCGTGGCACCGGCCGCATCCACGAGAATGGCCTGGAGGTTCGCCGCTGCGCCAGTCTCGCCCACAATTTGTTGGCCAAAGCCCGGAATGACGAGGCCTGCCACATCCCAAGCCGCGTCCGTGCCAGGACCCACGGTATCACTGGTGACAGTCCAGTCCGCCTGATCCCGCCAGTTGAGTCCGGCGGTCAGCGGGTTCCCGGTAAATTTCAGGTACGTCACAATGAGCTTGGCCGCGCCATCGCTAATCGTCGCGGCTGGCACCGTGATAATGGTGTTCCCGCTGTTGTTGATGTCAATCGCCACACTGCTGCCGGTCGGGGTTTCCCCCACCGGAACATAGGTCATCAGCGTATCGTCTTCATTGTTCCACACCGCACAGATGGCCGCCGCCCGATTGGCCAGGGTCCCCACTTGCACCGCACTGGGCGGCCCCACCGTCACGGACTCTTCCACCACAAGCAGGTCCGTGGTAAAGCCGGGCACACCCCGAGGCACGTAGACAATCGTTGCAGCGGTAATCGCCGCATCCCCCCAGGTCATAACCCCGGTGGTCCAATTCACCGCCACCTGGTTCGCGCCGGGCGTCTTCGTGGAGGGGATAATCCGCTTCACCCCAGTGGATCCTGCAGTCCCCCGAATCGCCAGGATATACCCAGGAATCTTCTTGAGGGTATACGCCACGCCGGCGGTAAACGTCCCGGTCGCTTCTGTTACCACCACGGGGCCTGGGCGAAAGACCTGGAGTTTCTTCGTGGTGGGATTGTAGCCAAAACTATAGCCACTGGGCGCCCCGGTCACCTGGAGATTCCGCAGCATCACGGAAAGGCCCAGCTGCCGTAAGGTCACACTTTCGCCACCCTGCGGATAGGATGAATCAAACGTAATATCGGTAACAACACTCAGGAAGCTCCCTGGATTGTTCTGGAACTCCCGCTTCCAGGCTGTGGTGACCATCGTCCCTCCTAGTCAGGGATATTGAGCAAGACCAATGCGGCATCTGCTGCCCCCGCCGCCAGCTGTCGCCCAATTTCCGTCGCGGGAATTTCCGCCGCCGCCACACTGGAATCCGCTTCGGACCGCAGCGTGGTGTCCACGTCAGTCGCCGGCGCAAAGATTTTGTTGCCCACGGCCCCGTTTGAATCTCCAGCCGCCAGCTTGACCGTATAGGGCCCCCCCGTCACGAAGAACGCGTAGTTCAGATCGGTGATCACGCCCTGGGCAATACCGGCCACCCCAGCGGGCACAGCGGCGCCTTCTTGGTTGTCGGTCTTGTCGGACGTCACTACCCCCGTGACACGATTTTTCCAGTACACGGCACCCCCGGCGACCGATGCCACAGCGGCACCGTTGTCGAACTTTAAATACGCAAACTCATTGTCCCCGTAGTGATACCGATACCCCGGCTGAAACTTCGCCACCGAATCGCCGCCGTTGGAGATATCAGTAGGCTGAAAACTGATCTGTGCAACACCCGAGCCTGCCATGCTATGGCCCTCCTGACTCTCGGTCGGTTTAGGGTTCGGTCAGATTCGTCATCACCGCCTGCATGCGTGGCGAGGAGACCACTAAATTGCCCATCCATAACAGTTTGCGCACGGTGCCATCCTGGTTAAGACTGGTCACCGGCCCCTGGACTTCCATGTTCGCCCGTGCCACATGCGCCACGAGCGAGATGTAGTCCGTGTTGAGCATCCAGAGCGTCCCTGCCGGGCATTTCTCATCCACCATCACCACGGCGGTGTTGAAGCGGATCGAGTCAAACCCCGCCTGCCCCATGGGGCCTTTGTCACTGAGCGATTCCGCCAGCGGGCCAATCGGCAACCGTTGCGAAGGATGCACGTGCGCCCAGATGCGGTCGTAGAGTTTCTGGTCCGTGACGATAATATCCGGATGGCGCCCCCCATGCGTCGCCGCCCCCCACGAAGACTGCATCGCGGGTAAGGTGAGATCCCCCCCGGTCGCGTCACGGTTGCCGAGGAGTGCTGGGCCTTCGACGTCCGTCACCCTGTTGATGCCACCATAACTCCCCGTGGTATTGACCGCCTCATCCAGGCCATCTAGGGCCCACCCGAAGTTGCTGGTGCCATCCAGGAAGGTATCGGTCCCCATGCTTTCGATGATGGTCATTTCGGCTTGCTGCATTTCCGTGTCCACCAACTCGAAAATCGCATCCGGTCCGGAGGCAGACAGCGCCGTGAGACCATCAATCGTCACGGACCCGTAATACTGCTTCCAGTCCAGCTCAAACCGGGTCTTCGTCTTGCGCCGGGCCACATCCATGGGCGACATGCCCCGGTATGACCCCCCAGGCGCCCGCCCATACAAGATCGGCTGCGAAATACGCGTGCCGCCCTGGGCGGTAATGCGGTGCTTCACGTCAAGCGCCTTGATGAGGGGCGTCCCGACATACACGTTGTCTACCAGCGTCGGCAAGCGAAAATCCACCGTCGCTGCCGCAATATCATCGATTTCCGACGTCGAGAGATGGGCCACGACAGTGTTCCTCTCTACAAGATGAAAATGTCACCACTCGAACCGTCGCCCCGTGGTCCGTTCCACGTGCGACTGGAGCGCTTCACGATTCGTCCCGTATCCCCGATACGGATTCACGGGCGCGTGCCGTGCCGGCGGCACCGTGCCGCGTGTCTGCTCGGTCGTTGTACGCCCCTGGACTTGCTGACGGGTGAGTTCTTGCCTGGCACGGTCATACCCACGTTGCTCCGCCGACTGCTCCCGACTACTCGCGGTCATCTGCTGATACGCCACATCGGGATCCTGCAACTGGTGATCCTGCATGTACTGCACCAGTTCTTGCTCCTGCCAGGTGGGCTGATACCCGGTATGCCGATACAGATCCTGATTCCGTAAGGCGGCAATACGTTGCTGGAACGTCATGAGGTTGTAAAAATCGTTACTGCGCTGGTCAATTTGCTGGGCCAGCATCTCTTCCCGCGCCTGCCGTTGCTGATCCCGCTCGTTCACATGGTCATAGATCCGTTGCAGCCCGAGTTCCAGCGACCGCGGGTCCTCGTAGTCCAACCCCTCGAGCGGATTGGGCGGCGGTGGGGACGTCTGACGCTGGGAAATCTGACCGACGTCCTGGCGCTGCGGGGTAGCCTGGCGCCGTCCTGGATCCCGCACCACGGGTTCATAGCGCTGAATCCACGCGTCCGCTTCGCGAGAATAGGTCCGCAGTTGCTCGAGTTCCTGCTCGCGCGCCCGCTGGGCATCGAAATAGCCCTGGGGATTCTCCCGATACTCTTCCGGGAGGTAACTCGCCCAATCCGGCGAGCCTGTGTCTCCCCGTCCCGGTGCTGTTGGCAGCGGGCCATCCCCTTGGGGCGGATTAAAGTGGTCATACGGGGCAAATTCGGGAGGTGTCGGGTCATTGACTTCCACTACACGTTCCTTCTTCTAGACAGGCATCCCCGGCGGACGCCCCTCAGGCATCAGCGCAGGCGAACGGAGGACAGGACCAGGACGCACCGGCGGCATACCGGGAGTCGGTCCACCGGCCAACGCCTCCTCGCCTTCCTCGGGCTCTGGAGGTGCCTGGAGCACCTCTTGGACCACATCGGTGAGTTGCCCCAAAATCGTACTCAGTTTCGTCGACACGCTTGGTTGCACCTGCGCCATACGCAATCCCAGTTGCAGCATCTGCTCCGCCATGCTCGCAAACACCTGGTTGGGACTGGAGGCCCCTGGTGCGCCGTCACCCGGCTCCGCCATGGGCATCGTCATCCGGTTCGGCATGGCCGGCGGCGGAGGGACGAGGCGCGACCCGCGACCCATCATCTCAGGAGGAGGCATCGGGGGCATAGGCCAGACTCCTACCTTCCACCACGGCCGCGCCCGGATTGTTCCCGCGCGGGACTGACAATCACCGCACGACGGCCGCGCCCGCCAGCCTTGCGCCCGCCGCCACTCTTCCCGCGTTTATACCCTTTCATGGCACGCATACCCACTCCTCCATCGACACTCTGGACACAAAAAAGACCCCGGCCAGACGCACAGCGCGCCCAGTGGGGTCCTGATGGGGACCTGGTGTTAGTGCTTCCTTCCGGTGAGTTTTTCGGGACACCGGCATCCCACAGCGAAACCCGTTAGAAGCCAGTAGCGTTCGGGGACGGGCCCAGCCCTGATTTCCGCACTGCATCGCCTCGCGACGATGAAACTAACGCAAAGACTATATCATAACAGAGAACGCTCGTGCAATGAAGTTTCTTCCGCCCGAAACAATCCAGGGGCAGGCTCCCCAATCACCAGGGTGAGCGTATGCCAGACATCATGCAGTCGTGTCCGAATCACCACCTTGTTCGGAGGCTCCCAATAGGCCATCGTGCGCCCATGGCCACACGAGCAATGCAGAGCTTGCCGCTTCATAAGGTACACGCCCAGTTCCGTCACGCCGATCCGCTCAGGCATGCCGTTGCTCCCGATTCACCAGCGCACCCAGGGCATCAAGGATGGCACGCACATGATTCCCCGTTGCCCCACAATAGCCCGCGTACACATCTGAAACATTGACGTCCCAGCCCTTGATACACTCCCACACGCGGGCAAAGGCCTCGCTCTGCAAATCCTCCTCGGTCGGATGGGGCCATGCCCGCGTGAACGCGGAGGATACGTCCTCCGCAGGATGCAGCCGTTGCCATGCCTCTGGCCCAGGGCATGCGGTCTCTCGCAGTGAGCCACTCCTCGGCCGGCCAAGATCTGGGGGAGGCGACGGCAGCGCCTCCGCGTCGGCATCATACAGCACCAACTCATCGTCTTGCGCTTCCAACCAGCGGACAATGTCGATTGGCATGGGTACCCTCCTACGCCACCTGCGACATTGGTGCCAACCTGGGCATCTGCGGCGCTGGCGGCAAGGCCCCGGCTGGCCGACCGCCCGGCACGGCTGACGAAACGGCCGCCGCAGGATACCGCGGCGGTTGGGGCGGCGGAGGCGGCCCCCCCACCCCACCGCTAAACATCTGCTGCAACAACGGCAAGAGTTGCGCTACTTGCTGCATATTGCCGAGACCACCACCACTCTGGCCACCCCCACCCAGCTTGAGTTGGGCCTGGTCATGCTTCTGAATCTGCGGCAGCGCGATCCCAAGAATCACCCCCATTGCCGTTTGGGGGTCCATCGTCCCTAAGGATTCCATGAGGGCCATCGGTCGTCCTCCTTCGTGTGTACCGTCGCCACGCCGCAGTAATCTGTTCCTCGATCACTGGACTCACCGCCGCGTCATCATACTCGGCCTGCCGCACCGCCGCGGCATATTCGGCATACATCACTGAACTCACTTCCTGGATAATAGACGTATGCGGACGACGTTCCATGCCTAGCCTACCCCCCCAGCCGGATACGACTGTAGCTGGCGCCGCCCCCCACCAAGCGCGCGTCCGAGGGCGCCGGGGTTGGCCCCCTGGCCCGAGGCCGCTGGCGCATTCAGGGCATGTTCGGCCTGGGCTTTCTTGTACGTCTCCTCCGGGTCTTTAATCTCGGCCGCCCGCAGCACGTCCACCCCCGGAATCAACTGCGCCCGAAACAGATTCATCATGAGGACACTCTTTTGAATCTTCGCCACCGCGAGCGACGACCCCGGTGTGATGTGCAGCACAAAATCCTTAAAGACATCGTCGGGCTTCACCAGTCCCGCAAACAGCGCCGCCCGATCAAACAGGAACGTGTGGAGCTTCTCCCCCGCCCCCACCACGCGCATCACGCGCGCCGAGGTATAGTACTGAAAGATCATCGGGATCACTTTGGACCAGAGGCGGGTGATGAAGGCTTCGAGACGGCGGGCCTGAAACCTGATTAATGTCTGACTATTAGAAGTAATATAAGTCCTACCATTCCTGCGCGCAAGCCATGTCCCTGTCGCCGTTGTCGGACACCACACGGTTCCTTTGTATGGCACAGTGACACGCTTATCTCCATAGCTGTCTTCTTGACGATAGTCGCCTATACGCTTCTTCATCGTCACCGTTTTGTACTGCGTACAATTGAGATAGCGTACTTCTTCGTACCGCTCGCTCCGATGCACCCCTTTATGCCAACGCTCGGCGGCATAATTGATCGCCTGAGTCGTGCCAAAACCCGCAAGGACGCAGAGCATCTGAAATTGTTCAAGAAGGGCATGATCAGAAGAATGATAGATGGCATTCGCATGCCCATCTGGCCTGTCAAGTCCATAGCTACGCCCATCCCCCTGCATCATCGTGTGGATCATTAACATACGTTGGTGCTGGCTCAAATTCAGCAGGAAAGGATACCCAGGCCGCTTATCAGGAAACTGCGCAATGAAATTGCGTGAGTCTGGTAGTCCTATCCACCACGTCAGCATACTATTTTTGACATCGTTTTGCGTAAAAAACGCAATCCCGCATTGCGTGAGACATAACGAGATCGCCTCGCATAATACTGGATGGGCTTTGTACGACTGACGGATACTCACCTGCTGACTTGTGTGGGTATGCCCGTTGCGCGTTGAGCGATGCGTTGAGTAACATCCTTCGGTAAAGACCCACGACGCAAGCTGCACAAAGGCATCGCTATAGACATGCCGGTCAGCGCTTTTGTCCAACGGGGCCCCAAGAGGGATTCGATGGTGCATACCAAGCTCGGTCGTTTCCTTGCGCACATATTTCCCTGGAGCGTGCGCCTGATCCACATACCATCCATGGTTCGGTGTCACCAACGCGTCAATGCACTGTCCCTTAATCTCTACCATGTCCCCGCTGTAGTGCTCATACACATTCATCTTGAGAAGCGGCGTCCACTCGCCTTGTCCTGTCTCAGGATTCATCGAGTACAGGAGATCCTCATTCTGAACATCCCAGTAATGCATCCATCCGCGTTGCGTTAAACACTCGGTTTCAGGGTCACAGCAGGCGATAGCCATACTCTCCATCGCAATGCCACTCTGCCCCGGGTCCGACGTCCCGCGCGATACCTCCCCCAGCCCACTGATCATCTCCATCGCATGCACCAGGAATTGGAGCAACTGAAACAGATACGGCGGCAGCGACGGCGGACTCTCAAACTCCAGTTGGGTACCAGGCCGCCGCCGCAAGATCATCGCGGGCTTATTCGACAAGCTATCCCACTGCGCCGGGTCCAAGGCGTTAAAATCTCCCACGACCTTGAAGTTGTTCATCAGCAGCGTGTTCTTGATCATCTGCGAGGCCAATTTATTCAGCGTCTCCTGCGCCCGCCGCAGTTTCTGGACTTCACTCTGCCCCCAAGGGTTCTCAAGCTCGATGCCCCAGTCGAAGATCTCGTAGGGATAGTCGCCGTGCCAGTAGGGATTCCACTCATCTTCCAACACTTCGCCCCCGGCAATCACCACGTGCCGAATATGCCGCGAGGCCGCCTTGCCATGTTTGTAGAAGAGCGGCCGCCCCTCCGTGTCCCGCTCCCAATCCTTGAACCAGTAGTTCCGGTTTTTGACCCGTGGAATCATCGAGCGAATCCGTCTGGTCTGCCGGCGGCGAAACTGCTCCCCGTATACCGGGGACTGCAACCCGCGATCCCGGTTCCGCGACTCCGGATAGGACGACAGGTCCCCGTCGGGCTGGCAATACCACGCCTTCTCGCCAAACTGCTCGATCAGCGACGCTTTGGTCCGTACCTCTTCCGTGGCGCAAAACTCGCCTTGCTGGAGGTCGACAGCGGCGATGACGGCCGGATCCATGACAAAGGCCCGTGCATCGAAAAACTTGGGGCGAATCTCCCCGCGCCCGCCTTCCGCCGTGGGGTCCCACGTCACCATGCCAACCTCGCAGCCTTTCACCTCGGCCGCCACAATCCCGCGCGCCAGCTCTTCGCCCCACGTCGCCTGATCCCAAATCGCATGCGTCACGTCTTTGAGCGTGTCCAGGACATCCGGGCGCTGGCGCACCTGTTCATTCGTGGTGACCACCTGGAGTTCTGGGCGCGAATCAGTAATGAGCGCGGCCTTGCGTTGGATCGTGTCATCCACCAAATTGAGCACAAAATCGATGAAGCCACGGGGCAAATTGGCGGGCCACTGCTGCCCACGAGCGAATCGTATGTGTTCATCGGCCCGCCGCAACACGCTGTCATCACGGGCCTGGGCGCCTTCTTCCCAGAGGCCGGAGAGATAGGAAATGAGTTGGGTGGCACGCGCAGAGGGCATCAGGGTTGGTGCTCCGTACTCACAGAGACATCCCCACGGCGCACTGCCTCGACAAAGTCCGTGTCGAGGTCGGTTACGCCATACGCAGTCTTCAGCAAATACTGCTCCACCAGCGTCGTAAGATACGCCAAGTGCACACGCCGCATCGGTTCCTTGGGATGGTCTTCCAGCTTCCGCGTTGCCCGTACAATTTTGATCGCGGTGAGCAAGGCCCGTATGGGAAACTCGTCAGTATACTCTTCTTTCAGCAGCCGCTTCTCCTCCCGCAGGCGGTCTTCCTCATCCTCGATAGCTAACCAGCGTGTCAGGAAGACGGCAAGCAGCTTCTCGTCCAGAGGATACGGGAACTCCAATTGGTCAGGCATGGGTACGCTCCATCGCACGTTTGAGCACCAATGTTGTGGCAATGAGTATCCGATGGTCACAGACATGCGGAAATCCTTCCGTCTCCCATACCCCACACTCGCGACAGAGGTGGCACTCAAATTGCATCGGTTGGCCTTTAGTGTTGAACCCTCTGGGGCACACATGCGACGTCGTCGGCTTGCCCCGCGTGTCATATTTACACCAGTAGCAGATCTGGTCCACTTCCTCGAGCGCGGCCGGACTGTCCATACTCGACACACGGATCTCCTACCGTCGCATCAACGACGCTGGTACCGGATACCGAGGCTGCGGCTCATCCAGCGCCGGAATTACCTCGTGATCACCCACGGGCGCTTCCTGCGGGTTATACCCCCAGGCTTCCTCAGGCGGCAGTCCTGCCGCTGGATCCCGCGCCGGGGGCACCGGCTCTGGGCGCCCAGCATTCCGCTGCTGCTGCGCAAAATACTCCGCCATCGCCACCTGATGCCGCGCCTGTTCGGCGGCCCGTAGCCCCCCATCGTCCCTGGGCACAAAGGACCCGGCGCCCGTGCCGGGTGAACTACCCGTCTCCATCCCATATCCGCGGTGCGCCAACGGCACGAGCCGCCGCGCCGCCTGTTGCTCGGCCTGGCGAGTCACCTGACCACACGTGCATACCATCTGGCGCCTCCGAAGAAACTGGTCGAAGGGTTCGTAGGTCCGGTGCACGCCGTTATCGCCGTTCAGGGCATTGTCCCGGTCGACAATCATCAGGTGCGTCGGATATTCCCCACAGGGGTTGCACCCAAAGCGCTGGCCGAGTTTTGCAGGCATAAACGTCACCCCGCAACACTCACACGGACGGGGCTCGCGTCCATGGGGGGCCGAGGAGCGGGGAGGCGCCGCTCCATTCCCATCACGCGCCTGCCCAGCCCGTAGCGTCAAAGATGCCCGGTTAATCGAGTCGAAATCCCCCGTGTGCTGCTCCTGATGATTGGTGAACGCACACAATAGCGCCGCGATGACATTCAGGCGGCTGTCGTCTGGATACATTTCCAGCTGCGTCTGCTCGAAGCGCTCACGCGTTTCGGCGGGAAGCTTGGCGAGGAGTAAATCGGCCGCATCCTCCTCCGTGACGGTAACCGACGTCGGAAGCATCCGCGCCCGCGTGGCCAGCCCTTTGGCATCAAGCAGCGCCGCTTCGCCCTGGGCAATACGATGCGCCAGTTCTTCCATGTAGTTGCATAGGTTGTCGAGCGTAATCTCGTGCTGGCCAGGGCTGAAATAGGCAAGAGACGCGACCGCGTCCAGGCTACGCTGAGATGCGGGGATCGAGACCATCGCGAGGGCAGAAGGCGCGTTGACAGTGGGCAAAGTGGCAACGCCCTCTGGCGCTGGCCCCTGGCCGTCTGGGGGCATGGTGTCGTCACGGAGTTTCGGGGGCATGGAGATCCTTTCGTTCATGGATCACATCAGGGTTCGTGACATCCTCACCGTCCTGAAGGACGGTGCTTCGAACATCGAAAGCCAGGTAAGATTCCTGGCCGATTACGGTTACCAGCGTAGAGAGAGCTCTACGGTTTCCCCGTGTCAAGGCCGAGTCACACGGCCCTCTCTTGTCGAGATATACCCAGCAAGATGCGGAGAATCCTCCGCAGTTCTCTCTTGTGCAGTACGCATTTTACGGACAGCCCTACGCTGTCCAACCTGCTATACGTATTAGAAAGAGCCGCATCCTGTGATGAGTCGCTCCGGCGTTGGACACCAACTATTCCTGACGACTCAAGGACCGTATGACAGTAAGTATAGCACGATAGGTTAGTGTGAAACAGTCAACAAAGCCTGAACAACGTGTTTCAAACATTGAACATGGTAGAGACAGCCGCCATCTCAGTGTCTGAAAGACCATGAGGAGCCTGGCGTGGTGCACGTGGTTCCAGGCCAAACCGTCCCGGCATCTGGATAGCGTGTCGCTCGGCCTCGGTATAGGGCCGCGCCTCATGGACACCTCCGAAATCGATGCTGCGTACAGGCTGAAGCTTCGGGAGCGTCCTGACAAGGAGCTCCACCATCTCACGCAGGTCGCCCAACGCCGTCCAAATATTATTCAATGCCTCGGCCGAGGCGTTGTCACGTGGCAAGGGCCTCTCAAACACCATCACGGGGGTGCCAGGCTTGTGCTCCACCACGACATACCCGAGCGCTTCCAATTTCGCCTGCATCTCTGGGGACAGCGCACCATCCTCTACACACAGCACTGCTTGCGACATAGCGTTATATCCTCACCGGCACATACTGTGCCACATGCAGTTTCAGCCCCAGAGGCGTACTCTGGGTCGGCTGCGCCTGTTTGACCTGGGTCCCCACCAGCACCAGCCGCCACCCAGGATGATTCAGGTGCCAGGTCGCCACTTTGATCCGCAAGGCGTCCTCCGTAGGCGCCACGAGCGGCACACAATCAGCGGGCTTCGTGGCCGTCCGCACACACCTGGGGCATTGCGGATAGGGCCACGCTTTCGGACTTTGCCCACAGGTTTCACACAGGCGCATCCGCGCGGGGAGCGTTGCGAGACCGTCAGGCATACCGAACCCATCTTTCTAGAAGGAGCACTCTGGAACACCCCAAACAGTATGCAGTGCAGGCCGCCCCATTGTCAATAGGGTTACTCCAGCAACCACCCGCCCGCCTTCACACTCCCCGGCACACCGCCCCACGCCGTCCCTGCCTGTGCCGGCTGCATCAGCTGCTCATACGTCGTATCCTGCGTCACGGGATTGGTCATCCCATGCGGCCGCAGCCCTTCATCCCGTGGCGCCAGCGCCGACCCCGGCCACGGCCAGCGCGCAATCTTGCGGTAGCACGTCACGAGCGCCATCAGCCATCCCATCACCTGATCGGCGCCACGCGTCTCCATGCGGAGATACCGCCCCATCCGAATCTCGGTAGTCGTCCCCATTTCATCCTGCAGCGTCCCACTCGGGATAGTCACCAGGCCTTCACTGAGGAGCGAATTCGCCGCCCCCAACAGGATGTTCTTCGAGACGTTGGAGCTAAACCACCCCGTGCGGTTCGCGCCACTCACCACCGCCGGGGCCAGACGATCAAACGGTTCCCAGATATACAGCGAGAAGGGCGCCCCGTTCCCGATGAGGTTCGACAGCTCCTCGTTGACACTGATGCCCATGTTATTGATCTCGACGTTGACAATCGGCTGAGACAATGCGTTCGGCAACGAATAATACCTCGCAATCGCGGCCACAATATACGCCAACTGGTGCGTGCTCGTGGTATTGTTGTACCACTCGGCGACTTGGCGAAAGCCCGGCATCCGCAGCACTTCGATCGCCGAGTCATCCCCGGCGCCTGTCCCACCACTCACATCCACCCCCACGGCGTACTCACACCCCGGCTGCGGACGTTCCCAGACCTGCAGCGCCGCGGTGGACGGAGGCGCAGGGACGAGGGCGATCTGCTTGTCCCCCGCCCGTACCAGTTGAAACCCCCACGCGGGCGGCGCTACCTGCGCCTGCAGGGCCTTCAGCGCGTCGACCGGAAAGACACAGTCCCCCGAGAGCAGGAAACACTCGACATCGTTACTCGGAAATTCTTGCGCCCGCAAGCGCATGCCGCGTCCAGGGTGTACCGTCTCCAGCGCCTGGCCCTTCTGATGATACCAGAAAATCTGAGGCAGCGAGAGATGATAACGCTGCATCAACTCCGCCTCGTCTCCCTCGGGCACCCAGTCCCGCGGAGGTGGCACAACATAGTCTTCCTGCCAATACCACGGGAGAAAGATCGGATACCAGTGCCGCTCCGAAAAGATCCGCCCACGCTGCTTCTTGAGGGCCATCCAGTGCTCGTGAAAAAAACCGCCCTGCCCATTAGGCGTGGTCTCAAAGACGATGCTCGAGGGACCCACGCTGGGCACCGCTTCGAGAATGCCAGGAAGGATCGTGTCTGGGTTCGCGAAGTAGTCTAACTCACTCAACAGCGCGTGATGGATCGTTTTGCCCCGCCCCACATCACGCGTCCCTGCCACGCGGCGCGCCACACGGCTGTCCAGCGCCTCGTACCCAAACTCCATCGTATTATTTTTGCTGGTGGGAATCTGTAAGGGCTCCGGCAGATTCTCATGAAAGCGCGGGATCATCTGAAAGATTTCGTCGACCGTATCATCATCGTGGGCATACACCATGGTGTTGCGCCCCCGATACCAGCGGATTTTGTGATAGAGCCAGGCCATGTTGAGCGTCGTCATATACACGCGACGAGCCTTCAGGATCGACAGGCCGATGGGGATACCACGCTGGTGCGCGGGGATCAGGAACTGCTCCGCAACATAGCGCTGCATGCGCGTGAGCGTGAGGGGAATCAGCGGTTGGTCTTTGGGACGAATCTTGAAGAGATGCTGGCACGTCCACACAAACTCCCGGCGGGCTCTGGTCTCGAGCGTATCGATCTTCGTGCGGACGGGCGCTGCGAGCGTCGGCATGCTTCGGCGTCCTTAGGTACAGGTCGTGTGACAGCCCACCACGGGGTCACAACAGCGCGTACACGTCACAATATATCCCCCTGGGCGTGCAAAGGTCTCGGTCGTACAGGTCAGCCCCCACGCCGCAGGCACACCAAATCCGAGACTGACGACGAGAACCAACATGGGGACGGTCCACCGCGACAGTCGTGCCGCATCCCGCTCCTGCCATGCCATCTCCAATTGGTGCCATGCATACCCTACTTCCCACACCAGTAGAATGACGATAAGTCCCAGTCCAATAATCGCCGCGAGCAATCCACCACAGAGACTCCGCGCCGACTCTCCTCCACCCAGGAGCCATTGTCCCACTGCGAAGGCACTTGCCCCGATCACGCCATGCCCTAATACTGCAAGCCGACCCCTCAATACGGACATCACTTCCCCCTTGCTTCCTCGCGGACTGCCGCGAGAATCGCCTCGCGTTGGATACGCCAACACGCCTCACGCCAACAGCGAAACCACTGCCAGCCGCATCGCGCAAGGAGCATACCCACCACGACGAGACCTCCGAGCGCACCCCACCACCACACACTGGCCACTATCGACCTTCCTCGTCCCATTCCGGCTCTTCCGGCAGACTCACGCCCGGCTCGCCCTCAGGAGCGGGTGGCGCCGGCGCATACACAGCCCCGGGCGGCGACCCAGGACCAAACTCCGGGCCTGGAGGCGGCGCATAGCCATAGCGCCACGCCTCGGGATCGTCGGGCGTCGGGATCGTATACTCCTGCACGCGCTGGCGGACCTGTTGCGTCTCCATGAACAGCTGCAGCACCGGCACCAACTGGCTCAGTTCCCGTGCGGCCCCCGCAAATTGCATGAGCGTCTCGGGATACTGCGCCAGGATCGTGCGCAGGCGCTCGTTCTCTGCACTGAGGCGCTGGTGCTCGGTGCGTAGGACTTTCAGGGCTTCCGTCAGTTCCATCTCTGCACTCAAGCCATGTTCCTCTCTTTAGCAAAGGATGGGACACTCATCGGGTGATCTCCCGCTGCAACCGTTCCAGACAGTCAGCCACACGTTCTCGCTCCGCCTCCGCACGCCGATGCTGCCACCAGACGTCCAGGTGCGCAAGCACCCAGGCACTCCCGAAAAGCCCCACAACACCGCATACCCACCAGGCCAGCATCCTCACAATTGTATCCTCGAAGTTTTGCGGGCACGAAGTGCGTCTGCTACTTCATCTGCCCTCCATCCCTCCACGCTCCTGCATGATATATACATCCCCAGGCGGACACATCGTATCACGCACAATCCGCACGACTTGGTACTGCGCCATGAGTGCGGCGTCCGACAGGCCAAGCCTGTCCAAGAGCACAGGATGGGCACATAATACCCGCGGCGGGGAAATAGAGGGGAAAAAAGACGTGTCTTCCGTCCGTTCGGCGTCAGGACTCATACCCCCTCCTGGCTGTCTCGACGCACCCACCCCAGATGCGCCATGATCTCCGGCGCGACTTGCTCCACCGAGACATTCCCCGGCACTATGAGCGCCATCAAAATCTTCCTTTCTGGGAACTCCGCCGTTCACGGCGGAGAGGAAGAAAGGTTGACGCATAGCGTCAACAGCCGTGTTGTGTGTAAAACGCCGAGGAACCAGGCGACACCTTCACATCGGCCTCAAAGCATGATCCCTCGTGTTGCTTCTCCGCTTGCGCGGGTAACGGTCACCTCGACAAAGTTGGAAGAGCTTGTTGGGCTATACACACCGTCTCTTACCCCCGACAGACTTTTAATGCATAGCGACAGAGGCCGTAGACTGGTGAAGCATCCACGGGTGTCGTGACTCAACCAACGTAGGACTGCTGATAAGGCAGCCCTGAGTCTGGTCAACGGGGAAGCTTGTATCCTCCTTTCAAGCTCCGGCCTTCAGGCCGGGGTCGTTGACAATCGGACACTCCAGTTGCTGCAAGAACGCGTCCAGCAACCGCATCACACTCCGTGCCTCCGCTTCAGCGGTGCCAGGGGCCATGCGGAGCAGTACTATGCTCCCCGGCTCTAGCGTGATCTGCTGCACGATATCCTTGGCGCGCTGCTCAAGGGATGTCAACGACCGTTC
>ERZ1292642.526-Hain-H14-01um-R1-526-length-21696-cov-7_pt1 | contig 21696 bp, 27 predicted proteins | sample MGYA00564403_ERZ1292642 | MGnify/ENA primary metagenome ERZ1292642 (study PRJEB36523, sample SAMEA6512643) | groundwater metagenome | collected 2019-01-09 | study: AquaDiva: Metagenomics assemblies of 32 groundwater samples
TGCTATGGCTATTAACGAACCTATACGCCTATCAAATTCTATTTTAGGTTTGCTGTATGGTAATCTTTTGGCTCCTCTATCATATGATACTAAACATTGTTTATCAATTAAAGAACTTAAAGGGGTTGGTTTAGTAATAGTTTCTTCATTTGGTAAGATAATATCTGGTATTTGTTCCCATCCTAATGATTCAAAAAATTTAATAGTAAAATAATTAATTTTAAGTGTTAAAAATTCTATAATTTCTTCTTGTAATTGTAATCTCCTTTCAACACTATTTGAAAATATAATTTCATTAATTTTGGCTACTAATATTTCTAATTCTTCTAAACTTATTTCCTGGATATTAGCAAATTTATTTTTGAAATGGTCTAACTCGTAATTCATTTCTCTTTTTGATTTTAAACCATGTAATTTTAATATTTTGTTTAAATCATCTAAAAATCCACTTATTTGTGCCATCCATGAAACATTACCAGTTAAAAAAGGCGTAATAAGTTTTAGTATTTCTTCGTGACCTTCTGGATTATTTTCCGGTTCTTGTTCTATCATATATCTACAATATGAATAAGCCCTTTTTAACATTTTAAAAGGTTTATACCAAACATTAGAATAGTATAATTTTTCAACATCTAAAACTAATACAGCTGTTTTGAAAATTGGCGATACTTCTATTAATCTACCATTTTCTTTAATCATTAGTCCATAAATATTTGTGGTTTCAATAAAATGATTGTCCATGTAAACAATAGTATCAATTTTACATAATGTATGATGTAAACATGCTTCCTCTAATGTAATCATTTTTCCGGACCTCATTTTTTTTTTACCTGCTAACATTTCTTTGGCTGACCATCTCAAAACATAATATTTTCTAATTAATTTGACAACTTCATCAAAAACATCTTGATGTAATTCATTTCCTGTTAATAATGACATAAAAATATCAAAATCTTCTTTGTCTAATAATTTTTGTCTGAAAAGTTGTATTAAATTATTTTTAAAGTTAGGATTAACATAATAAGTTCCTTCACATAAATAACCTACTTTCAATCCATAAACTTTATCGTTACCTACTTTCATTTCAGAATAATAATGATTTTTTTGTGTCAAAACTTTTTTAATAATACGTTTGATACCTACCACAAATTTTTGGACTAATGATTTTTCGCTATTGGCTACAACTTCTTCCACGATATCAATATCCCCATAAAATTTTTGATATCTGTAGATAATTGATCCGAATGGTGTAATATGACCTTTTGGGTCAATCCTTAAATTATCTACTTCTTGTTTGATATCTAATGAATAAGCATTAGCCGGCTTTCTTTCTAATAAATCCACATTTTCAAAGTCCGGATTATATGACATATATTGATACACAAGATTATATTTTTATAATTTATATGTCACATATTCAATCTGTTATATTTGATAAAAAAATTTGGAATACAGAAAACTCTCTAGAATGGTTAAAAAGTTATCATATAATACCACTTAAAAAAGTTCATGTTACCAAAAACTTTTTAAGGTTTAGGATACGTGAACCAAAATATAAACATTATGTAACTAAAAAATTAAATAATGGAATAGAAATAATTTTAGGTATTTAGAGTAAACAATAATTAGCCCCACTAGTAAGTATTTGAAGTGTTCCACCTGTAAAATTTATTAAGGCTGAATCTAATGTCATACCAACACCCATACGGATTATACCTGATGTATCAACACTAAATGCCCCAATTCTGAATAAATCAGCATCAAGAACAGGAAGTATGGATGTTCTAGTTCCTGTTGTAGGTCTAAACTCTACGGGACAGGCTGTTGTGGATGTTAATATGGCTATAGTTGAACCGGCACCATGATAGTTAGAATTGTTAAAACCTATATTTACAAAATTTTGGTTTCTTTGGAATGATATATTTAAAATAATATCAAAACCTATACCCGTAAATGTGTATGATGTTGCCGGGGCATATGCAAAATTATTGAATGTGTTAGATAGCCCTAATGTTACTGTTGGGGTTACAATTACACCCAAATTATATGTTTTGATACCTGTAAAGACTTGGTCGGCTACTGTTACTACACCCCCATATGCGGCTGATGCTGGTTGTAATGTAAGTGTATTTGAAACCAATGTTGCCCCATTTGCATTAGGACTTGAACCTATATTAGCCAAAGCCGTAACACCCCCTGCATTATACAAAACGCCATTTATATAAAATGGAATTTGATGTGTGATGGTTCCTATATTAACCCTACTAGCGGTTACGGTTCCTAAATCTAATGGGATTGCCGTATATGTATCTAATTTATCGGAAACTAAATCATTAGCATGAACTATGTTTAAATTTTCAACCAAAAGATTTGCGATAGACATTTATATATATATTGTTAATATAATTATAAAAAAACTTATTAATTTTTTTTGTATTTAACTCATTGCGCTTACGGTTATATATGTGGAAGTTATTGTTGTAACTGCATTAGCAAATACCCATAAACTAACATAATCATTTGTTGCGAGTGAAAAAATACCTGATGGACTGAAATTTGTCACAATACCAATTCCGCTAACCACTGGACCTTGTGCCGCGAATACGCCAGATGGAGTAGCCCCATTTTTGGTAATAGCCATGTATAAACTAGCTGCAACTGATGAACTAATACTGGCGCAACAAGTTACCGTAAATGGTTGGGTAGTTGTGCCGGTATATGTTAATTGATTGTCAGCCGGACGGGTAAAATTAACAAAAGTATTTGAGGATGTCATATTTGTTAATTTAGTCCATGTATTTAATGCGACGGCTGTTGTTCCTCCTGCCGTGCACATAGAACCATAACTAAGTGTTGTTAAAACACCATTTACATTACCCGTTAAAGTGGTGCAAGCAACATTTCCAGAACCATCCCTAGCCATAATATATGAATTCGTATTTGCACTTGAAACCGTCGCCAACTTGGCATTAGATATAGTCCCGTTTGTAATATCTGCATCTACAAGTGCCGAAGCGCTCAAAAGTCCTATACCGGTAGTTGCTTTCACCAAGCCGCCACTATTTAAGGAAATAATATTCATTAATCCAGTGCTGCCAACAGTCCAACGTTCTGCCCCGTTTGTGCTGCATGTTATCACATTTGCTATGTTTGCGCTAAATCCAGAACCACCAGTAGACCCCACGAATGTAAGCCCTGGGGTCACTGGAAACCCGCTTGGAACTGTGACCGTGCCCGATGTAACTATCAATGAATTAGTCATTGTATCCCCGGATTTGGCGACGTTTAAACTGGCACTACCTGTAACATTTCCGGTGACTGAACCACTTAAATTACCTATAACATTACCTGTTAAAGTGGTGCAAGCCACGTTTCCAGAACCATCCCTAGCCATGATATATGAATTTGTGTTTGCGCTTGAGACTGTCGCCAACTTGGAATTAGTTATTGTGCTGTTTTGGATATCCGCATCTACAATCGCCGAAGTTGTCAAATAACCGCCTCCAGAATTTGAATGAATGACCCCATTGGCATTGCAATTTGTTATATTCACTTGACCTGTAGGTCCAATTGTCATACGTTCTGTTGAGTTTGTGCTAAACATTATCGTGTTTAGCGCTTGTGATGAAATACCGGTTCCGGTTGAACCCGAAATTCTAATGGCTGGTGTGCCAGGAAATGAAGGTGAATACATCGTTAATGCCCCCGACATACTATCCCCGGATTTAAGGACGTTTAAAGATGCACTTCCTGTAACTGTTGCGGTAATTGTTCCGGCTGTAAAATTACCAGAACCATCCCTAGCAACAATAGCCGATGCCGTATTGGCTGATGCGGCTGTAGTTGCGGAATTAGATACCTTAAGGGCTGTCGCAATAGTTGCTAATTTACTATCAACTATACCGGCTGTAGCGTGAACATCACTATTTACAATAAGAGATGATGTTAAAGCCCCTGTCGCTACGGTATTGTGAATGACACCAGGTATTATCATAGATGCAAAATTAGGTGCCGAAGTAAAATTTTTAACACCGGCTATACTTTGGTAACCTGTAGAAATAATACCCGGTTGCGAACCGTTTGCAACTTCAAGTGTAACGGTATTAAGTGTATTATTTATAATTATACCATTTGCATCAACCCCGTTAATAGGTGCCGCAACTGTATACGAAGCACCACCCCCATTTGTGCATAATTGCCCCGTTGAGGTAATATAGACTGGAACACCTCCAGTATCACCAGTTACACCACGGATACCAGCTTGAAAATTCTTTAAATGTTGTCCAGTATTACCAATTCTAATAATTCCATTATCTCCAGTTATTCCAGTATGTCCAAATAAAATATTATCCGACTCATTACCGTAATAACCTTGTCCGGCACCAAACCCCATTACGGTATTATTATTACCATTGACTAGATTCGCCAAAGTGTCATTACCAAAACTACAATTACCTTGAGCTGTCGTGCTAAAATATTGTGATGCTGTCCCAAAAGCGCAAGAATCACTAGCACTACTCACTATATGCATCGCTCTATTACCATATGCATTACATCTTAGTGCAGTTGACGCGGAAACATGCGCCAATGTTTCGGAACCAAAACCACAATTCTCATTTGCCGCCCCAATATTCAAACCAGCCCCCGCACTCGTCCCAAAACAGTTGTTACGTGACCCTCCACCAAGGTATAATGAGCCTGAGCCGCATGAAGTATTATCAAAACTACTTGCATTATCTCCATATCGTTGTGATGAATTTCCGATAGCTGTAGAATTACGAGTTTGTGTTGTGGTAGCTAAAGCATTATAACCTACCCCTGTATTAGAGTATGTTCCAGTGGTAACATTAGCAAGGGCAGAATAACCAATTCCTACTGATTGAAGGACAGATAGTGTTGAATCCTCTCCCGCCAATTCTCCCACAAATACGTTTTGGTTATTTCCTAATGTCTCTATTGCGCCTTTTGTTGTAAATCTAATATTATTTGTATTATTTGTTTTAAATAATAATGGTTGATTATCTATCGTCCCAATAAAATTAGTTCCGGATGAAGTTCCGGTATTACCTAACAGACTCCATGCACTCAAGGAACCTGCCGGACCCGTTTGTCCACCTGGACTATATAATTGACCATTAATATAAACTGGTGTATCTACATCTCCTATTCCTATAGCGTCGGCATATTGTGCACCTATAATTAATGGAAATGGTTCTGGTGTATCAATATTATTACAATAAAGGGTTGAACAATACAAATCGTCGGGATTTACGTTCAATAGATTTGAAATTGACATATTATAATTTTAAGGTAGATTATAATATACTAGATTATTTTTTGTAAGATGCTCCAGCTTTTGATAGAGCTTCGGTATATGTGCAACCATGTTGTTTTTTATAGTCTTTCACATGTTCAATCCATTTGCTGGTTTTTTTACCTTTACCTCCGGCTTTGGTTTTTTTTCTTTTACCAGCTGATACACCAGCGGAAACTCCAGCACGTTTAGCCCGTTTACATTTTCTTTTGCCAGCCGTAACTCCGCCTTGTTCATCATCATCTAAATAACCGGCTTTTTTAATACGTCTTTTTCCACCAGAACCAGCACCCATCATAATTTTTTGTTGCAATATTTGCAAAATTCTTTGTAAAATAACTGTTTGGTCCATTTATATATATTTTTCCAATATTTTATTTCTAATGTATATATATATTAATGGATTTGGAAACATTTGAATTACACAATTTAAAAATTAGTATGATTATAGAAATGAGAATTTTTGAAGAATTAAAACAAATTCATATAGATGAAAAACACACACATAATTTTATTTATCTGTGTGCCAAATGCAATGGATATTGTGAACAAATTTTAAATGATTTAATAACACATAAAAATATCGTTAATAAAAATTTTGCTGAACAAATCAGACAAATTGAAGAAGACCGCAAAAAAGAAGCAAAAGAACTTGACGAAGAGGCATTTATTGAACAAATGAAGAGAGATGGCATACTTGATAAAGATGGAAATACTATTTAAAGAATATATGCTCCGCCACTATACATAACATATTGTGGATAGGTTTTACTTACTGTTACCCATCGGGACTTTAGTGTAAATATTTCTTTAAGTTGTTTTCTGTCTAATCCAAAATATTCATTTAGTGCATAATTTATTTGTTTAGCACTTCCAGATTTTGGGAACACTGTTAATTGTTGTATTTCATTTAACAATACCCTCCCAAATGCTTTATTATTAGGTATAATTAAATGGTTAGTGATAATCATATTTAAATTTAATTTTCTGCCTACTTCAAGTCCATCCATTATTAATTTTTGGACCTCTCTTTTTAGGGCTTCATTATGAATGGTTTCGCAATCATCAAAAATGACTAAACATCCACCCTCGGACATTTCAGTGGTAATATCTATAGGATTTTCTAATAGGTCTTCATTTATTTCTATTTGGATAGGTTTTAATTTTTTATAGGCTGGGTCGTCTTTGGCTTCTGTTCTGGAAAATATAAATATTTTTTTATTTGGGTGTATTTTTTTAAATTGTTCGGCTAATTCTGAAGCGTATGTGGATTTACCAGAACCAGAAGGACCGGCTATATAAGATATGAACCTATTATTAGGGTCTGGTAATGGTATTAAATGTTTAGTCAATGTTCCTTTTTGTGGATATTTATCAAATACGACTCCTTTAGCTTTGTAATCTGCCGCATCCGGGTCAACAATACTTAAAATCTCAATTTTTTTATTGCCTAAATCTATTTTTGCTATAGGTCTGCCATTATCTCCAACAGTAAACATTATATTATTTAAATATATTTTAAATTTCAATTTAATCGTTTTTTTTTAATAACTTTCTTTTTTTTACCACCTCCATTTGCTATCCTTCTTTTTTGTATATCACCTACTATTGCTTTTGTTTTCTCCGTTTCTGTATATGCTTTAGCTTGTTTCTCTTGTAAAATGGCTTTGCTTTCTGCTTTAGCCCAATGTTCAATAATTCTGTATATTTGGTCAACCAATTGCCTATTTTTTTCGGCGGTTGTGATACGTTTTCTATCGGCATTTTCTGCTCTATACTCCCTCATTTTGCGCATCTCCGGGGTTTCCATAATTATATATCTATAGGGCAAATTAATTATATAAGCTATATTTATAAAAATATGTGGTATGGTTTAACTAATGAAGACGCTAATAAAAGGCATGCCGATTTATTGAAAAATAGACAAAATGTTAGGCTTAATTTCATTTTGCTAAATGGTAGGGAACCAAATTTTAATGAAATGACTATTATGATGACTAATTTAAATTCCACATATAATGAAAAGGAATATACGGTTATTAAAAAAAAAAGAATTTCCCATAAAAAATAATCTTGTTTATTAGTATAAATGGATATTAATAAAATTGTCCGTTATTTAGTTATCAGAACAGATACTAATACTAATGATTCATTAGTTATAGGTTGTTATTATGGGGTTGAAATGGCTTTAGGCTTTATAAATGATTACATTAATGAACATTTTACCGATAACCATCACCAAAGATTACATGAAAGTAAAAATAGTATTGCCGTTTATAAATATGGTAAATTATATGGTAAATCTTTAGTTTGTAAATTACAAATTCTTGAATATAATGAAATTTGAAAATTCAAAATTCAAAATAAGCCAAAAAATAAGCCAATAAGCCAAAAAAATGATCGTTTTTGAAAAACCCCTCTAGTAAAAAGGGAATTATTTACTCTAAAAATTTCAAAAAAATTCCTTTTCTGCTAGGGGGGTTTTGGAAATAGACCATTTATTTGGCTTATTGGCTTATTTTTTGGCTTATTTGGAAAATTAATTATTAATATTATAATTAAATATTATAATAATATTAAAATGGTTTAAAGAAATAAATTTATTATATATTTATAAGTATATAATGAGCTTGAAAATTGAGAAAGTTGAAGATTGCATTTTTGAAGGATTACAAACAACACAAACCATTAATAGGAATTTATTGTTAAATATTATTGATTGTGACCAGTTACAAACGGTCAAGTATAATGAAATATATGAGAATGAAAAACAGTTCTTAATAGCCCTATACAATTTATTAGATAAAAAAGGTGAAATTAAGGTAGAATATGATTATCCTAAAGGTTGGCAATACGGAAGGGTTTACGCTAATAAAAGTATGTCATTAGCTTGTGTTAGAAGGGAATTAAGGCATAGATTATGTATGGATAATTATATTGATATTGATATTGAAAATTGTCACCCGGTTTTATTGTTACAACAATTAAAACAAAATAAATTGGATTGCCCATATTTAGGTGAATATGTTAATAATAGGGACAAACATTTAACAGGATTAATGAATACATTCAAAATTGATAGGACAGAAGCTAAAAAGAATTTTTTAAGTATAATGTATGGAGGACAACCAAAATATGAAAATGAATTTTCAATTCAATTTAAAAAAGAATTAGATAGACTAACCAAAATTATTATGAAATTTAATCCGGATTTGGTTAAAGAATGTAAGACTAAAAAAATTGAGAAAGGGAAAACCGGTAATTTAGCTGGTTCATTCCTCTCAATGTATTGCCAAGAAATGGAAAAAGTAGTTTTATTACAAATGTATAATTATCTAAAAATTAATTCAATTATTGATAATAATGTAGTTTTATGTTTTGATGGTTGCATGATACCAAAACAAATATTACCGGAATTATTTTTAGAAAATATGGCGGATTATGTTTTAAAAAATTCGGGGTTTGTTGTTAAATTAGTATTTAAAGCATTTGACCAACCATTAATAATAGATATTGTGGATTTAGTAGTCAATGTAGAAATACCAGATAAAATTGTGGATATTCATTCATTATATTGCACATCATTAACAGGAACAGATTATGACATAGCTAATTTCTTTTTTCAAATGAATAAAAATCTATTTGTATGTGCACAAGAAACACCACGACCTATTTGGTATATGTTTGAAAAAGGTTTATGGATTCGTCTTGAAGGAGTATCTACAATTAGAAAATATGTGGAATCATCTTTATTAGAATATTATGAAACGGAAATTGCAAAATTAAAAAAAACAGATAAAAAAACAAAACAATCTATTGTTGAATACAATTCAGAATTAATTAATATGATACAATCCATAGTCAAGAATAAAATTAAAAAATATAAAATTATGACCGATATTGTTAATCAATTAACCAAATTTTATAAAGATGATACATTTAATGACAAAATAGATAGTAACCCAGAAATTATATGTTTTGGCGAAGATTTGTTTGATTTAAAGTCATGTGAATGGAGAAAGACATTAGCATCGGATTATTGCACATTAAAATGTGGAGTTACCAAAGATGAATTAAATGATACCAATGAAGATTTAATAAAAAAGATATTATTAGACATTTTTACAACTGAAGAAAGGATGAATTATATGATTAATGTTTTTTCAATGTTCTTAAATGGTAAAAATGATGCGCAAACCTTTAATGTATGGTTAGGTGCCGGAGCTAATGGTAAATCATTAATTCAAGATTATTTTATGTATGGTTTCGGCGATTATTTTGTAGATTTGCCTTCTACATTAATTACACAAAAGGAAGGTGCCCCAGAGTCCGCAAGCCCTCAATTATGCAGAGCCCGTGGACGTAGATGTGCATTCTTTACAGAACCGGAAGAAGGCACAAAAGCCAACAACTCATTATTAAAAAAATGGTCCGGAGGTGAAAGAATTACATGTAGGGCATTATATGAAAATCCTTCACTTTACAATGTATTTTTTAAAATAATAATATTGTGTAACACAAAATTTGAATTACAAGACGTTCAAGATGATTCAATCCCAAGAAGAATTGTATATGCTAATTTTAAAACAAAATTTGATTATGAACCAAAATTTGCATTTCAAAAATTAAGAGTTGATGAGTATAAAAGTGCCGATGTTATTAAAACTAATAAAGGTTCATTTATGAATATGTTAATTAATAATTATATTAGATTGAGTGCCAATAATTATAAATTTCCGGTTCCAGCTGATATGGTTAATGACCAAAATGATTTTATTAATAATAACGATGAAATTAAAGTATTCCTCAAATCTGAATATACAAAAACGGATAATAATGAAGACTACATACAATCTAAAGAAATGTTTACATATTTCATAAGTTATTGTAAAGCCAATAATATTAAAGTTAATATTAAAGAGAAAACATTTAAAGACCGTGTCATGAAAGAAATCCCATTTAAAGAGAGATACCAAGGTTCGGTAAATGGTAAACAGCTAAATTTAAGGTCCATATTTACAAACATTAAATTAAATTGTGATATTGATAATGAAGACGATAATTTATTTATATAATCGTTTCATCATTAATTATTTTACGTGGTCGTCCTACTGGTCTATGACTAATAACTATTAATTTAGGAGCCCTTTTCTTATGTTTTAATCCATATCCCTTCTCATATAAATCGTGTTGTATTGGTTTAAAACACGATTTACAAATACGACGATAAATAACAAAATCACTTATTGGTTTTGTTATATTACAATGTTTACATAATTTATCATTTCCGGTTATTTCCATTATATATATTAAAGATAAATTAATTTTAAGTTATTTAATACATTTTAAATATATTTAATTAATATATATAAGATGAGAAGTGCATATTATGAATCAAAAATTTATCAAATCACTTCACCACATACAAACAAAATTTATGTAGGCTCAACAATCAATGATTTGGATGATAGATTATGCAAACATACAAGCCATTTGAAACTACATAACAATGGGAAATTTAATTACATAACATCTTTTGAAATATTAAATTATGGTGATTGTCAAATTTCATTATTAGAAAATTATGTGGCTACTTGTAGAAAAGATTTAAGATTACGGGAAGGTCATTATATTAAAACATTACCAAATACAGTTAATAAATTAGTAGCCGGTAGAACTCATCAAGAATCCGTAACGGCTTATACTAAAAAAAGGGATGTAGTTAATAATATTTGTAGTTGTGGTGGACATTATAAATATAGTAACAAGTCAATGCATATGAAATCAAAAAAGCATTTAAAACATATTCAAAATTAATTATTTCTTTCTAACAACTTTTTTTTTTACAACCCTTTTTTTAACAACTCTTTTTTTACGTGCCCCACCGGCTCCAGCATAATGATTTTTAATTTGAAGTTCCATATATTGTAACCTATCCCCTATAAACCGTTGAAAATTAGCAAAATTATTACCACTGATACCTGGATATAATAAATATTTCTCATATAATAAACTAGGGTCAGCATGAATAGATGCTAGTTCTACAAAATCGCGAACGTATTCGTCTATATCATCTATTTTGTTATCCATTATAACAATTAATAATATATTATTCTAAATTAATATATTAGTTTTCTATTTTGGCGTATTGTGATTGCATATTTAAACTATGTCCCATCTGTTGGCTGATTTCATAAAGTTTGTTGTGGTTAAATGCTTTTCTATCAGCCAAAATAAAACTTATGTATGAATGTCTTAAAATATTTACCGAAACATTTTTCTTTAATAAATCTTGAAATATTTTTTTAACCCTATCACTTAATGATTTGGTGGATAGCTGTAATAACTTATCATCAATTTCAAACGATTTAATGTAGTCATTTAATATTCTGACCAATTCATCAGGGATTTTAAATATTTGTTGTTTATACATATTTGTCTTAACACCTTCTACATTAACAATTTTTTTATTAGTTTTATAATTGTTAAATACAAATACCTTTTTTTTAGGACTATAATAATTTGATGTATCATACTGTTTTGATAATCCCTTATTAGTTTTGAATTTATCATTAACTTTCATCAATGAATAATCAGTAAGCCGTCTAGGTGGAAATAAAACATACAAACTAACTATAACAAAATTTAAGTGGTCATAATCACTTTTATTTTTAGCTTTAGCTAATTTATTATAGGCACCTAATATACCATCCCAATCTACATAGTTATCTTTTTGATTTCGGACTAATAAATTTTCGCCCCTTTCTTCCCTTTCATGTTTTGAGGTATTGGTTATAAATTCTCGGGCACTTTCCAAAAACTTCTTATTTTTGTTAGCACCAGAATACAAAATAGCTTGTAAATAAACCCTAATACTTGTATCCGAAACTTTTGAATGGTTCAACACAAATGTTTTAAGTTCTTGTGCTGTCTTTAATTTTTTATAATCAATTCCTAAATTAGTCAATCGTTTTAACAATGATTCATAATGTTTAATCGTAACATCACTATATCCGCCTCCAGTTAATGTAGCCATATAATTAAATATATATTTAAATTATATAATATGTTAGACCCGTTAAGTTTAGCCGCCCTAATTTCATCAATAATAATGGGAACCGTTAGTTTAATAGTTAGTTTGTTTGTAGGTTTCAAAAGTGGACATTTTAAATGTAGTTTGAGTAACTGTTGTAAAGTTGAAATGGACAACGATTAATTTTTTAAAAAATTAAAATATATGTTAGTAATATAATGACTTCTATGGATGATATAAAAAAATTCTTGACCGAAAAAAATAAAGATAAACTTTATGACCCAACAGAATGTAAATGTTATAAAACTAAATGTTCTTATCACAATATCCCATGTGGTTTGGCATTGCTCAATATTATTGGGTTTGTTGAACATTATAAAAAAATGGCGGAAATTATTAAAGATAATTTAGATGATAACCCAAATTTAAATAGTGATTACGATTTAATTATGCAAAAAATAGGTGAACTTGAAATGAGAATTATAGAATTCCATACGGGAAAGGTAATTTATATTGAAAAGGTTATTGAAATAAATGAATCTATTAGATATGTTTTAATGTTAGATAAATATCTATCAAAAAAAAAATAATTTATTGTTCTTCAGGTCCAATGAAAACTTTTTCAAATCCTGTTCGCTTAACTGTAATCCATTTACCTTTACTAATTTTATCTTTTAAATTAGTATGGAGTTCTTTAATATTATCGTGAGACGATAAAAGTATATCATTGCTTTTTTTTAAATCGCTAAGTTCTTTATTTAATTTCTCAATGGTTTTTAATGATTTGGTATAATTTTTAACCAATTCATCATAATTTTCTATTTCCCTGAATATACATTTGTAATGTATGTTGTTATATTCAATTCCGAAATCATCATACAATTTTAAAACATTAGCGTCCTCTTTTTGAGTATAAAGCCTTAATGTGATGTCGTCCATAATTATAATATCTGTTTAGATTTTAATTGTTTTGTAAATTTATATATGAATAATCGTGGTGTTAATATTGGCTATAACCATAAATACATATTTAATAAAGATATGTTAAATCGTAACTGTAAATGTATTAAGGAGATTGAAGCGGTGTTCGCAAAATTAGATTATCAAGAAAAACTAATTAAGATTCAAGAACAACACATAGATGATTTGATAAATGATAAAATGACTATTTTTAAATTGTTAGATACAAAAGATGTTACACATGAAGAAATGAAACATATATTTGATTCAATGAAAGGTTAAATTTGTTTAAGAAGCTCTTCAACGAATAAACGCCCGTATTTCTGGTCATTTTGAATTGATTCAATGTATTGGTCACATCTGGCTTTTTCCATTTCTATTTCAAGGTTGTTCATATGTATTTTAGCTAATGCGGCATGACATTTAAATTGATTAATATCGTATGTGTATTCGCCGTAATCTTCATTTGCTGAACTGCGGATATATTGTATTTTATTGTTACCGAGGAAATTTCTCACATTTTGTATTTGTTCTCTTTTTTTTTGTTCACTCATATATATTTAAACTATATATTTTATTTTCTTTAAAACATGACTAGTGTTATATAATGTCTAAGGATGCTTATTTGAAATTTAAAAAAGCACAATACAAAAATATTATCAAACATTACAAATACAAAAAAAAAGCGTTTCAGGGTTTAAATCTTGATGATGACACAGTTAAAAAGTATTCCCGCCAAGCTACAATGAAATATGAAGAAGATAGTTCTAAACTTATCATGTATAAAATGAATTTATTGTATCCATTGGAATAAAACCTATACAAATACTAACGTAAACTGGCGGAACTTTATTATTTTCAATGGGATTACTGTAAAAGGGTGTATGTAAATGGTCTTACTTAATTAAGTAAGACGCCCTAAGTGCTATTATAACAGGGTTTTAACCTTTCATATTGTCAGCATAAAACATTAATTGGTCTTGTGTTACATTAGTTTCATCTAATATCTTGCTCAATAACATTCTATCTTGTATTAAATCATCTACATGCTCTTTTTGTATCTTAATTAGCTCTTCCGCTTTAATCAATTTATCTAAATACTCAACTTCTCTATTTGGTTTACCATAATTTTTGGCATATTCTTTTTTCAATTCAATTAATTTTGTAAGCGATTCAAAAACACTTTTATTATCATATTGGCTAAAATATGAATGTGAAGCCCCTGTATACTTTATCACTGCCTCTAATTGTGGTATTGAATCCATCACATCAAGACATCTTGGACATTTATTATATCCACCTATAACGGTATACTTATTCCCGTATTTTAATTGCGAAATATATTGGTCTTCGTAACCACAACAATAATGGCGGGTATAAGGTCTATTTCGTAGCCACGATAAACGGTAATCCATAATTGCTGAATTATGAATTTTTATAAGTTCCTCAATAGGGTTTTCTATGCTTTTTTGTAATTTATTAATTTTCATTTCTAATTCGCTCTGTTTGGTCCATTTTTCATAATGCGCAAGCCGATTAACCCCACAATTATAATTATAACATCCATGGACCATAATATCTGATACCGCATTTTTACATTTTTCTAACTGCTCAATATCCATTTATAATAATAAAAAATATTTTAAATATGATTTAAAATATTCATTTAATCGTCTCAACTGGAATCGGACCAGTGCTAAAAGGTTTACAGCCTTCCGTGCTACCATTACACCATGAATCGTTAGGATTAAATTATAATCCTAATGACTTTTATATCAAATTTTATCGCCCCAATCGGAATCGAACCGATGGCATCCAGAAGAAATTCGGACGTGTTCCCACTACACTATGAGGCATTGGAATATTAAAACTATTCCGATGTCTCTTATATTATAAATATATTTTAATTTTCAATAATTTATTTTTTTTTATTTTTCCCTTGTGGCATGCTTTCCTGTCTGTCCCGTTTTAGACTTTGTATATCTTCGGAAACACCCTTATGTCGTAAATTAATCCACCAATTTTTTTGTTTGCTATCCATAATTGACTCTTCCATATCTTCAATTAATTTTTCTATTTCTTTTTTGTCCACCAAAGGCGCCTTTAATTGTTTAACTAATTTTTTAACTTCCTTGAGTTCTTTAAATTCATTATTGATATCGGAATGTTTTTTTTTTATTTCGGTATCTTTAATTTTGTGTGATTTGGTTGTGGCATCTATTTTTTTTAATATTTCCGTTTTTGAATCAAAATCTAGTAATTTTTCTATATTTCTAATTGTTTCCATTTGTTTTTTTTGTGTCATATTTATAGGACCTATTTTTTTAACTAATTTTTCAACCTGTTTTATTTGCCTTATATCTGATTTCATTTCATCAACGACATCTTCTTTAAATTCTTCAACAACTTTCGCTAGGGCTGTAGTATTGGCTAATAAATCCGTATATTTTTTTTTATTTTCATTGGCAAACTTTTTTTTCCCGGCAACCGATTTAATTTCATCTATTTTTGCCATAAATTCTTTTAATTCAAGTCTAGCTTGGTTTAATTGGACAATAGCCGAATCATATGTTAACTTTTTTTTTGTGTTGTATTTTTTTTTTAAAATACGTTCGTCAACTTTATGTATACCCCAATATCTAATTTGGGAATTTTGTTTAGCTTCTAACATGGTAGCTCGTTTACGTCCTTTTGGCAATGGTTCCTTTATTCCGTAATAAGGCTTACTCATAATTCTTATATATTCATTTAACAATTTAAAATGCTAATGTGAAATATTTATTTTTCATATTGATATTATCTTGTCTTTTTTGAAACATTAATTCATTAACCAATTTTTTATGTTTAATTGTTTTTGAATGTTGTGCCCTATTATACTTATTGACAACAAGTCCACAAGTGCATGTATAAAATTCCTTAGCCGGTTTAATAATCGGTTTGTCACTAGTAATAAAATCCTTGTCATTTGGTAAGGCTAAACTACACATTATGGATTATATAATAATCCAAAACATAATAATAAACGTTAGTTAATTTAATGTAAACGTCTCTTTAAAGCTGCACGGCTAACGGCTTGTCCTCCTTGGTTAGTATCAACTAAAACTCCACCTTCTCCATATCCAAGGTATTTACCAACATATCCTAATGGTTTAGAAATTGGTAAACCTGTAACAACATCAAGGACAGTTCCTAAAGGGGATAATAATCCTTTTGAAATTAATTTATGTCCTTTGACGAAATCATGGACACTTTTTCCGAAATCATATAAGCCACTGAAGAAATCACCACCGTTAACTTTTTGGACATCATTATAATTGACCCATGGATTAGCTTGAGCGTATAAGATATCATTAGAAGATAAGACACCAATATTTCTTGAAGCTTGTCCTAATCCCATAATTGAGAAGGTTCCTTCTAAAATTGGAACGACCATTAAAACTGTATCAATGGCATGGTCTGAAATATTTTTAAAATTAACTGTAACTTGTAACATACATTGGGCTAATTTTCCTGGTGCATCTAATGAATCTAAACCAATATCAGTTGCAAACTCAATACATACAATAGAACCAACAGTTCCCATGGTTGTTGCCCAATCACCAGGTCTATAAACAGGTCCTCCAGACCATTGAGTCCAAGACATATTACAATGATTCTTTTTACTCATGTCATATAATTGCTCCATATTACAAGAAGATAAAAGACCATTTTTATTCATAAATTGGATACTAATATTATTAATTTGTGCATAAGTATCGGTATGTCTTGCATTTCCATACAATTCGGCATTGGTTTGTCTAACATAAACATACATTCTTCTTGGTATTGATGATAATTGAATATTATTAGAAGGATATGTAGTAGAAGCGCCCGAAGCAATAGTTCCAACATTTGAGGCATATCTTTGAATATCAAAATATGGATAAGTTAAAACCATTTGTGGCGATAAAACTTGGGTTTCTTGTGGGGTAATGTATTTAATAAATAAACATGGAACCTGTCCACCGGCAAATGTAGTTAATGCTGGACTCATTGTTTGTCCTCCTCCAAATGTGCATGTTGAAGCGGTAATAGCATTAGCAACACCATTAATAGTTGGAATATGAGACCAAACCCTATTTGCAATACTAGAAATAAAGTTAAAGGTAAAATCCATAGTGTTAACATTGAAAAATCCTTGTGAATTATCTTTTCCGAAATAAAAAGGACTCATATATAAATTTTCACAAAATGCAACATCAACGATAGCGGTAACTGCATTAACTCCACCCGAAACTGGATTTGCGACAATGGTAAATGGGAATCCACCTCTACCCATAACGGATTCATCAGGTGAATCACCATAATTTTGTAATGGTGACCTAACGGAATTGTAAAGGTCTATATATTGTTGCGATTGGTCTTGAAATGATGGGGTTGATGAGTAATCACCTTCTTTCAAATCTTCATCAGTATTAAATCTTAATAAAGCTTGAATAACATCAGCACATGAAAATGATATGGATTGATTATTAATGGAAGCTTGAATAGTTTCATAAATAGAAGCTAAAGGGAAGGCTCTTGGGGCATCATAATTAGGATTTAATAAGGTAGCGCCATTAGGTGGGATACCTGTGTATGTTAATCTCATAGGAATATAATGTTTAATTTTTCTATCAACAATTATTGAACCTGATGGTGGCGGGCATGAATAATTAATTGAAGTGGTGGAAATACTTGTAGATGTCCATTGTTTCCATGAAACTTGGGAACCGGATTTTAAAACGGCAAATCCTCTTTTATCCTCTAATATGGTCACTGGGTCACGAACTAAAACAGGGCGTATCGGTTCGAAATTTAAGCTCATGATATTTATAAATTAAATATAGTTTTTAATAAAACTATATATTTTGAATTTTTTTTTATATATTTTGAATTTTGGCAAGGTGCCTTTGATGTTTCCATGTATTCTGGTGTCTAGCTTTACGTAATAGTGGATAAGTTAATCCACATTCACAATCTATTATAACATTCCTTCTAATTTTTATTTGGGCTTTATTAGTTTCCCTCCATTCCTTAACTGTCCTTAAAGGTATACGTTTATTAATAACGTTGTTTAGTGTTTCAATATAGTATCGTTCCCTTTCAAATAATTCTGTTTGTGTTTCGCATATTATTGATTCCAATAATTCAATTTGGCACTTTCCAAATTTCAAAATTTCGTAAACATCTAATGGTTGCCCATTCGTTTCCTTAGTATTAAATTTTGAGACATGTTTTTGGAATCTTCTTTTTAGTGATTGGGTTGTTGAACCAACATAAATATTAATTGTATTTTCGGATGTAACTTTATAAACTTTTCCTTCCATATATAATGTCTAATATATTTGAACCTTTAAGCTATTTCATTATTTGTTAATATTCGTTATTGTAAAGGGATTTTTTAGTAAAACAAACTTTTAATGTTACCTCTTGATATGTTGATATTTTTAAAGGATAAAGAACATTTTGTTTATCAAGCCAAAATATTTCAAATTGAACTTTTTGTAATGGTGAATTTGAAGACAAATCAATTAATCTATAAAAAGTAGATGTGTAATAAGCTATTTCCCTAGTATCACCTGAAGCCGCATTAGCTGGTATGAAATCCGCAACAATAGGCAATGTATTATACTGGTCGGGATTATTATTATTAAAAATAGGACTTTGTTCAAAATTGATTGGCAATGAACCAGATGTAATAACTATCTTCCTTAAACTTGCCCATAGATACATAGTATCGTAATTTTGGGTTACTCTTAAATATGTAGGTGTAGCTGGATAGACAACAGCGGGACCATAACCATTTATACCGGTATTTGTAATTGTAATCACATTATCAAAATTAGTTATATCATTTACTCTTGTATAAATTTTAGTTGGTAATGAATCAAGAAAATTATACGAATCATTATTCATATAGATAGCTTGTGTGACAGGGTTTGCCGTTATCCATGTATTATGAGCTATCAAAGATATTAATGATGTTGTGGAATCAAAAGCAAAATATGGGGATTGGAATGCGGCATGTGGATTACCTGGATTAGCTGTATTATATGCGGCAAAAGCTAATGCCAAAGCTGCATTAAACATATTTATTAATGTTTCATAAGCATACATGTAATAATATGGGGTAACTATTTGTGTCGTTGAACCATTTTGAGTAACTACATTTTCGTAAGTTAATTCTGGTGTCCAAATTAAATTTTGTTGATAATAAACATTTGGAGTAACTGAAAAATCCCTAATACCAATTGTCATCGGAGTAGTTGTTGAATTACCATTAGTTGTGAGAACCGGACATATTAAAATTGGGACTTGATTTAAAGGTATTGAAAATTGAACTATAGCCATGTAATAATCTTCTGGATTCATGATTAAAGGTTGTGTTTTATTTGCTGTATAAGTTGCCGGACTTGAATTTGAACCATCATCCAAACTATGGACCATAGAAACATTTAAATAAACATTGTCTGGACCGTTTTTAATTTTATTAACCTGTCTCATTATATATTTATAAATACATAATAAAAAATTGTTAAATGATAATCTTAATTAATTTGCTTTGTAATAATACATACTGCCCCATCAAAATCTGTATTGAATTCCCTACAGTATTTTTTCATTAGTCTATAAAAATCATCTAATTTTAAATGTCTCATATTTAATCTTGTTCCTGTCCATCTTCCACACGTTTTAATATTAGGTCCGTCTTTTTGAAATGGATACTGATTATACGATAAATCATAATTACTATCACACATTAATTTGGCTAAATACGTATGGTCTTGATTAGATTGTTTTCTAAAACGTTCCGGTATGTAACTTAACATAGCGTCTGGCAATCCTTCGTGGTTTCCTGAGTCACCATATGAATTAAAAAATTCTATTTCATTTTCTGAAACTTTAAAAACACATACCCAATGTCCATAAGATGGTTTTGATTCATATAAAATTATAGCGGCGCCATGTGGTTTTAAAATTTGGTCTATAGAATTATACTTATGCAAATCTGGATATAAAATTAAATTTGCATCATTATTAACTAAATTTAAAATTTGCGAATCAGATAAGGCGATATTTTCTAATTCCCTTATTTGTCCTGGGTCCATATATTAATTAGTTATATTTATTTTTTGGTCTTCTTTTTAATTGTCTTTTTTTTTAATGTTTTTTTAGGTTTTCTACCTGTTCCTTTAAATTTAGGTCTTGCTAATGGATTTCGTAATGATTCTAAATCTAAATCGTAATTTACATGTCTACGTTGGCTTGGCATTTGTGGTTCTGGTGGTTGTTCGTGTTCCGGTTCTTCATAATTATTTTGGACATGTTGTGGGACTTTTGGTGCGTAAACTATACGCCCGTCGTTTGTTATAACTGTGGGGTTATTTTGACGTATTAAAGGGTAATCATTATATGTTTGTGTGACTTGTTTTGGTTTTAGTGTTTTGAGTTCTCTCATTTGTTTCGGGGTATTTAATTTTAATCTTTCTTGTTCTCTTTCTGGTTCCGGTTCGTTAAAATCCTCATATTCATTAACCCCACTTTTTTTATATAGATTTCTATAATAATCATTATCATTAGGGGTTGTATTACCTGAAAATGATGGGGTATAAAATGAATTACTTGTAGAAGGCGTATAAAAAGGTGTTGAATTGCTTGACGAACTACTTGATGAAGGGGCTCTAAGTTTACGTAACCTTTTTTTAAGGTCTTCATTACTATAATCAAAATTTGGGTCGTATACGTATTCTTGGCTCTTTCTCCTGTAATCTTGTTTTTCAAGGTCTCCGTATGGGTCTTCTCCAAATAGTGACGGTTTATATGGTTGGGCTAGTTCTTTATCAAGGTCATCAAATGGGTTTTTAAATTCTGGTCGTGGTAAATATGAATCAAGGGTTTTCCTATCAAGGTCATCAAAATAATCGGTAATATCATTTGTTGAAAATGGTTGATTACTATTATTTGTAATTGTTAAGTTTTCTTCCGGTTGTTTTTTTGGAAGTGTTCTTAAAACTTCCCTTTCATCTCCTCTTTTTTCTGGTTCATTAAAATCTTTGTCTTCATCTAATCCCATATCTGTATATTGTCTCCTATATGGGTCCTCATCATGTCTTTGTTTGAATCTTGGGTCATCTTCTGGTTGTTCTTGTGATGGTCCATAATGACGATTTTTATCATTGTAATCATTATATGGTTTAAATTCATCACGTTGTGGTAACCTATCATCTAATTCTAATTTAGGTTCTATCAATCTTCCATCTGGTCCCCTTTTTCCATCATTTGGTTTTTGTGGTTGCACCGGTTGTATTGGTTGCACTGGTAGTTGTGGCATCATATTGTAGTAATTATTTATATTTATATTTGCTAT
>ERZ1292642.527-Hain-H14-01um-R1-527-length-21690-cov-6_pt1 | contig 21690 bp, 33 predicted proteins | sample MGYA00564403_ERZ1292642 | MGnify/ENA primary metagenome ERZ1292642 (study PRJEB36523, sample SAMEA6512643) | groundwater metagenome | collected 2019-01-09 | study: AquaDiva: Metagenomics assemblies of 32 groundwater samples
ATGCGCCGACATAAAAGGCAATAAACTTGTTTGTATCGTTTTTTAAAATTCCTAAAATGAACGCGCCTATATTGCGAAACTGTTCCCCCATTCCGCTAGTTTTCGAATTGATCCAATCGATTGACGCGCCCCAAATTGCGGCAACTGTTGCGGTCAATGATTTGAAGCCATCGGCAATAAACGACCATACGGCGAGTGCTGTGTCTTTCAAAGACACAAGGCCATCGTTGCTTAGCGCTATTTGGTCGCCGAATAGACCAATTGCCGCAACCGCCGCTGTCATGCCCACAATTAGCAGGCCGATAGGGTTTGACGCAATCGCCAAGGTGAAGGCGACAATTGCGCTTGTTGCTGTCGCCAGCATTCCGACAAGCGCGGGGCCGAACGCCACGACAAGCGCAGCCGCAACAACAGCCAAGCCTACGGCAAGAAGTTTCATGTTATTTGCTAAAAGTAAAATGAACTTCGATAAGCTTTCCGTGATACCTAGCGATTTATTAAGTTCGCCGAAGAACTGCGTTGCGTTGTTTCTTAAAACCGTCATGCTTTGGTTTAGTGTGGGGATTGTCTTTGCAAATTTTGCGTCAATAGCTTCAGCAGCAGCAGCAAAAGCCTTTCGCATAACTTCGGCGGTAATTTTACCTTCAGGGGCAAGGCGCAAAAGTTCGCCACGCGTTACTTTCATTTGCTTTGCAATTGCGTCCGCAGCAATTGGCATAAGTTCCATAACTGAGCGGAATTCGTCACCGTCCAACTTGCCTTTATTGAACGCTTGGGAAAGTTGAAGCAACCCGCTTGCGGCTTCGCTGGAAGTTGCGCCGGATACTGTCAGTGACTTGTTAATTGTTTCTGTCAGCCGCAACGATTCTATTTGCGATGCGCCTAAACCTTTCATCGCCATATCGAACCTGGTAAACGCTTGGGCCGTTTCCTGTACAGGCGTGCGAGTTTGGTTAGCAATGTCAAATACTTTAGCGCTAACTGTTGCTAAAGCTTGTTCTGTTTCAGCTACGTTGCGAAGTTTGTTTTGCAAAATCGTATATGCATCCGCAGTTTCTAAGATTGCATGCGCGCTCAATCCTACGCCAATAAGCGCAGCGGCCCCGCGTACAAAGTTCATTACGCCGCTTGCCGCTCTATTTGATGCGGCAGCGGCCCTGTCTTGGGCTTGCTGAAGACGCAAGGCGGCAAGCGCGGCCCTGTCGGCAGCAGCCGCAGCGTTTGCCGTAGCTACGGCTGTGCGGGCTTGTTCAGTAGCAAGGCGCTGTGCGGCGTTTGTGGCCTGCTGTGCGGCAAGGGCTGTTCTAGCTGTTGCAGCGGCAAGCCTTTGCTGTGCTGTCAGCGCCTGCGTGTTCGCAGCCGTAGCGCGAGCTTGCGCCGCCGCCGCGTTAGCTGTCGCCGTCGCTGTTCTTTGAATTTCAGTAGCAAGACGCTGATTAGCCAAGGCATTTTGACCAATGGAAACAGTCGAAGCATTAAGCTGCTGCTGAAGCTGTTGCAATGCGCCGCTGTTGAGCGAAGCCAATTGCGCTTTTAAACGCTCGACAGCTGTATAAGCGCCGCGTGATTCTTTCGCAATATCGGCTATCTTGGAAGCAATTCCAGAATCAACTTTATCTTGAATTACAATATCAATACGTTCATCGGACATATTATTTTCCTTTTAAAAGCGAATCTTCGCTTTTCTAACAAACTTTCGTCCGATTAATACGGATCGTTGCACGAAGCCAGCGGGCGCTTGTCTTGAAGAACCTTCATTCAATTCAAGAATATACGGCAATGTGTTGCTGATATAGATTGTAACCCCCGGCTTCTTAGATTGCAAAACATTACGGGCATTGTCTCGCGTAGCTTTAGAGCTAGGACTTTTTGTTGAGCCGTATTCGCCGGGATAATGCGGGTTCAGTCTTGCGTCAGTTTTCGAACCTAATGTTACTTGCCAGTTCGAAACAGCTTTAGACGTATCGACAGGCGTTATATTCGATAAATCGTCAATGATTGAAAGGGCCGCAGAAACAGCAACGCGGCAACCTTTAGCTTGAAGGTTGGCCGCGCGCTTTTCTAAGTTGTTCGCTAAATCTAACAACGTCTTCGTCATTACTTCCCCGCTTTAGGCTGTTTCTGCTTTAATCGCGCTAAGTGCGCGTTGTCCATACGTCTAAGGAAGTAATGCAAATCTTCATATTGAATTTCGTCAAAACCATAAGCTACTGCGTAACGATCAATACAAGACCAAGGAATGGGCGTTAAAGCAAAACTGTGGGTTCTTTCGCTGTCCAAATCGAAAAACGCTGTTATGTAAAGCTGCAATCCTTCGATAAGTTCAGGGGAGTTTGCGATACGATCCGGCAGAGGTTCGCCAGACCGTAAAGCTTGTTTTGCGATGTTCTGTTCTATTGGTGCGAGGTCTAGCATATAGAACAGAACGGCAATTAGTTTCCCGCTTCTTCTTCTACACTTTCATCGCGGAACAGCGAAGCTTTGCTTGCTTTGCCTTGTAGGTCGTCGTAAAAATCCGGTAATTCGTTAAACAACTTCGTCGCCGCTTCTTTAGTATAAGGCACGACTTCGTTTTTGCGGTTTTGCACGTTTTCCCATCCAACAAGAATAGTTTCGACGAAAACTTCCATCGAAATTTTTTCGGCCTGCGAAGTTTGCATTGTTTCCAGTTCGATTGCGCGCCGATGCGGGCGCGTGGCTTTTTCCAAGCCTTTCGTATATTTCTTATTCGAACGCGACATACGACGAATAAAGAACGTTGGAATTGTCTTGTCTTTGTTCGGACCATATTCGACCTTTACACCGTTCGTTTCGAGGTCTTTATTCGTTTCGAAATCGCTATATAGAGACATTTTATAAACTCCTTGGGTGAAAAAAATAACAGGGGCAAAAGCGCCCCTGTTAGTGTAATGCAATTTGCGGTAAAAAGTGGAACTAATTACGACGGCATGCCCACATTAGGCAAATACGGGAAAAACGTTGCTAAAGCAGTGTAGCCTAGTGAGTTTTGCGCGCCCGCTGCTTCAAGCGGCATCATAACCGCAGCGTCCTTTTCAACGTTCAAGCGCCCGCCGCCAAGCCCGACAAGCGGGGCATCAATTGCGAAGCCTGCGTTGTCATGCGCTGCAATAATGTTCAATGCGACATCGGCGTTTGCCCGAACCGCAGCAACAGCGGCGACTGTTGAAAAATACGCCGTAACACTACCTGAAAATTCGAAGTTGCCTGCCGTAGCATCGAAAGCGCCAAGAACCGAAACGGCTTTCGATGGTGTAACATTGTTGTTAATGCTCATTGTCATTTCAGTGACATAGCCGAACAATGCAGAGTTATTAAGGGAAGCAGGGTCTACGATATTCATTCGCAGCCTGTAAATATCCGACGAAGTGTTAAAAGCTGCTTCGCCGGGAATTGCAACGCGGGTTCCAGCTTTTACGCCTTCGGTTCCTGTTTTAAATTCGTTGTCCATCGATACAAAGGACAAGTCGCAATTCAACTTATCGGCCTGTGGAATGTTAAACGTAAGTTCGTTAGGAATTGACCCTAGCAGATATTCGGCTTGGGTTCCTACACCGTCGTCGCCAAGCTGGCGTTCAATTTGATAGGACCGGCGAACGATCAAATCAGGGTCGTCTTCATTGCGAATTACCGTGCCGAAGAAGATTCTAACGGTCTTGCCGGTTCCTGCGTCAGTCGTAGCGGCGAAAGTCGTTTCGCTGAATTCTACGGTAGTTGCAGCAATCGACTTGATGCGGGCATATCCGGAATCGTTACCGGCAAACTGCGTACCACTGTCGTCGCCGCCGATGAAAATCCATTCGCCCGCGTTCAAACCCAACGTCGTTAAGTTCGTTGCCGCCGATACCATTTTCAAAACGCTTGACGAAGCAACGAACGAAAGATCGGTTGTCGGAAACTGGAAGCCTACGGCACGAACCCGCGCCGCCGCTGGCGGGCTGGCCTCAACAGTCAACACTTTATCAGTTGTCAACGTGCCGGTAGCAATTGCGGCCAAACCGCCAGTAAAGAACGATGCCGAGCCAGCAGCCGCCGCTGTTCCGCCACTTGCGGTAACTGCTGCGATAATAATTCCAGCCAGCGGCGTGTTTGCTGAACCAAAAAGCGCGACAACTTCGGTACGCGTCCGGATTGCATCGCCGACTTTGCGAATATCGACAGTAACTGCTTCGGTCGAAACCACAATCGCCGAACCATCGGCAACGCCGTTACCAATACCCGAATCAATCATACGCATGGAAGTAACGCCATTCGGGCCTGTTCCGGCAGTAGTTGCGGTAAATGTTACGCCAGTCTGCGCCGTGGTATTCGTTGCAGCTACGGCAGCATCGCCAACAGCCGTTACTTTGAATAAGCCGTTATTGCCGCTGTTGGTAAAACTTTCAGCTAAACAAAGATGGTTGACTTTGAAAATGTCAAGGCCGCTAGCCCGGTTGTATGAGTTTGCATCAACAGTTACGAAAGGCAACGCTGTTCCGTTCAACGGGATTGTATCCGGCTTTTCGCGTGCGTCTGCAAAGAAGAAACCTTGCAAAATACGTTGCATGTTATTTTGCGTAAAATCGGTATTAAATCCGCCCGATGCATCAAGGTCGGTAACTGTGCCTTTCTGGCGTTGCCGCGATGCGTTAATAGGTGCGCGGGCTACGTTGGTAATCTCACCGCCGAAGTCCGGGTAAGAGTTTGGTTCCATGCCATACCAAATAGCATCGGCCCCTAAAGTGCCGGGAAGAACTTTAAGGGTTAGTTCTTCGGCAATCGCAAGGCCCGTAACGTTTGAATCAATCTTATTAATGGTCACTTTAAACTCCTAGTTAATTTCATCATATTCGTATTCAGACACGATGTTAAACCGATGCGCGGATGAATCGGGCTCTAATTCAATAATACGGGCATTACGGAACCACACTTTACCCGAAGTTGTCTTTCCGCGAAAGGCATTACGGGCCACTACAGCAAGTTTTCGACCAATTTCCAGCGCGTCAACTTGGCTTTTCGGGCAAAACAACTGTACGAAAATCAAGCCCGTAGTTTCATACCTACGAACGCCGCTGTCATCGCGCAAAGTCGATTGTTCTTCTTCTACAGTTTGTTGCGAAACACGGCACCAAAATTTAGAAGCGTCAGGGGTTCCGGCTTCCTCAATGCCTTGCCAACGAACTATCGGAACATAGCCAGCAAGCGCCGCAGAATTGGCAAGCCACGCCGTATTAAACAAGGCGAACATTTGATCTACTGCGCTAATATAATCAGTTGTCATTGATCGAACACAATTGTGTATAAAATTATTTGGCCGTTTGGTGAAAGCGTATCAATAGATTTAATGCGCAAGGTTTCACCATTGCTTCGAACAACTACCGCATTTGCCGCAGGAACAAAAGAAACAGCCCCCATTAAACCTTTAACGCTTCCCGTAGTTACTTCCGTGCCTTTTAACAAGTGCATTAATTCATTGTTAATCGTACCGACTGGAAGAAAACAAACGGGCACATTGTCGTAATCTGTCGCATCGTCTGCAACCGGCTTCCAAGGTGTATCCGATGGCGAAGGGTCGGGCGGTTCTGCTGTCGGAATGCGCCACGTAACCAATTCACCATTTTTCAAAACAAGGCGCTTGACGGTTGCAATTTGGCGGTCGAACTGGCCCATGTCAAGCCCGATAAGTTGTAAGGAACCTGCCCACACTACGGACGGAAAACAAGGGCGCTAAAAGCGCGTCTACAGCCGTAATATTTGGCTCAATCGACGTATCAACCTTTTCCGAATATTTCGTAGTAATTGGCCCTACTGTGTCCTCAGTAATAAACCCGCCTGTACGCGTGGGCATCAGGTCAACGCCGTTATTAGCTTCAATTACAAGCCGCATTTGAGCTTGTTTTAAAATTGAAGGTATGGTCGTAGCATCCTGCGATATTCCATCAATATAAACATCATCCCTTGGAAATTGCAATGCCTGATCTTCGGCAACTTTCGAACCTTGATATCGGGCGCGCTGTGCTTCTAAATAATCCATTGCCGAAATAATAAACACGGCTACAACGTCATCGTCGGCGCTTAGGGTTACGCCGCGATTTGACGCGTAAAGGCGGGCTTCGTCGGCGTCTACGTATGTGTTTGCATCGGTTACGATTGTTCCGTCTTCGATGATTAAAGTAATTGCCATGACAAAGCCCTTTCTTAGCTCAGGCCGGAACTGTTACAGTGCAGGTTGACGTATGCCCGCCCTTTGTGAAAGTGATAACCGACGAACCGGCCAACACGCCCGTTACAACGCCGGTAGCAGCATCAACAGACGCAACCGAAGGTGTGCCGGAACTCCAAGAAGCCGAAGTTGCAGTAACGTTTGTAACTGTGCCGTCGCTTTTGGTTTCAGCCGAATACAAAGGCGCAGTCGCCAAAGCAGCAACCGAAATTGTAGCAGGCAGGACAAGAACAGCAACCGCTGTAGCCGCCGAAACGGTAATCGCGCAAGTCGATTCTATCGGGTCTTCACCATCGGCAGGCGTGTAGCTTGCCGTAATTGTTGCCGAGCCAGTCGCAACCGCCGTAACGACGCCATTTGTGTCAACAGTTGCTTTGGCTTCGTCGCTGCTTTCCCAATCGACCGTAACCGCCGCCGCTTTGTCGGTCAAGACGATGGCCCCGGTCGATTCGTTCAAGTCAGCGGATACAGCCGCAAGTGCCATAGTTTCGCCGACTTTGATCGTAAGTGCCGCAGGCAAAACATTGAAGTCTTCGGGCGAAGCGCTCAACGTAGGCGTAACGTCGCCGCCAGGATATAGCGAAGTATCGATTGTGTCGCCGTCGCCTGTCAAATAGCTTTCCGGAATCGTACCGGCCAAGCAATCCGCTTCTTCAAGCCGGCCCGCATATGTGGGGTCGCCGCCATTTGAACGAACTTGAACATTGCCGCGCAATCTAGCAATTAAAGCAATTTCTTCAGCAGTTGGCAAAATACCAGCAACAAAGTAAAGAATTTTTCTTGTGTCTAGAGTCACTTTATACCCCTTATTAAGCCGGAACCGTTACCGTAGCCGTCGCGGTAATCGTCTTGCCGCTGGTGTAGGTATGGGTTGCAGTAATTACCGTAGTTCCGGCAGCAACGCCGGTAACAACCCCCGTAGAAGCATGAACCGTAGCCGTAGCAGGCGTACCGCTGGCGTAAGTCGTAGAAGTTGCCGTAACATCGGCAAGCGTCAAAGCTGTTACATCGTTGCCGGTTGCTTTTAAAACTTGCATTTGTTGCGTAGCCAGTGCCGCAACCGAAGGCGCAGCAGGTAGCAAGGAAATTTTGCAAGGCCGCGATGCATGTGCAACGCCGTAGTTCGACACCGCGTTATAAGCCGTTGGGATCGTGCCTGCAACGAAATCCGAAGCTTCGATACCGTAGCCGTAAAGACCACTCGACAATGTATTGCGAACGCCTACATTGAAGCCAACAGCGTGCATGGCGTTCAAAGCGTCAATTTGGGCTTGTTCGTCAACGGTCGGGACTGGCCCGGCAGTAAAGAACAGAATTTTCTTGGTCATTGGAACCCCTGATTAGGCCGTAGGGCCGTTTGCCTGCCAAGTGGCGGCGTTTGGTTTGGGAACTGGCTTGCCAGCGCCTTGAACCTTGGCCGGGGCCGCTGGCTTGACTGGCTCCGGTTCTGCTTCTTCCGCCTTACCTGCTGCGCGGTCGGCACGGCGTTTCATTTCAACCGTTTGCCAAGCTTCAATTGCTTCACGGGCACTCAAGAACTTATCGGCGTAGCGCTGTGGCACTTGACCGGCTACGCCGTCGCAGTTCTCAAGCGCGCCTTCAGTTGAAACCATCGAAGCATTACGAAACGAAACATTTGGCCCCATTTCGTCGGCTGCGTCAAAATCTTCAGCCGTTGGCATTGTCGCAGCAATGAAAAACAAAATACGCGGAAACTTACGCATTTTAAAAACTCCTATTGAAATTGGCAGTGCATATAAAAACAGGGGCCGAAGCCCCCGCCGCGCTGCTTAGTTGGTTTCGACAACAACGCCCGCAATGTCTTTGTTGGACGTAGAATATTTATCCCAATTGGTTGCCGTAGCTACGGCTGCATCGGTTGGCGATTTGCCGCCGTTCGTCTTGTCCCAAGAAAAGCCTTTGATACCTAGGTTATAAGACCATTCGGCTTGGAAAGTCCGCAAAATGTTTTCATCGCCATTGCTAGTTTCAAAGTTTTCCGTGTAATCGTTGTTCTGATCGATACGGATAGCTTCAGGAACCAAACCAAGGTTATGATAAATATTCGGCGAACCGGCAGTAATCAACCCCGCAGAATCGGTAACAATGAACACGCGTCCGAAAGGATCGGCGGTTACATTGACTGTTCCGTAGGTGAACAAGTTAGCCGCGTTCGTAATGTTGTTGCCGTAGTAATCGTGCATTGGCGTGCTATGAACTATCCATGCTGCAATTTCAGACGAACGATCACCAAACTTAGCCGCGCCTTTGTTCAAATGCGTAGGCGTTAACGTATCCGGCGTTTGGCCGGTAGCGTCATAGATGATTGCCGAAACTTGCGACAAGGCGGCATAGCAGCCCACAATACCAAGGTTCAGCATATCGGCAAGCATGTCTTTGGCAAGTTGTTGACCCATTGCAGCGCCCGCAACTTCAGGGTTTTGCTGAATCCATTTGAATTGGCCGGGGTCAAGTTCGACAGGGGGCGTACCGCTGGCAATCTTGACCATCGTATCGACAAGATGCGCTAACTTTTTGGACGAAACAGCGCCCGAACCGTAAGCGTTGCGGCGACGAACCAAGCCTGAAATTTTGGCATAAAAAGCGCGTTCGTTGTAATCGCCTTGATGGGCCGCAGCGGAAAGCGCGATAGTGCCACGCGATGCGCCGTTGAACAGGTCGATTTGCTGGGCGATGGTTTCAGTCATCGCGCTATAGGCGTATTCGGAAAATACGGTGAGGTCGGAAAGGGCCACGTTTATTACTCCTTGCTGGCCTCAATCTTTGCTTTGATTTGATCCGCAAGAGCGCGGGGGTTCATCGTAGCAAAAGAGGCGGGTTTATCGGTTTGTTGCTGTTGACCGGCACCGCCGTTTTGCTGCTTATTGAATCCATCCTTTGCGGCACCGCCGCCAGACGCTTTGCTACCGACTATGATACTAGAAAAATCTTTATTTGCAACAAATTCTTCTGAAAGCTGTTCTATGGTCATTGCAGAAGCTTTTCCGTCTTTGTCCAGAATGTGCAAAGTAGGTTCGTCGCCGTCAAAATTAACAGTTAGCCGTTCGCGGATAGCTTTCGACATAAGCGCGGGCACGGTTGAAATTTTAGCAGCCAGGGCAGCGGCTGTGCCTTCAATAAGACTTTTCTTTGCATAGCCTTCTAGCTTACCTACGCGGGCTTCGTATTGAGCTTTTGTTTCGTCGGCCTTTTTTGTCCATGCCTTTTCGAGCGTTTCAATATCGCCTTTTTTGCGGCTGTCGGTATCCGAAATGCCGTCAAGCTTTTCTTGCAGTTCTTCGGCGCGTTTTTCGGCGTCTTTACGGGCTTGCGTTTCGCGGTCTTTAGCGCGCTTCAGTGCGCCCGTGTCTTCGTCGCCGTCAATGTCAAGCAAATAAGCGCCATCTTTTTCAACGTATTCTGTTTTAAAGTCCGATGAAAGTTTATCGAATGCGGCTTTGTCAATTTTGCGTTTAAGTGCCATGTCAAGGACTCCTTGGGTTGAACCGATACACTGTATCAGCGTGTTAAAATTTGATTAAGTTTCGAAACAAAACCGTCTACGGACAGCGGGTTTGCGTCATCGAATTGGGGCATGTCCTTAGCTTTTATTTTGCCGCTTCGTAGTGCGTTCGCTTTCGATTCGCCTAGTATATCATTTTGTAAGCTTTGCGGCTGACTTTTCATAAACGAATAATAGCTTGAAGGCGGTTCGCCAATGTCGCCAGAAACAACAGGCACGGTTTTAGAACGGCACTTAATATGCGCCGGGGGCAGCGGGCCTTCCCCATATTTAAAAACTCTATTGTTGCGCCCTTTGCAAATTTCGGTAGTAACGTTGTCTATAACTGAAACCCAACGATAGCGGCCAAAGAAAATAGAAGCAACGCCAGCTTGTGCGATAGAAGTTATATGTTGAATTACTGTCGCGGTTACGGCGTTAGATTGCGTGTTAATTCTTGAGAAAGCTCCATCCCTATAATTGCGCGCTTTAGTTCCTGTTATTTCGTCAAGAACGGCTTCAACTGTGGAACGGTTTGCGTATCCTTTACGAATTATGTTTTCAACGTTGACCATAGCCGAAGCTGTAAAGCCAGAAATAAACGGTAACATCAATACGCCATTCGCCGGAACAGGCGCGTTAATAATTGCGCTCCAAAGCTTCGAAGAATCGCCGCCATTCTGTCGGCTTTTAAACCAAAACAGCGGAAACATTTTATTGCCTTCGCCTTCGCCGTAAGCTTCATCTAATGCGTTGTCGGCTTCCAATTCGTCAACCGGTTCTTCGTCTTCGCCTTCGGGCTTAACAAGTGTTGCAAAAATTGTTTTTGAAACCAAAACATCAGCGTTCATAAATGCTTGCAAATCGCCGACAAGTCTTTTTGTGTATTCGCTGTAAATTCGCGTTTGAATTTCTTTCAATTCTAATAGAAAAGAACGAAGCGCCGATTTAGTCAACGCGTCTAAAGTTTTAAACCTTAGCTTTGCGAATAACAAATTCAATTCTTTATCAAGTTCTCTCAATACGTTATTAAATTCTATTGCGTGCTGCGCTTTAACGCCCTCAACATAAATTTGATGACGTGTTAATACTTCGAACAAGCGTGTGTTATTAATCATTATGGGCCTATGTAGCACATTGAAAAATCGACAAGTTGCCCGGATTGCCCGGCGTTTTTTGCGTTAGTATTTCCGCTTGCATAAAGGAAAGCAGATGCTGAATTGTAACCGCCTTGCATCTTAATAGCCGTGCCACCTGTAACAATAACCCCTTGTGCATTAAATTTTCCAACTGCTGATGAACCTACGGCGAACGGCAAGCTAAATGCCGCGTTATGTGTATCGGCGGTAACAGGGTATTCAATACGACCAGACACAAATACTAAACGTCCAATTTTGAAATAGATTGCTTCTGTCGAACCGCCGAATGTTAAGCTTCCGCCGCTTACGTCTGTTGGCGTCCAATCTACGATAGTAGGGGCGTCAGCATACGCCGCAGCGGCAGTAAATGCGGCGCTTCCTAACGTTCCGCCAGTGCCTGTATTTAAAGTTGTGCCGTTCGGAATCGTTAATGTTGCGCCGGTAGCAGGTTGCGTAATAGTTACTTTATTAATTGTGTCTACTACAATATCATCAAATGCGGACGATAACGCGGCAACAATTGTACTAAACTTTATTTTCATTACGGCACCATCGGCGCTATTACGAATCAATAGCGTGTCATCGGCGCTAACATCAACCGTTAGCATTTCGTCGCTAAGGTTGAGCCGTTTTTCTAATGCTATGTCGAATAATAATGTCATGGTATGCCCACATTAAGCTTTAGGCTTGGCAACAGGCGGGTTAGCAGCAGCCAGGGCAGCGGCTTTATCAACTTCCAAATCAACGGCAAGAGCTAATTCTTCATCAATCTTTGTCTTGGCTTCTTCGTCGTCAAGTTTGGCAATGCCACTGCGCCTAAGATTGGCGCGCATTTCTTCGAATGCAATTGCGCCAGCCTGCCATTCGGAAATGGTTTGCGCCCTTTCTTGGGGCGTCATTTTGGCTAAATCAAAATCCGTATTCAGTTCGTATTTGATAGTCGCGTTTGCGCCTACGAAGTTCCCGCACTGTTCAAACGCCCATTGAAATGCCGAACTAATGTTTTTGGCAATTGACGACAAAGTAGAAACTTCCGAAGTGTTTTCGATTACTGCTTCGGTTGCTGTTCTTTGAACCGTGGACGATTCGACTAGCTTTGCACCAAGCGCAACCATTTGACGCTCTTTGTGTTCCATTGCTTCGAATGGCATGCTGTTAGGCTGCACTTGCAGCAGCCCAGCAGAACCGCCCTCGGGTAGCGGAACCGCGCCACGCGAGCCAAGCGCTATGCTTCCATCTAAAACTTCTTTTACCCAACTTTCTGTAAGTCCTGCGAACCATGGCGTAGGTTGACCAACTATAAAGCAGGATTCTTCATAGTCTGCTGAATTACGATAATGCGCAATGTTAATAGAAGCCAGATCATACAAAGGCGGTAAGTCCGGATTGTCGTCGTTGTTTTCACTACCGATAAATGTAAATGGAATTTCGGTAAGCGCGTTGCCGTTTGAATCCTTCGGCATATGCGGGCCTTCAACAAGCTTATAAGTTCCGTCACCTTTGCGCCAAATGCTTACAGCGTATCCGCCCGGCGTCAACTGCAATACTCGCCATTGGTCGCCTTTCTTCATTTCGAAACCATCGTCTTGCATTACGTAGGTTTCATGCAAGACGACCAACGACAAAAGTTCTTTAGCGCCGCGAACAACCTTGCGCCAGTTTATGATATCCCAAGGTGCGTATGCGTTGATAGTTGGTCGAATATCGCCGTCCTTCAACTGCTTAAGCGAAGCCGGTTCGTCGGTTACAGGGTAATCGACCAGAAGCCCGCTACGCCCATAGGCTACGACATAAAGCGCCGAACGCTTGGACAATTGATCCGCGCTAACGCCGCCGCCATCAGCATCGGCAACAACAACGTCAAGCATTGCCGGAACTTCAACTACAGGCGCACGGCTAAAAATCTGTCCGCATAATCCGGCCAATGTCCTTTGTGTAACGTTGTAGAAAACTGCGCGCTCTTTATACGACTTGTATCGCGCCAAGTTTTCAGGCGAAATATTTGTTGCGTCCGGGCGCGGTAAATACTTATCCCCTGCCTTTTTAATTTTGGGTTCGCCTTCGACACAATCACGAATAAGAAAATACGAAGGTAAAAGACATTTTAATTCTTCGCGTACAAATGCGACGTTCGGCATATAAGCCCCTTTATTAATTAACGTGAGTTACTTTGATTTTTCGAGCAAACCTATTGTTGCCTTTCAGCACGCGATACCGAACCATATCATAAGGATGGTCTTCGGCGGTAGTATCAACATCGTCAAATTTTTTCGGGTCGCGTGGCAATGTGGGGATTGTGTCTATGGACGAAATGCAATTGTCCATAAAGTACAGGCCCGGTCCTTCGCCTTTGCTGGCTGCTTCCAAGCGATCACGCGTCAACTGCAAGCCGTTCCTACGGCTACCGGGTGACTTGTCCGATTTGACCCAACGAACGCCCTTCTTCGACATTTTAATTTCTATCGTGTCTACGTCAGCTTCGCGCACGTCACGGATTTGATTGTCCGCTGGCCCCGGCCAAGGTTGTGACAAAATCCAACCTTCTTCCAACATTGCTATTTCACGTTCAATAATGCCGTCCGCTACGTCGGGGGCGGAAAGCTTCAAGCCTTTGTTTGAACCTATTTCTTTGGTTCCGTACCATTCCATTATTTGAATTAGTGAACCCGGTTCAGGGCAAAACGTTTCAATAGTTCCATCCCTATGAACAATCGTAGCTTCTTCGCCGTTAGCTTCGGCCCACCATCCCACACTAAACGGATGCGTTGAACCCCAATCGAAAGAACGATCTAGCAACCAAGTCGCGGGCACCACAAAGCGCGGCTTAACATGCGTAGGTTTGCGCCATACGTCATCAAGCGCGCCGCCAGTAACAATATCCCAATCGCCGTACAGCCAAGCTTTGCGTAAGTTTTCGTCAGTTATGCTTTCTAGTTCAGCTATGTATTCAGGGCGAAGATAAATGTTTTCGCGGTACGATCCGAAGATGGCAACTTGCGTTTTTACGACAAAATCGTTTTCTTGTGTTTGCGGGTTGAACACTTCAACGCGTTTTTTAACTACGACGCCACGAGGGGTTTTGGCAATGAACCGGCGCTTTACCCATTGATGGCCTGGGCCGTTCGGATTTGTTGTGCTGAATACTTCAAGCGGGATCGGCGGCAATGGCAAGCCATCAGGGGTTAAATACTTTCCGTTTCTGTCCTTTGGCGTATCGCGTTCCGGTTCGAACGAAGAACGATTAGTAGACATGAACTTATCGTAAAGTTCCGATGTTGGAAACTTAGTCAATTCATTCCATCCGATGAATGGGTATTCGTGGCCGTGGAACCCGTCATAATCGGCTATCTTTTTGACATGACGAAATAACAGTTCTTCACCTGTCGGCCAAGTCCATTTGTAATGCGATGCTGATTCAAGAAACTTTGCGCCATCAAAGAACTTTGGAAACCACTTCTTCGATTCCGCCACAAGACCCGATAGATTATCAAACTCTAAATCGAATATAACCCCGCGCCAATATTCGCCATATCCAAGACCTACGCGGCGACGAAAGCGCATTAGTTGGGTAATGGTTTTGCCAGGGCCGCGTGCGCCTTCGTATAGGGTATGCGAACATCGCGTGTCAATCGCTAGTTCTTGCGATGAATTTGGTATAGGTTGCCAAACTACGGCGAACGGCTGCGCCGCTGGCGGCTTAGTGGCGGCTAGTTGAGACATTGACTAATTCCCGCTGCTGTTTTGCCGCTTTCATTTCCCATTCTTCGTTACTGCCTAAGTCTTTAACTACCATAACCTTATTCGTCGTAACTGCGACATTTACGTTAGTTTCAGGCTTTACGATGAAAGAACGAACTTCGGCGTACAAGCGCGCCAGCTTTACGAAGTCATCGTGCGACACGCGGTTTACGCCTTCGGTTGGAGTTAGCCTTTCCCAAATGGCCCGCGATAAATCGGACTTGGTAGGCAAGAATGCGCCTTCGCCATGTTCTGACGAAAGGCGCTCTTGTTCGGCCAATACAAAGGCATCCTTGGGCCATTCATGGGCCGCACGCAAAGCCCTGCCTGTATCGGAAGGGAACACGTTTAACGCGGCCTTGAAAGCGTCGTTAGGGCTTTTTAAGAATTCGACAGCGAACGCTGTTTTGTTTTCGTCTTCCTTGTCGGTCGTCATAGCGCATTCTTTCTAAATTCTCATTGCGCCATGATACGACAAGGCTTAACTGTGGGCAAGGCTATTCGACTTTGCAAGCCTTTTCGTAGACATGGACCAACGAAACCAATTCGCCAATGCGAATATTAGCTGCGTCGTAATCTTTACCTAGTTGGATAACTTCGCTTGCAACGTCGTCAAGATTGACTTCGCCCGCTCCAAGCCTGTCGGTTCGTTCGGCTGTTGCGCTGGCCGCATCGCGTGCGCCGGGGCCGGTTCCACCTTCGGGCACATTGCAAGCGGGGCGTTTGACGCGCAACCGGCTAAGTTCAGCGCTAGCAGTATTAAAGCGGGTTTGAAGCGCGGCAAGCTTCGTTTCTGTTTCATTTCCTACCCCCTGAATTTGTTTCGATGCTTCGGCTTCCTTCGCTTGCACCTTCGGCATATAAGCGACAATTGCTTTATTCGCCTTTGCTTCGTTGGCGGCGTTGGCGCTGTTTACGCCATAAAAATAAGCGCTAACTATGGATGCAATGAAGCCCACAATTAGCGCCAGCCATAGACGCGGATCAAGCGCGCCCATTACACGACTTTAGCGCCGCCGCGCAGTTGGGCCATTGTTAAGCCGCTTGTGAATTGGAAATGCGGCATATCGGGGAAGTTCGTCCAGTTGCCGCCCCATTCAAGGCCGACAGATTCGCCGATTGCGCCGATGCGTTGCCACAATTCTAAATCGTCTTTATCGTCGTCCGTTGGGTCTTCGTCAATTCCGTTACCCTTTGTTCCCCATACAGGCTTTCCAAAGCGAAGCGGAACTACGTCGAAAGCACAGCGAAAGTTATGCATGCTGTATCCGGCGTTTGCGTTCGTTACGATCTTGCCCGGCTTAGTTCGGCCCTGGGCGTAAAGTTCGCGCTGGCTATCGTAATCGCGGAATGTAGACGTAATTAATACGTCAATGTCTACGGCCCGGCATGCGTCAAGAAAAGCGGCTGCTTTCGAAGACACAGCAGGCACCAAGTCTTCTAACTTACGGCTGTTTATCATGGTAGTCCTCTTCAGGTAAATTGCCGAAAATGCGGTCGCGCATTCGTTCGAAACCGGCAATTGCGCGTGTTCCCATATGTCCGGAAACAGCTATTAAGATTGCTGACATTGCGCCGCCTACGTTGGCGTATTCGCAAAAGAAATGGGTCAATAATCCGGCGAAAGATGAAATAGTAAGATCGAAGGAAAGTTCACGGAAACTAAATTTATGATGCTTAATTCGCAATCGTTGAATATACGACACTACGCCACCCCAACAAGAAAGAAACAAAGTAGATACATAAGGCAAACACTGTCGGAACATTTCGATAGCGTTTATAGCGCTGTCGTCTTTATCAATCATGGTTTTTGTCCAATCTTAACTTAAATGTTGAGCGCGATCAAGGCGCAGTGTTTGCAATTGTAACGAACTGTCACGAAAAAGAAAAGCCCCGGTCATCAATCAAGACGAGCCGGGGCTTTAATCGTTGCTATTACGCCGGGGAACGACCCCGCTAGGCAACCCGCAGGCTTGCGCTACGTCCTAGAGCGCTCCAACACAGCTTAGGCAGTTCGCCAAACGCGAGCGCCTTTAACGCCGTTTTCTTCAACACTGCGAACAACGAACTTGCGAGTTTCGGTCATCTTGGGGCGGGTTTCGGTTGTTTCTTCCAATGCGATCAGTTTTCCGTCAGCGCCCCTAGCGCGCTTTCCATCTTCGCCCATTTGGTAGTTCTTCACCGATACGGTTTCGACTTCGCCGGAATCTACAGCATAGCGTGCGGTTGCGCTCGATACGGTTGATGCCAGCGATTTAGCGGGGTCTGGCTTGTCGGCGTCGGCAGGAACGAAGAACGACTGACCTACGCTCATTGCTTCGAATGGATACACGTTGCCGCCACGACCGCCGCGCTTGATGGTTGGCAATGCGATTGCGTCATCAATTTTAAATGGGCTTGGCTTGACTGGCGGGGCCGTTACTACGTTGTCAATTGCTGGGTTCATGCTGTCGATTCCTTTTTGGGTTGCGCGGGTTGCAAGTTCTTGCGGATTTTCTGGGTTGGTCATTCCTGGGTTCACTTCTACCATGCCTTCGGCCACCATTGGGCCGTGCGTTGCAACGTCGGTGTAAATGAAAGAATCTGATTCAGTTGCAGCTACGATTGCGGAAAGTGTTACTGCTGCTTTTGCGCCTACTTGTTTTGCTGCTTTCTTAGTAGCCATTTTAAAAACTCCTTAAGTGTGGTTGGGTTCGAACCGAATCAGTCGGTAAGTGATACTTTAAATGCTTCTTTGTTCTTCGTCAAGCGGTTTGTTTAAAATTCTAAAACTATTTTACTTCCGTACCTTCGCACTGCGTTTTGTATGAATTTTGGTAATCGGGCCAAATCTGTTTCGCTACATTGTAACAATACTCAACTTCTGCCCGGTCGCTTTCTTCTATGTCGGATTGTGCGGCAAAGCTTAGAGCGCAAATAACAGCTACGAAAGCAACTAGAAAGCGAATAAACTTCAGCATGATAAGCCCCTTATTGTTTTTAGTCCGACAATTGTACGTTAGTCTTTTGGCTGCTGCAAGCTCTTTGCAACGCTTTCGTAGCCTTCAAGTGCGATGCGCTTACCGATGTGCATACCCTGCTGAAGTTGAAGCAGTGCCGGAACTACGCCGTCAGCGCCTACAGATTCGGCTAGGTCTATGGTTTGCTCTATTGCTTTGAATTGAAGTTCAATAGTTTGATACAAAAAAGCAGAAGCCCTTAGCAAGTTGTAATACTCCTTTCCAACACTTTGTTCTGTTAGCACTATGACCATTCCCATCAAATCCGGGTTCATGTCAACGATTGTGCCGTCTTCCATTCGGATCAACTTTGCGTCCAGTATTTGCTTGTGCGTTAGCATGTTATGCCCACATTAATAAACCTTGTTGGTCCGAAGGCCGATTTAGGGAAGTGCTTTGCGTATGCTCCAACTTCCAGCGTGTCGCGGCTGTAGACGCGCCTGTAGTGGTCTGCTGCGCCCCTAGAACCTAGCGAATCAACCCATGCCATGCCTTCGCCTTCGGCATCCCATGCGCAATGCTTCTTCGCCATATATTCGCGCCAATCTTCGCGGTCGATTCGTGAAATCATCCCATGTCTATTCGAAGTTAGCGCATAGCCAGCAGCCACAAGATTTTTAACAAAGCTGTCCATTTTTGTCCTTCCTTCTTTCGTTAAGTTTGTTTGCAAATTTGCTTGCAAGTACGTAAAACCTAAGCAATGCGTATCTTTCTGTATCGCTGCAATATACGGCTTTAGGTACGTAAGCTACTCGCCAGCGCCCGGCCCTTAAATATATGCGCGGCTTACTCACAATGCGCAGCCAAAGCTACTGACGGTATGTGCGGCTGGCATTTGATGCAAGGCATGCTAAATCCGAAATGACAAGCTACGCCCATATTCAGCATTGCGCAATAGCAGTCTTTTCCATTGCGGCAACGAGACACTATGTGAAGCCCGTTACATTGCGGGCAAACTTCTTTATTTTCGTTGTTCATGGTTGTTTGCTTTCTTTGACTGCTTCGCCGTATGCGTCCCAAATGGCAGCTTCTAAGGCGCGGTAGCTAAATGAATGGAAGTATACGTCATCTTGAACGTGCTTACTGTTCAGTTCGTAATAGTCAATATACGGTGTATTGCGGTCTTCGTCAAGTTCGAAGTCAACTACGACTTCGAACTTTTCCCCTTCAAGTGTGATTTGCAGTTCCATTTTTTTTACTCCCTTCGTTAGTTGATATACGAAGGATACTACGTCGGTTGTTCGTTGTCAAGCCTTTGTTGGCACTTCCAGCATTTCGACCAAGACGCCGGGTAAAATTTGCCACAAAGTCCGCATAGATTTTGTTTGAATATGTATATCATTTTAAATATACGTCCGAAAGAACTACGTTAGCAGCGTCTATAATTTTGACTACGCCGCATAAAACTTCACGGATTGGTTTGCCATATTCATCGGCAAGAAGTTTGCCATTCAACATTTTATATTTTATTACAATGCCATTCTCTTCGTCGGCTACGATGACATTTTGTACAAATTCGCTATCAAGCATTATGATAGCCCTTGTGCAAAGCGGCCCTTTAATTGGGTCGTCGCTGTCTGTTTCGGCGTTTAGTCTCATTATGGCACCTCGTAACCAATATAGCCATTAGACCCAAGACTTAGTTTTGAACCGTCTTTGAACAAGTAGTCAGTATATTCTACGCCGCGCTTATGACGAATTTCTTTGCTTATACATTCACGTTCGGCAATTGTTTTTGTGGTTTTGTAGCTGTAAAGTTCTTCCGCCATTTTCATCATTTTGACCCCCAATTTAAATACGCTATTAAGTTTTCTACTGCTTCTTTCCAACTGTAGCACACTACGAACCCAAAGCCCTGGCTTACGACAAATTCGCCGAAACTACGTTGTTCATCGGATACACCTCCTTTAGAAGTTGCTTTAACAGGTTTTTCGCTAGGCTTCTTCATTTCAATGTACAGGCCATTGAATTCACCCCGGCGAACGGGCAGAAACGTGTCAGATACGCCTGCGCGCACGCCTTCAGCCTTCAGCGCCCCGCCACGTATGGCGCGTGTCTTGGCGTCGTCGCCCCGTGTGCCGCCATTGGGGATCGCATGATACCAATGCAACTCAGGTATAGGCTTTGGGTAATATTCCCTTATTAATTGCCCATTCTCGGCCCATTGATTCGCCACATTAAACCCGTGCAATTTTGCGATTGCACACCACGCAAATACAGCGGCTTGGTGTGCATGTTCGGTATCAGACTTCGCTATTTGTGCGGGCGTCATCAATGTCCCCTATCGCCGAATTCGAAGCCAAGCCAGCCAATGCCCCAACGACGCGGCAATATGCGGCCAGGAACCCATTTAATTACTCCCGGTAGATTGCGAAACAAATACGGTTTGCGATCTGCTTTCAGCATTACTTTGAACAGCCAATAAGGCGGCGCATGAAAAGGCCATGCAATCGAACCGTTACGCCTTATGGCTACAAAACCAATTCTTAGCAAAAATTTAATCATTGCCATTCTCCTATCTTGATTTGTCATTTGCTTTAATCATCTTCCAACCTAACTCTGTTCTAATTTCTTCCAATGTCGGCGGCACCTCTCTTTTGCTTCTTTGGCTAATCATCCAATCTCTTACGTCTTGCTTCGATGGGCGCGTTACGATTGGCGCTTTAAAATTGTTCATGATATAAGCTCCTTCTTGTATTCGCCGAATCGCAGCGCCGATACTTTAATATAGTTCAATACTACGATGATTACAAGGACTATTTTGCCCAAGCGAATTTTTCTTGTGTCCTTACGGCATTTTCCGAAGTAGCCGCTCTAACCATTGTTAAAAGTCCGTCAATAGTAGTTCGTTTGCCTATGTAGAAATTGCGCGGCCAATCTTCGCGGTAAAGTATCCAATAGAACCGCCTAACCATACCGCCCGTCTTTCCTTGTATAAATTCAGATCGTTCTACGACAAAACACTTTCCCTCTTTGGCAATCAATTGCGCTTGCTTCAGCTTAGTTGCATCCGAATAGTTCGCTACCATTTTGTGGCCTCTTGGGATTGTTTACGCCGTGCTTATGCGCGGTCGTCAAGCTTCATGGGATGCCCACATTAAGCGGTACGGGCGACTTCTATTACCGCTGGCATCGTATGAATAACTACGATGAAAACCTTGCCATCTTTCGATTTGCGCGAAGCAACAGCCCTTAGCGAACCAAGTTTGTTTTCTTCTTTGTCTACTGTGAAAGAGTCGCCAACTTCCAACGAATCAAACGGGTAAACCGCGTTGCGATGAATGGTCTTTTTTGCGCCAAGTTCTACGGCAAGCTGCGACGACTTTACGATTGGATAGTTCATTTTAAACCCCTTTGATATGGAACAATCATAGTAACCGAATGCTTGCGAAAAATCAAGAACACTTAACAATAATTGTTGTTAATTAGCGAAAAATTGCTTGTTATACGGATTTAGTAGGTTCTTTAGTAGTTAAGTCTTTGATTTATATAGATATATAATATATTTAATATATTTAATGGGTAGAATATTCTTATAATTAACACATAGCGCTAGTAGCGTTAATTAGTGTTATGCATGTTAATCCATGTAATGATTAACAGAGATAATGTTAATAACATTAATTAACAGCTTAATAGAGAGATATTGAGTGTCTAGACCATTAAATACGTTAAATATTTTAAATATCCTTTCAAATCAAATACTTACGACGAAAAGACCCATTAAATATCCATTCAATCTGTATAATGCTTAAAAATTAGGCAGACAAAGAAAAACCGCCCGAAGGCGGCTTAGTGTTGAGTTTTGAAGTTATTACGGTTCAATGCCGAACAATTTGCAAACATCAGCATAGCGAACGTATTCACCGTCTGAATGCTTAACAATTGAACCAAGGTGTTCGGCGAAGCGTTGCAGGTCTATATCGACAACCATGTAAGGGTTTCCGTCAAGCGTAAAGAGCGGATAGCCTATGTTGCTTGGGTCGGCCTGCTTCAACGAAAACGTTCCTGCTGTGAGATAGACCTTTTCGAATTAGTTAGGTGAATCATGAGTCTTATCGTCAGCCAAGTCTGATCGGATATCTAAGCGTT
>ERZ1292642.529-Hain-H14-01um-R1-529-length-21624-cov-7_pt1 | contig 21624 bp, 29 predicted proteins | sample MGYA00564403_ERZ1292642 | MGnify/ENA primary metagenome ERZ1292642 (study PRJEB36523, sample SAMEA6512643) | groundwater metagenome | collected 2019-01-09 | study: AquaDiva: Metagenomics assemblies of 32 groundwater samples
TCATCGCTCATGGCGCCAGCACCCCATGCTCAGCCATGAGGCGACGCGCGGCTAGGGCCGCGATGGTTTCAGCCGTCGTCATGGGTCAACCCTCCCGCTCGGGCTCGCGAGCGGCTGCGCGTATTGCCGCCCGCCGCGCCTTGTACGCGGACTGAGCTTTTGCTTTCGCCTGCCCGACCAGTAGCGATGCGTCTGCGACCACGGTGGCCAGCGAGTCCTCGCTGGTCGAGGCCAGGATCCTGGTCAGGATCCCAGCGAGAAGCGGCGCCGTCTTGCCGTTTGACTTCGGTGACGCCTCGGCCTTCGTCGCGCCGCCCGCCCAGCCAGCCAACCCCCCACCAGCCGCGCGCGTGATCGGACGGTCGAGCGGAAAGAAGGCGCGGTGTTGTTCCTGCAGTTTGATCGGGATCGGCACGCCCGGGCGTTCGGCCAGCAGCAAGAGGCTGGTCGTCGCCTCGTAGGGTAGCGACTTTTCGCAGACCGGGAACCAGCCGTGCGCGCCCGTGGGCCCGCGTTTTTCGCGCACCACCATCTTGCCATCCTCGCGCGCCATCTCGATCTTCGGCTCGGCCCGCAGACACAGGATCAGGTGGGCGCGGCATTGCAGCAGCCTCCCCACAAAACGTTTGTGACTTTGCTTTGGCTCAACCCACGCCAGCATGGTGCAGGCCTCGCGCCGCGAGTCGTTGCCCTTTGTGATTCGGTCAAGGATCTCATCGTGCCAGTCCAGCAACCCACCCTCGCCCGCGTGCTCATGGCTCGCCGAATCCACCACGATCACCGGGTAGCCGGCCGCATCGGCGGCCGCGATTGCCTCAGCGTAGGCGTCGGGGCGAAACGGGGGCCTGAGATCCCCGTGGTCAAACTCGAATCGGTCCGCATAGTGCGCGGCCCTCCCGGCCTCGGTGTCGATGACGCAAAAACGCTTGCCGCCCGCGAGCCCGGTGGCGAGCTCGAGCGCGCTGTAGGTTTTGCCGCTGCCGGTCCCGCCGGCCAGGGCGACGATCAATGAGACGTTTTCCCGTTTCGCCGGGCGAAATGAAAAAGTCACGGTGCCACCTCCTGCCCATCGAGGGCTGTTGCGATCATGTGTTGCTCTTCCATCCACGCCGGGCATTCGGCGTAGTGAGTCGCGGCGCCGTAGCCGGGCCATTTTTTGGTGGCCAGGCACTCCGCGAATTGCGCCAACGCCCATTGCCGCTGGCGCTGCGCCAGGTCGAGCAACTGCGGCGACAGCCCGACCCACGAGCAGGCGTAGGGCGCGACGCGCTCTTGGACCAAAAACAAAAACTCCCGCTCGGGTCCGGGCTCGACGGCGGCCAGCCCGGCGAGTTGGTGCGCCGCACTCATGTGATGGCCGCTCGGGAGCATGGTCCGCCGGATCCACTGCCCAGGCCCGGCGTCGGCGCACGTTTTGAGATCGATGATGGTCTCGCCGTCGGCAGAGATCAGGTCAGGGCGGGATCGGCACCAAACGCCGCCTTCCTGCCAGATCAGCGTGTGTTCGCACCGGCTCTGCCGTGGATCGATGCCCCGAGCGGCAAACGCGGCCCGCGCCGAGTGCACGAGCCCATCCAGCTCGTCCGCGTTTTTGGCCAGCACCGGGATCTCACCGCCGGCCCGGGCGGCGTCGCGTTGCTCGCGAGCCATTTTGGTGCGCCAGTCGGGCGCGTCGATCAGCACAATCGTTTGCCCGCCCAGCACGGCGGAGTGCGCCGCGCTCCCGAGGTCAGACGCGCTCGTGTCGTCGTGCTCGACGACTGCGAGCCGCGGGTGCATGATTCGAGCATGGGCCCAGCTGCGCGAGACCCCCTCCCACAAAAAATGAGCTGAAGCACTCGGGGTCGGGCACGGGTCGGCGATGTAGTCGGCCATTGGGACGGACGGATGGATTCCTGCGGCGATCATGGCACAGCCTCATACTCGACGTCGCCCGGAGCGCACTCTCGACAGCGCTCGATGTGGTATGGGGTCAGCCACGTAGCGCCGGTACCCCGGCACTGTGGGCACGGCGGCGCACCCTCGCGCCACTCGCCCTCGTCGTCATGCCACCACTGCCCGCCCTGGCACTGCATGCACTCGCCGCTCGCCACCGGCGCCAGGCAGTCGCACTCGTGCCCGCGATTGAGGTCCAGGTCGTGCGCGGGCTCATAGCTACATTTGCCCGAGCAATCGCCCTGGCGGTCGAGCGTGGGCCATTTGGCGCACAGCGAGCAGACCAGGCACGCCGGGGCCTTGGCCTCGTGGTCAAAGTAGAGGGCGGTCATGGCGCCACCTGCCCCGCCAGCACCGCGGCGTCGCACGCATCGCACAGGCCCCCGTCGGTGTGCTCGCACCCCGGGTGGATGGCCAGTGGCAGCTCCGCATCAGACCGGTCAGGCCCGGTGGAGCAGACGATGCATTGGTCGCGCCTGGTGCTGGTCATGGGTACGGTCATGGTGGTCATGTGGTGTCCTTTTTTTGTGCTGCGTGTACATAATACATTGCACACACCGTGCCATGTATTGCCAGATTGCCGCCGTCGCTGGTCCTGGGGAGACAACGCCAGTCGCCACAGGCTGGCCTGTGGACGGCGTTTTGGCGATTGCCGGCCCATTGTGTGGGTACGCTCGCCAAAACGCCTTAAATCGCAACGTGGGGCTAGTGCATGTACTTGGTTGTATTTATTACCAAATATACAGCAAACCAACAAACCTGACACACAACACAAAAACAACGCGGCGCGTCATGTAGGAACCTGTCTACAAGTGTGACAAGTTTTCATACCTGCAAAAAAGCTGTATGTGGCTGAATTTATTGAGAAAACAGCTTAACGTGTCAAGCACTGTGACATATTTGTCACACCTGCTTGCGGGGCCGGCCGCCTGGAGCGGCGACCACGAGGCTCTTGAGGCCTGCCCGATGGACCAGCCGGATCAGCGAGGTGCGGTGGCAGCCGAGGGCCCTTGCGGCCCGGCTAATGCACCCACCAGTCGCAATCAGCGCTTGGCGGGCGGCGTCGGCGTCGCGCAACAGCGCCTCGGCGCTGGACTGGCGCCGGATCTCGGATAGGGGCTCCACGCTGGTCAGGGGTGCAAGAGTCGCGCCAGTCACGCCCTAAACGGCGCGTATGTCCTTTTGCCGGCGACGACCCGCATGGTCAGCGCCTCGCGCCGAGGCTGCGCACCAGGCCGCGCTAGGCCGAGGTGCACCCACCCGCCCCCGCCGGCATTGCGCTCGTCGATCACCTGGTCGTAGTCGAGCGACGACGACGCGACCCAGGCGACCACATCGGCCACCTCGTCGCCGCAAACAAAATCAGCGGCGCAGCCTGCGAGGTGCGCCGAATATTTAGAGCCCTTGATCAGGCGATTGAGCGGCGCACACCTGTACCCGCTAGATATACTCAGTGCACCGAATTGCGCTCGCACCGGCTCCAAGAAATTTCGGCACAAAATCACCATCTGCTCGATCGCCTCAGGCGGTGGCGTGTTGTCGATTGTCCGGTGGACGGTCCACACCATCTCGCCGAGGGTGAAGTGTGGCGAAAGTTTTCGACGGGGGTCAATCATGCTGCCATCAGCCCAAACAACACCGGCAGAATCTTGGCCAGCAGCGGCAGGATCGTGTGGAAAAACCACCGCTCAAGTACGCCCATCATGCTAGGCGTCGTCGCCTCCGTCCGGATCGTCAGCAATAGTCGTACGTGGTCAAGCGTGTCATGCGCCGCGGATGCGTAGCCGGATCGTTTTTTTACGTCGCTTGTCTTGGCCGCTTTTGCTTCAAGTCGCGCCAGGTCGATTGCACGGGCTAGTAGCATTTCCATGTCCTGCGCGGCACTGAAATCGGCTGAGGTATGTAGCCGCGCCCGCTCCCACATCGAGACGAGCACGGCGTAGACTTCATCGGCGGCTTTGTTCATGGCTCGACCACCGGCCCCATCGGTTGATGCAGCCCACACCAGACCCACCCGTCCGTGCCATTCCTCTGCCGATTTTTAGGCTGGTATCCTCGTTCCGGGCACCATTCCCGGGTCGGACTCCACCGGCCGTTGTAGCAGCGCTCATTGTCCGGGAGGGCATTGCTTACGGTTTTGTTCATAGTCCCAACCCCAGCCACGCCGCGCAATCGGCCTCAACCGTCGCCCACGCGCACCGGCACGCGGCGCTGTCGCGCTCGGCGACTCCATCCGCCACGTCAATCGCACACGGGAGCGTCGCGTCTTTGTAGACGAGCTGCCGGCGTACGTCCTGGTCGAGCATCAAGTACTGGCCGTTCGCGCGCTTCGGGAGGTCGGCAGCGTACATGCGCACCGATTGGGGGATGACAGGTGCACAGGCAGTGGCCGCCCCTAGCGCAATTGCCCGCAACCAAGTCATGGCCGAAATCCACTACGCATCGCTTCTGGCACCTCCACCTCGGGCGCCGGCTTGGACTTCGCGAGTCCACGGCTGTACGTGTAGCCAAGCGTCACCAGGGTCGAGCTTACGATACCAAGCAGCTTCGCCCACGGTGTCCCCTCTGCGATCACGTCAGAGGCGAGCAGGAAGCCGGTAATAATCTCTGCGGCAGTCAGCCAAAATTCTGTAGTTTGGTATCCCGGTTTCATACTGCTCCTTGCCATGAGTGAGCCCCGACATGGGCTCTCGTAAGTGTGCATTTTTCTTTCCTGCGATCGAATACCGGGCAAAAAGCCCCGCATGTCGGCGTGGCCGGCGCCGGCGCGTCGAACCCGAGCACGTCGAACCCGAGAACACGCACGAGTTTTTTGAGATTCTTCAGTCCCGGCGCCCGTAGCCCGCACTCGTAAAACGAAATCACGCATGGATTCAGGCGAGCCTTTTGGGCCAGCTGCGCCTGGGTCAACCCCGCGCGCGTCCGAATATCGCGCAACCTCTGGGCGTCCCGTGCGTATTGGGCGCGTGGTGCAGACATGACGCTAGTGTATAGTAAGCCATTCGCCCTTGTCAATCTCGTCAGGTCTCAAGCGCAAACACCCCGATGCCGCCGCAGTAAAGCTCCTCGCCCGCGACAGCCGCCGGGTCGTGCCGCATATCGATTGTGAGCAGTTCTTCGGATCCCTGGGCCGGGATGTTGAATGTCCCGAACCCGCGCCACGTGGGCGTGGTGCTGCTCGGGATCAAGATGGTGCTGGTCGGTGACGCGACGGCAGCACTTGTGACCCTGATCTCACCGGTCCCACCGCCCGACGTCCACACCATGGCGCACCACTCGTGCGAGGTCTCGTTGTTGGTGATCACGGCCCCGCACATGTCTTTGGTCTTGGGGTAGTAGCGCAGGACCGTGATCCACCCGATGTCGGTATCCGCCAAGCGGACGCGTGGGGAATTGTCGCTCACGATGACCGCCGGCGCGTCGAGCACGTACACCTGATCGGAGAGGACCGAGTCGTATTTGCTGGCCAGAATGGGGCCGGTGGACGCGAAGGCCCGGTGGTCGATCCACTGCGTGAAACCGGTTGGGTTGCGGGCCGTCATCAGGACTCCGCAGCCGGCTGTTCGATCACGTCCTCAACCTGCACGGTCGCGATCTTGACAACGCGCGTTTGCGTCGGCGTGAAAGGGTTGGCAATCGCCTGGAACTTTCCAAAGATCTGGATCTGAAAACGCCTATCCGCAGGCAGTGTGGGGGTAAACAGCACCTCCATAAACCCAAGATACGGTTGGGTACCGGGGCCGCCGAAAGACGCGGCGCCGGGGTTGTCGGCGCGGTGGTGCCACTCGCCGTAAGGCATGACCCCAATCGGACTAAGGGCAATCGTTGGGCTCTGGGTGGTCGCGACGGCTGTAATCAATGTCGCGGTCTTGACCGTGACCAGCACGTCGAGAATCGTTGCCTGCACGACGGCCCACACGCGCACCCGCAGTTGCGTGGCCTGCGGCGAGGCCTGCCACGGTAGGCCAAACTTTTGCCCCAGCGTCTTGAGCGTCGAGGCGTCGAACTGAGCGAACGTGTCGTAGGTCGTGATCTCCATGATGGGCGCGTCCTTGTTGTCGAACACCCAGGTGCGCTTGTTGGTGCTCTCGTGGACCCAGAGCGACTCGGTCTGTTCGGCCAGCGAGCGATCCAGCGCGCCGACCAGCGGGGCCCCGGCCTGCGGGGCGTCGACCGACATTGGGCCAGGCAGGATCCGAAAGCCTGGCTGCACGCTCATGGTACGTCCACCGGGGCTGAAAAATCCGTCACGGCCTTCTCGTACACCGACAGCAGGCTGATCCGCACGATCTGGACATTGCGGGACCGAACGGTCGAAACCCCCGCCGTGGGCCAGACGTTCCAGGGCCGGTCAACATAAACGAGAGTCCGGCCCGCAGCGCCGGCGTCGGCGGCGGTGATGAGCCGCGGCTCGATCTGGCTGTTGCCAAAGTAAAGGGCCTCGTTGGCCAACGGCACCGGCGCCGGCGTGTTGATCTCCACAAAGGCGTTCCCGACGGCCGTGACTGTCGCGGCCGCAAAGTTGTCGGTCGTGCTCATCGACCCCTGCATGTAAACGGTCAGCTTGGAGTACCCGGACTGCGCCGACTCGCGCGACACCGGGACGTCAACGCTGTAGCGGGCATACACGCCCGCGAGCCCGGTGATCTCAATCGTCTTGGCCTGCGCCAGCTCGGTGCTCTGCCCGGGCCCATCGAGGCAAAAATAAAGTTTCGTGTTCGCGATCCCGGCTCCGGCGCTGTAGGTGTTGGCGCCGCGGATCGTGACGGTGATTTCTTGGGTCTGGGCCGAGATCTTGAGCGGTGCCGAGAACACGACATCACCCTCACGGCGTGAGGCCGGCGTCGCGGTCGCGAGCTGTAGCGCTGTCGAGGGCTCGCCCGTCAACGCCTCGTGCCATGACTGGCATATCAGCATTCGCTTTGTGCGCCTGGCCAGCAGGATGTTGTGGTTGAGCCGCGCGACCTGTAGGTCCGCAACGTTGGCGTACTGGTCCGCTAGCGTGACGCGATCATCCGGCTGCAAAATCGCAGCCGGGATCGAGTGCCGTACAATTCGGGTCGACATTAGGTGTACTGCCTTGCGGCCTGGTTGTCAGAACCGAGCGTCTCGGCCGCATCCGCATAGGCGGTGTGGAGCTCCATGTTGGCAGTGGTCAACGCGTTGCTGACCCATGGCGCAAACGTCACGTAGTCGTCGGTCGCAATCGTGGGGGTCGCGATGGTGCCGATGATGTAGATCCTCCCATCGCTAGCGCCCGCGGGTGTGCTCGATTGGTTGGACCCGAACGCCTTGATCTCCTCGCTCGCTTCCTTGAGCACCCCGAGCTTACTCCTGAGTTCGATCAGATCCCCGACCACGAACAAGCGCCAATCGCGAGTCCCTAGGTCGATCGCAAAGTCCGCGCTGGTGAAGTTGACCACGAAGTAGTGACCATTGCCGTCTTCGCCCTTGGCACTCACGCGCGCCGCCGGTGCGATCCGGCCACCCGTGATGGCCCCGAGTAACTGCACATTGCAAACAAGCTTTGTGTCCCCGGGGCTGTACTGGGTAGACAGCACGCGCGCCACCATGGACGACCACCCCCGCACGCCCGTCAGGGGGTTGACCGGGTTGTGTTGGGTCGTGTCGGTAATGGACAGCTTGGTACCGGAGTCGATCTTGGGAAAAAATGAAGCGTCGAGGACAAGGCGGCACTCAGGGGCGGGGGTTGTCTCGCGCAATAGGCGCCCCGCCAGGATCGCGGCACAGAAGCCCGCGTCCAACACGGAGTTGAACGGCGACATAACCACAACGGAACTGTCGTCGTGGCGCAGCGCGAGGTCCAGATTCTTGGCCCTGATTGGGATCGTGACAAGATCTGAGTCCACGCCGGGGGCCGCCACCACATCTTCCATGTACGGGACTCTCTTCCGGCTGGGCGTCAGGTTTGGCCGAATCGCAATCACCTGAGCGCTCCGGACCTTGAGCGAAATCTCCGTAAGCGGCGCCCTGGGCTCAAGCACCATGTCCCCGATCTCGATGATGTCCTTGGCCGCCACCGCCACATAAGCCTCGTCGAGCCCGTCCTGCACCACCGACTCGCCCACGTAGCGGGCTGACAATTTGCCGTTCGCCCGGGCCGTGTAGAGCAGGACCCCATAGGGGGCGCAAATGTAGTCGCGGACGAACCCCCACAAGTCCTGCTCATCCCCATCCCCAACCGCCCACCGGCCCAGCTCCGCAGCGCCAAGATATTTGTCTCGAGCGTCCTCGAATGTCGTTACGTCAATGTCGGCGTTGTGCTGGCCCATACCCCAACTGAGCGGCAGCACGTCGTAGATGGTGTTGCGGATCTGATGCTGGTCCCCTGCCGCTGCTGCGCCGCTGAACGCCCGATCCACCGTCAGGGTCCCGGTCGCGTTGGCCGAAATGACACGCGCCTCCCCAAGGTTGGCGCCCTCCACGCAATGCAGCGCGTAGCCAATCCATTGGCTCGCCGTCAGGCCCCCGCCCGCGACCTGGACGACCGTGCTGGTCGAGCCCGCGTCTGCGTCGAATATGCCAAACTCGTTGTCCATCGTCGTTAGGAACATGAGCGCCACGTCAATTGGGTTGCGCCGGACCGCGTTGTTGACGACGAAGCGGTTATATTTTTTGTCGTCCATGAAGTTGTCGAGCAAGTATGTCAGGGGCGTCGCGTCTTTGAAAAGCGCGTTGTGGGTCGGCTGCCCCATGCCGTAATTGACGGCCTCGCAAATCACTTCGGTCAGGCCCAGCTCGACGTCGCCGGCATCGACCTTCGGAAACTTGTAGAGCATGCGCAGGTACGTGCCCCCGATGTTCACCAGCGCATTGATCGCCCGACGACTCGCGTCGGTCAGCACCGCTTGCGGTGCGTCGGCGGCCGCGGATAGCGCGCCGCTCGTGCCACCCACGACACGGTTGCGGTAGTGGTAGTGGAACCGGAGCGCGTTATAAGTCCAAGTGTCTTCGCCCGAAACCGCTATCCGCATCCTGCGCCGCGCCGTCGTGAGGAGCCCGTCTGGCAATGACTGGGGCGGCGGCTCGACGCCAGAGCCGCCAGTACCAGGCCCAGAAGCCCAGCCCTTGATCGCTACCGGCGTCCCGCCTGGGGTCGAGAACGACGGCGTCAACTGGGTGTTCACAAACTCATCGAACCAAACCGAGGCACCGGCGGCAGCGCGCCTTACCCTCCTGCCCATGGCGCTCGTTATGTCGGTTTGGGTCGAGAACGAAAACACGTTCCCGCTCTGCTTGATGGTGCGCCCCCGGATCCTGCCCGTGTAAACCCGGACGGAATTCTCGATCGCCTCACCAGGAACATGCGCGAACAGAACAACGCGCCGATTGAACACGACCCGGTTGTAGCTGCGAATTTCAGTCGGGGTCGCCCACCGGAATTCTTTCCCCACCTGCATCAGGTCGTTCCGGCCGCGCGGGGTCCCGGTATAGCCGCGGTCGCTGTCCGGGTACCGGTAGATGGTTCCGGCGACCAGTGTTTTGACCCCGAGCCGCACTGCCTCGATGCCAGCGATCCATATCACATCGGCTTGGGCCCACGTCGTCACGGCGTTATCGATCCGCACCTCGGTCCCGCGCCAATCGAGATTGGCTTGCAGTACTCCCTTTTTCCCGGTCGTCCTGACGTTCGAGAAATTCGCGAGCCACCAGTCGTCGTAATCCACGATCTCGAAGTCCATGTGACCGCGCGAGTACTCGAGCGTGCGGGGATCAAACTGGTCCGACAGCGCATCTGGGAGCCGGAGCCCGAGCTTGACCGTTGCGCCCATCCTGGTCGTGAGGTCCCCCGCCAGGTCTGCGGTCGCGAATACGGTTCCGAAAAAACCCAGCGACAGGTCGGACGCCGAACGCTGCCACCCCACCCCCTCGATGGCGAGGAAGTATTCAACCCCCCCGGCCCCAACGTCGAGCTGCGCCTGAACCGTCACGACTCAAGCCTGAGCACTGGGATCTCGATGTCGAAACGATCGATCTTCGGCACCTCGGTGGGGGCGAACCCCTGCATGGCGCCCATATCAAGGACGAACGTGTCGTAGCGCTGATCAAAAATGTAGTAGTCGCTCGCCGCGACGCTGAACCCACCAACCCCGAGCTGCGGCTCCTGTTGCTGCGCCGCCGTGATAACGGTCGCGGTGTGGCTCGCGATATAAAAGCGCTGTTGCTCGCCCGATAGAAACTGTGCCCAGCCATCGACCACCAGGAGGCGCGCTTTCCATTGCTGGGGATCGACATCCCAACTCTTTCCCGAGTCGGTCATGGTCGTTGCCGAGCTGGCGGTCGGGCCCGCGAGGTTGCGATCCTGAGCGCTCGCCAGATCGATCCGGGCGTTCCGCAGGACACGGAACGGCGTTCCCTTGCGGGCTTCGAGCCACCAGCACTGTAGGGGCTCGTTGCGCTCGTAGGGCGTCACGCTCGCGCTCTTGTACGCGACGTTCCCGGACCATGTTTTTTTGCGCGGCAAGAACACCAGCTTGAGAAGATTGGTCTGCCGGGTCCCGAGGTGCTGGGTTTTGACATAGCCGGCCGGCGTGATGGTCTGGGGCGAAGTCGCCTGTTGCTGGTTCTCGATCTCGTACTGGCGCAGCGACCCATCCTCGTCGGCGTACCAGCCGTAAGCGTGGTGCCAGTCAGAGGTGAAAATCGGATTGTCGGTGCCGGTGATCGTGTCGTCGGCCGTCGTGTCGAAGCCGAGAACATCGCCGATGCTCACACCGTTGAGCGCCGTCCATTCGATCCTGACATCGCGTTTCGGGTTGCCCTGGAAATACTCGCCGTCAAAGCCCAGCTTTACCTGGTGGGTCGAGTTGAGCCACGCCATCATGCCTTGCGCGCGCCCGATCCACCCGGGCAGCCCCGCGGCATCGATCGCGACGTTGACCTTACGGCAAAGCTCCCAAAGAAAGTCTGTCGCCTGCCCGTCCCACGCGACGTAATAGTCCCCCGCCGCCATCGTGGCCGTAACGGTCGTGTCGAGCGTAACCGCTCCCGAGACCTTTAGTCGGATCTGCCACCCGCCCGCGGGGATCGTGATCCTGGTAAGCAGCGCCGGCCGGTCCATCAGGTATCCAAGCGCCCGTGCGCCCTGTCGATGCCGCGCTGGATAATCAGCACGTCCCGATCCGAGAGGTCCCCAATGACGTTGATCGTGATCGGTTCGATCAGGCGCCCGGGCTCAGACCGATCACCCCCGAAGCCGCGCCCGCCCGCGCCCGCCTCACCCGGCGCCATACCGCCCCCGCCTCCTCCACCTCCACCTCCACCTCCGGACATCGAAGCCGTGCTCGCGAGCGCGCCGCCGATCATCCCGGCACCGATGGCCTGCATGACCCCGCCCTGTGTGATCAGAGCCCACGCGGAGCTGTCGGCGCCGTAGCTCCAAATTGCCCTCGCGGTTCCGTCCAGCGCGTAGCCCGTGCCCTCGATGAACAGTTTGGTCCCTACCCCTCGAAAGAAATCACGGATCATCGCATCCCACGCGACCTTCTGCCCGGCCGCCATCTGAAACAGGGCATCGATACCAAACGCCGTCACGTCCGCTGTGGCCTGTTTGATGAAACCGAACGTGTTGCTCACGTTCGCCTTTCTCTCCTCGTCCGCCCCAGTCTGCAGCTTTTCTTCGGCGGCCACTGCCCTGGTTTGGATATCAAGCAGGCGCGCTGCGTTGAGCTCTGCGATCGTTGCTCTGCCTTCTGCAACCGACTCATGGTAGTCGAGCTTGGCCTGCTCGGCGCGTTCGACGGCAGCGAATTCGTTCCGGATCGCTTCGTCTTCAAGGTCCGACATCCGCATGATATCGTCAATCCTTCGGTCTAACTCGGCATCGGCCCCGGCCTCAAACTCGCCCATGTTAAACTTGGGCGTTATTGGCTTGCCCTCTTTTTTTGGACCGCCGGCAGGGGGCTCGCCGAAATTGAACCCGGCCCCAATGTCCCCCATCTCGACTTCAGGAACCTTCACCGCCCGCGGACCCTCAAGCGTCACCAGGCTGGACCACAGGTCCCAGAGCGCTCCGATGGCGCTACGCCCGGCCTTGATGCTCTCCGTCATGTGATCGAATTCCGTCCGAAGATTCACGATGAGGTTGTTGAACGTATCTGTTTTTGTTATCGATACCCCGACGGACTCAGATAACTCCCCGTAGGAGAGCGCGAGCGCATTGATCTTTCCACCGGCCCCCTGATTGAGCAGATCAAGATTCGCCCCCCAGGCCTCGTTAAGCGCGTTGGCCGCCTCGCCGGCGCGAAGCTGCTCCTTGGTCAGAGCTGCGATGATGGGGATCCTCTCCCCGAGGCGCCCGGCCGTGCCATCGAGCGTCATACCAAGCTGCTGCATGGCGCCCACCACGTCGATCCCAAGCGTGTTGGACATCGCGATTGCGGCCCGAACGAACGAATCGACCTGATCGGTACTGACGCCCATGTTGAGAGCCAGCGCCTGGGCCTGCTTGATCGTCTCGTCGCTCACGCCCGTCAGCCGCATCATCGCGTCGGCCTGCGCCGACAGCTTACCCGTCAGCCCCGCCGCCGCCTCGCCGCGGCCCCGGAGCGCCGCCGCAACCCGCAGGTCCGCGCGCTCGGCCTCAAGCGACGCTTTGATACTCTGTTGGATCTGGTCGACCAAGATCCTGTAGCCAACCCGCAGTGCCTGCATGGCGAGTTCAGCCTTGATAAACGAGCCGGTCAACGACCCCCCGAGCGAATCGGCGCGGCGTTCGGCCTCGGATGTATCGAGGTCGATCTTGGCTTCTTCGACAATCATCTCACGACTCGTGTCGCGTATGCGGCGTCCGAGGTAGCGCGTGCCCGGGAGGCCCGGATCTCAAGATGGCGGCTGCGCTCTGACCAGTAAAGCCGCGCCGCGTGTTTGACCGGCATCGGGAGACCGACCAACTCGCCCGGGCCGGCCCGCTCGGTCGCGGCCGCAACCTCGATCAGGTCATAGACGTGCGGGGTCTCGCGTAGGATCTTTCCAGTCGGGCACTCACGCAGTACCCGATCCGCCGCCCCCTGAAGGATCGGGGACGAGAACACGTAGGGTGGCCCGGTTTGCGTGCGCGCCTGCCCGGGCTTTCGGCAACCTCGTCTGTTCATCAGGGCCTCGGTGCATTCACTGCATGTCGGGCGCCCAAGAAGTTCCGAGGCCTCCAGCGCCCTAATCAGTTTTTTGCCTCGTCCTCCCGGAGCTGGTTCCAAAGTCGCGCCATCGCACCGACGAATACGCCCGCCTCGCGCAGGCCCCGGATGAAGGTGCGCTCGAGCCAGGCCGGATCGACATACTCGATGGCGCCGCGCTTGAGTTTCGGCACGAGCTGCTTGACGTGGCCCATCTCGTCGGTGCTGGTCAGCGTGGGGCCGTCGACCAGATCGCGCAACGAAGCGAGGAAGCACCCCCAGGCGAGCGACGAGAACCTCCCACGCCCGTTCTCATCTTCGAGCCGGTTCAGGTCCGACGGGGCGATGACCCCGACGACGAATTGAGTCACCAGTTCCCCGGGCTTGGTGACCACGAAGTCCCGCCACGGCCTGATGGTCGAGTCGGCGTACATGTCCGAGAGCTTGGACTTCTCGGTGTCGATGGCCGGGTCTCCGGGCCAGATCACCGCCACCGAAGAATCTAGCGCAAGGGGTCGCAGCATCGTTACCTCCTACGAGAGGAAAAAGGCGAAGTCAGGAACCTTCTTGTCGGCGCTGGCTCCGTCGGTCTTGGTGCCGGCGTCCTGCGCCTCGAACACACCGGGAACACCGGCCTGGCCCCCCATCTCTGTTGGGTGCGGGCTCTCAACATGGCGCGCCACCGGGACCCGCACCGCACAGGTGTTGGCCCCCGAGCCGTAAACGACGATGAAATCCTTCGCCGTGCGTGCCGTCCAGCGCAACTCGTGCGGCAAGCCCGTGGTGGCGGAATCGACCAACTCGCGCCAGGTCCCACGCTCGGCGAAACCCGTCACCTGTAGCCCGGCGTTGCCGTTTATGCCGATCGACCCCTGCACGGCCTTGAGGGCCACCTTGCAGCCGGGCGTTGCCGTCACGGTCCCGACGTTGGTCTTGGTTGTGTCGAGATACGCAAGCCGCTCGCTGGCCAAGATAGCCGGCGCGGCACTGTAAGCGGCACCCGCCACGTATGGCGCTGGCTCGTCGTCGCGGATCCAATCACTCACCTCAAACGACCAGGCAAAATTCAATTCGCTCTCGCCCTGGAGCGTGACGTTGCCCTTGCACCCCGTCATGGTCGTGCGGATCCCATCCACCTCCCATTCGAGCAGCACGCCGTAGACATCGCCGGTGATCGACTTGTGGTAGCCGCGACAACCCTCGACCGTCTCGCCGGAGGTGGGCGCCACCGGGAGGGCGGGCGTGACGTTGATCGTATCTACGCCCGCGACCCCATCTTCAAGCGACGTGACAAATGCGGCGTTGCCTTTCCACAGGACCATGTTCCCGACTGTGTGGTTTTCCCAGGAGGCGGTGTTGATCTTGATCGCGCTCGTGGTGCTACCCGCCCCAACGGTCGAGGTCTTATCCACGTTCTCGACCAACCCACAGCCCTGGAATAAGTCACCGGCCTCGTTCGCGTCGGCTTTGCTACCCGACGCGGCGGCGCCGTTCGAGGCCCTGACCTGCGTTGTGAAACCGAACTTTCCCGCGCGCGCCCCAACCACCCCGTCGCCCATCGAGAAATTCACCCGATTGGCAGGGCGTGCAATGTAGGGCTGCTCAAGCCCCGGCTGCACACCCGAGACCTCGATGAATTTGCGCAGCACCACCACATCACCCAACACCAAAGCGCCACCAAGGCCAGCATCCATCCCGAATGTCTTGGTCGCGCTGGTGAAGGAAGTAATTTTAGCTTTCTTGCCTCGCCGCGCGCCAGTGACGGGGCAAGCGTAGTAGCCAATCCAGGTGTCGTTCGGTTCCGATCGGAGGCTTGTATCTACCATGTTGGTCTCGCCGGAAGAAGTGGTGACCACAACGACCGGATCTGGCGATTGCAAAATCTCATACTCGATCCCGCTCGCGACCTGCGCGTCGAAACCGTTGTTTTCAAACGTCAGTGTCCCGCTGCCGTCGTCGTCGATGATGCGGCGCCGTGCGCCCGCATTCGCCCCCGTCACGCACCGGACCCAATAGGCCCCGTTGTACGTGCGTGCCGCGCCCGAGTCCCCGCCGGTGTCGATCAGCGTCGTGCCGCCGGCCGCGCCCGCGCTCGTCGTCTTGCCGGACTTGATATACTTCCAGGTGTCGCCGCTCGCACTGGTGTGCCGGCAGTAGGCGAGTTGTTGTTGAGACCAAACCCGGGGAAGGAAGGATGACATGGGGGGCTCCTACGTGTAGGTCGAATCGACCCTATAAACTAGACGGAATCGATCCAGCAACACAATCTTGGCTTCGTCCTCGGTCTCGATCTCCGGCTGCCCGGACATCGGGTCAACCATCTGGACGAACTTCGGGCGTGCGTTCGTGGCATTGATGTTGCCGCGCGTGATGGCGCTTCGCAGGATCATCGAGTTTTCAAACGCACTCGCGATGGCGGAACGGGCCTTGCCGCGTTTCAGGATCCGGAGCCGCAACAACATCTCCGTCTCGAGCGTGTGGAAGCCGTTGCCGTTCCAATCGAGCCGCCGCCCGCCGAGGGCCGACAGAACAAAGAAGCGGTCGAAGCCGTCGTGGGTCCCGGTCTCGGATGAATTGATATCGAAGTTGTCCGGCGCCCGCTTGAAGCCCTGCGCCACCACGAATACATCCCCCGACGTGATGTTGGCGTCGAAGGCCTTGACGGTGAAGACTTTCGAGGTGTTGTTCCAGCCTGTGATCTTGCGAGCCCGATTGAGGTTCGCGGCGTTCGTTGCCGTCGTGCAGATCAGAAAGAACGGAGGGGTGTCGGTTTTCTCCCACCGCTGCGCCGCCCACGTGCCGCTTCCGAATGTCACCTGTGTCGCGTTCGCTGAAGATGCCGATGCCTCCAGTTTCCAGAACGGCAACTCCTGCCCCGAGCCCCCGACCGTGAGCCCGTCGCTGGCAAAGAGGGCGTGTGAACCTGTCCCCGGGACGCCAAGTTGCGTTAGTTGATCTGCGGTAGGTACCGACGTGTCTTGGTAAGCGGTCCCGCCCTCGATGAGATCCGCGTAGCCATCGAGGATACCGCGCACGTACTCGACGGCAAAGCTGCCCATCAGGTCACGAGCCTAACGTCATGCAGTCCGTCGGCCGTCCCCGGCTCATCCCCGCCCTGGCCGGTGTCGTATTTGATCGATGACAGGATCGCCGGCCAGATCAGCGCGAAGTCCTCGCGGTAGCGCGCGGCCTTGTCGGTGTTGCCCTTGTTCTGCCAGATGCGACCAAGGATGTAGAGCCGTGCCGCGCTCGCCACCCGGCTGTTGTCCAGGATCATGTTTTCGACGAGGGCGTTGTCGGAAACAACCTTCGTTTCGATCATCGCTTGCAGGTCGTCGCGGCAAGCGTCTATCAGCGGAGAAAAATCCTCGTCGCCGTCGTGCTCCATGCCTCGGATCCCATCGTCGAGCGCAAGCAACTGGTCGAAACCAATTCCGAGGTCGAGCAGGTACTTTACCACGTCGAAGATGATCGTGCGGGGCCAAGTCTGCGCGTTGTACGTGACCACAACATCGGCCCGGAACCCGGTGTCCACCGGGTAGTTGGCAATCGTCGTGGTGACGACGTTGTAGGTGAGTCTCGTTGTGGCGACCGTCATAGCAACAGCGGCCAAGACCGCGGTCGTCGAGCCTGGCTTGTAGATCGCAATCGTCGCGCTGGTGGGAGTGACCTTCTCGCCGTCAACGACGAGTTGGTAGACCAGGGGCCATTCGTCGTTCGTGCTGTTGTAGAGGATCTTCTGTCGCCCAACGCGGCGATGCTCGTAGGCCATCGGCTAGCCCCGTTGGCGCGGAGGCGTCTCGGCGTGTTTCGGACCGTTGCCCGGCTGGCGTGTCTTGTCGGCCGCGGGTTTGCCTGCCTCGCGCGCGGTATCGCGGGCGCCTCCCTGACCGGGCGTGGTTGCCGGCATCGTGGTTGCTGGTGTTCCGTGAGCGCCGATTCCGGCCATGTGATCTCCTGGTTATGATTTTTGTTTGATCGAACGGATGGCCAGCGTCGCGACGACCAGGCCCCACCAAACCCAAACCACGGCCGACCCCCAGGCGAGCGACGTCGCGACGGGGCTGGATCCAAAAAGTAGATGGGCCAGGTCGGGTATCATTTTTCGGCCATCCGGCGGGTACGTTCATCGATCACGGCCACGACCGTCGCGAGCGAGTGGATGTGCTCGGCGCATTTTTCCTGGAGCGCGCAGGTTCGTTCGATCAGCTCAGCGACTTTTTGCAATTGCCGTGAGATTTCCATCAGCGTGCTGTCACCGTTCCCGTTGCGCTTCCCGAAGCGGGCCTCCATGATTTTCCAAACCAGGAACAACACTCCGATCGTCCCGCCGGTCGTCCCGCCGAGACCCATGAGGTCTTGGATCGAAATGCCGGCGGCTTCCATCTAACGCGCCTTCGCGCGTTGCGCGTATCGCTGTTGCCGGTTGGGTCCGACGTTCGCCCGAATCACGACAACGGGATCGGTGATGTTTCTCTGGTGCCGTGCCGTCGTCGGGCCCCCGCAGTACGGGCACGGTGCGCTCACGTCGTTGCCATCAAGCAACCCAAGGACGAGTTTTGCATGGTGCAGTCCGCAAAGCACGACGGTCCCGCCACACCCGTGCGGACATGGCCACGACACGATGGGCACAGACGAGTTTCTGGATTGCACAACCAGAGGCGACGCGGCGGAGTTGTCGGGAGGCGTTGGCACCAACGCCGATGCTTCACTTGAGCTCGGTTCGTTCATGGTGACCGCTTCACAAAGTCCCCAGAAATCGCGAAACCGCCCGATACACTCACGGTCCGAAATGGCACCTGCGCACCCTCTTCGCCCGTCATTCCGCGCGCCCACCCGAAGCACAGGCCTTTCGCCTGCGTGTAAACGTCGCAGTCGCCCGCTGTCCCGTTTGTGTCCACCGTGGGACAAACTTCCGACTGCACGAAAGCCTCGAAGGTCTCTTGTGCCTTTGCCGGGAGTTCAAACGACACCGTTTCGGTCTGCGTTACCGCGCGCGCCGCTTTGGCCGTTGCGGTATCGACAAGCTCCATGCCGCCGGCGCCCGCGAGCGCGGCGGTGATTGCAACGAGAAAGGTCTTTTTGTCCATGGGGTCTCCTAGTTGACGCTACGTGCAACTTCGCGCCAGTTGGTGCCGGTTGAGTTGCGGATGAGCGTCAGGGTGTCATCGTCGCTCGACGTGAATGCGGCGGATAGATTCACGGTGTCGGCCGCGCCGTCGGCCGTGTCGGTGATGGTACAGGACGCATCGACGAACTCCAGTATGACCAAGCCGTCCGCGGGCGCCCCCGTGATGGTGGCAATCGTATTTCCTCCGGCGTCACAATCGACAACATGGTGGGAGCCCGTAAGCACGAACGTTGTCACGGCTGCGGCGAGCGCGGCCGGCGCTGTCATGTTGATTCCGATCATGTCCTCGATGTTGAGATTTGCAGTCGCGTTGAGCGTGAGGTCCCCGGCGGTGGTCGTGATGGCGTGCGCCTGTTGGAAATCCATGCTGTCGGAATCAATACGCAACCGCGCGGCTGCCGCCATCTGAAAAAACCAAGTGTCCGGTATCGCGTGCGTGCTGCCGGAGTACGTTAATGCCCCTTGGTTATTGGTAATACCAGACCCCATCAGAAGCCCAGAACTCGCCGAAGACGGTGCAAGCATGCTAATGTACTGGGCACCGGTGTTGCTACTCTCAAGTGTCAGGGTGGTCCCCGACGCTGCCGTCACGATACCCGCTGTCCCGTTCCAAATGTGCACGACATCAACATCCGGCGCCGGGAACGTATCGGCGAGCGCAATCATTAGACCACCCGTCCCCACTGCTTCGACATCCCAATAGGTGTCGAGGCCGTCGAAGTACATGCGCGAGTCGGCCCCGGTGCCCATCGTGTACGCCGTGTTGTCCGGCACCCGAACATCGAGGCCCACTGCATTGAGGGTCAGGTCCCCGGCGGTAGTTTGGATCGTCACGTCCGCCGCGAAGTCTAGTGAGTCTGCGTCGAGTGACATCCGAACAACACTGGCGGTACTGAATTCGAACGTGCTTGCCGGTGCGTCGAGACTACCTCGATAGCGAATATCGCCCGCATCGTTGTCGCCAAAGATCCCGAACACTACCCGGCCAGAGTTGGCCGCCGGATTCAGCAGCGACAAAACCGCGTCGCCGTTGTCCTCAATTGTGACCTCGCTTGCGGCATCGCTTGTTACGGCGCCGGCCGTACCAAACCAAAAATGGATTCCGTCGTTGTCTGGCGATGGCAGAGTCCCGGCTCCGATTGTGATTCCGCCGGTCCCAACGGCTTGGAGATTCCAAAACGTATCGGAACCGTCGAAGTATATGCGCGAGTCGAGCCCGGTCCCCATCGTGTGGGCGACGTTGTCCTCCGTGTGGAGATCGGTAGATCGCACGCCTGCCCAGATGGTGGTCCCGGTCCCGATCTCGAACGTGTTGGCAGTGTTGTTAAACCGAATCACACCATCCCGCACGTCGGCAACGGAGGCAAAATAGAACGCGCTCGAGCTGGCGTTTGGGGCAAGCAGGGTCAGGACCGACGTATCGGTCACGCTCGCGGTGTCGTCCTCGATGATCAGGTCCGAGTCCGCGTGGCCCGCCACCGCGCCAGCCGTCCCGTTCCAGACGGTGAGGCCCGCGACATCGACATCCGGTGCAGCGGCGCCGGCTGGGCCGACCATAACCCCGCCGCCGATCAGGTTGACGATGCTGGCGCCGTCGTTAACGATCACAAAGGCGTTGTCGTTCTCGGCGAGAACGACCGTAGTGGCAATCGTCTCGGGCCGTACCGTCACAACCGCGCCCGAGCTGGTGGCGTTGAGGCGCGGAAGTGTCGAGATCCAAGCTGCGACATTGGTCGCCAGGGCCGAATCGCTTGACCCGCACGCGAACGTAACCGTCGCTGTCCCGACCGTCGCTGTCCCGTTAGCCGTGACGGTGATGGTGTCGGTTACTTCGCAATTGGCCTGCGTGACCGTGACGGTGCGGTCGCCCATCGCGGGCCGGATCGTGATGTCGCCATCGCCGGTCGGGCCGTTACATGCGAGGTGCGAGTTGCCCTGATCGTGCGCGATGCAAACATCATCGCCGATCGTCGCAGCGTCGGCGCTGTGGATGCAAACCGTTGGGTTGGTTTGGATCCCCTGGTCGTCCATGATGTCGGTGTTGATGTCGCCCGCCTCCATGTACATCCAAACGTTCGATTCGGCCCCAGGGCCACACACCATCGTATCTGGTTTCTGTGCCGTGTCCATTTCGCAGATCGCTTCGCTGCCCGTACCCCACTCGATCTGGATGTCGTCAGGCGCGTTCAGGTCGCGCGAGAGGCTCCCTCCCTGGTAGCCGTGGCGATAGTCGCCAATATGGCTGCCGAGGCTCTGCGTTTGCGCAAGGGCGACGAATCCACCGACGAGGATGACCGCCGCGACTGCCGCCGCAGCGGCGCGCCTCACGGACTGATCCCCTTGTACTTGACCGTCACCTTGTCGGACCCATCGGCCGCCGTTCCGTCGAACTTGCAATTCAAGTAGTCGTGCGGGAGATTTGAAACGCTCCAGCTCCACTTTTCCGACGCACTTACCGCGTTACTCCAAGTGTGGATAAAGCTGTTGCTGGTCCCGCTGGTTGCGCTGTCCTCGATGATTTGGAGATCCCAACCGGAGTCGTTCGCCACGCTCGCATCGTCCGTGGTCTCGCAGCGCATCGTGACAGCAGTTGCGGCGCTCCAGGTGTAATTGATCTCCAGCGTGACGCTGCGCTTGTCGATCACGAGGATCCAGCCGGTCCACCTGCTCGCGTTGATCGCCAGATCGTTGATGACAGCCGCCTGCAACGACTGCTTCCACATCTTCACGGTCTGGGCCCCGGCGACAGCGGCGGCTATCACGGTCAACAGAACCAAGAACGTGCCGGCGACGGTTGCCAGCATTCCGGCAAGCGAGCGCATTTACTCGAACCTCAGCGTGGCGGCTTCGCAGCCTTCCGGGATCGCAAGCTCGGCCATTCGGCCCGGGCTCCAATCGGCGGCATAGGCCTCAGCGCCCGAGCACACCAGCACCACGCGCGCGGTTGTCTTTCCGGCAGACGTGGTGGCGCACGCGCCGATGCCAAGCAAAATGGTTGCGATGGCTGTCCGCTTGGCCGTCTGAGCCAACAATAGCATGGCGCGCATCAGTTTCCGGCCCAGATGCCCTGGCAGCGCGTCACGCCCCACATGGCAGCCGTCACGGCAGTCAGTTCGATCATGTCCCCAGTCAACCCGGTCGCCTTGGTGAGTCCGATATCGGCATCCGCCGTGCCGCTGAACGTCACAACCGAAGCCGCGAGCGTACACCCGCCCTCGATGCCGTCGGCGTCCGTGTCGAGAGGTGTGATGTCAACCAGCGCCCGACCGTGGGCGGCGGTGTTAACGAACGTCAACGAGCAGCCGAGCACGGTGCTCGCCTCTGGGAGCGTGATCGTGAGGGTGTCGATCCCTGCCGTGACAGACATGGTCTTGCCGCAGTCGGACGCATCCAGACTGACAGCGCCCGTGATCTCAGTCCCCG
>ERZ1292642.530-Hain-H14-01um-R1-530-length-21616-cov-7_pt1 | contig 21616 bp, 32 predicted proteins | sample MGYA00564403_ERZ1292642 | MGnify/ENA primary metagenome ERZ1292642 (study PRJEB36523, sample SAMEA6512643) | groundwater metagenome | collected 2019-01-09 | study: AquaDiva: Metagenomics assemblies of 32 groundwater samples
GTGGCTCCCCTTTACCGGTTACCGCCGCACACCCCCAATCCGCGCAATCCCTGGGAGTCGCACCGGCTGGGGTTCACGTCGCGGATCCCTGGCGCCTCGCCCGAGTGGTGGGCGAAGAAAGGGTGGGACGGCTAACCCCTGGGCAGCAAGCGCTTCAGATGGACATCGGGCGGAAGAAGCGCCGCCGCGTCAGGCGCGGCGAAGCGAACCATGTCGCGCAGATGCTCACGCGTCGCCTGCCAGGAGCGCAGTTCCGTCAGATCAAGGCGTGCGCCAAACTCCTTGTCGTTGGGGTCGGTATAGCGACGTGCAATCAAGTCCGCGGCGAAGCACAGAACGGCAAACACGCGCAACGCCGCACACGGATCGGTCGGGTTGAGGAGGAGTTGATCCAGCGCCGTGCGGGCGGTGCGATCAATCGGGGGGTGTTTTCGGGGTGGCGGTGTCGTGATAGGGGCCATGGGCTGTTTCTCCTTTTGGACTCGTTCTACCGCGTTTGTGAGGGATTGAAACGTGTGTCACTTTAATAAGGAGAGCGCCGAATCCGTGCAGAAGCCAGGGTCGATTCCCAATTCAAAGATCGACTGAATCACCACGCAGACGTTGTGCGCCAGCACCTTGCACAAGACCTCATTCTTCTGCGCGACCTCGCCCTTGGAACGTATCTTCTCACCGAACTTCGATTTGACCATCCAAAAGGTAGACTCCGAGTTTGACCGATTGTGGTAGTGGGAGAGGAACACTTCCCGGTGGAACCCGTAGAAGTGGAACATCTTCTCCCACAGCACGGAGCCCTGGTTCTCTCCGTCGGCATCGATCTTGAAGGGGATGTAGGGAACCGCCCCGAAGCTCGCCGCGACCTCCAGGTTCGCCTTGCTGGAATACTGCTTGTCCGCCGACATCTCGTTGATCGTGAAGTGCTTCGCCGTCTGGCGCACGAGGGCGGGGAACTCCGGCGAGTCGTTACAGTTGCGGCCGGTGATCTTGACGGCGGTGACGATGTTCGTCTTCACCCCGCAGGTGAGATGACACTTCAGCCACTCGTGGAAGTCGATCTCGCGGCCATACTTCGCGGTGAACCAACGTCCGAAGGTGCTCGTGGAAAACCCTGAGCTATCTGTCGCGAACTCCGTCTCCACCGACTTCAAGGGGAGGCTGCTGCGCTCGATCATCGCCAGCAGGATCGCTTCCATCGCCGGCTCCTCCAGGTAGCCGAGCACGGAGTTGAAGTGCGGCAGCCGGTCGATGAACCCCTTATCGTGCGCTTCCGACAGGTCGGTGTGGAAACGTCGGCCGCTGAACGTGCTGTAAGTCTTGAAGACGACGCTGAATGTCATATCCCGCAGCGGCAGCTTGGGACGGCCGTAGGAGTAGCCCGGTTGCTGGACGCCCTGGCAAAGGTCGGCCAGCAGGACCTGAAAGAGCAGCTTCTCGTTCGTCTGCGCGGCGTTGTAGGCGGGCCAGTTCTGCGCGTAGGTCGGTCGCTTCGTCGGTTCCTCCTCCAACTCCGGGAACGGCGAGGGAAGTGAGGCGGTGCTGTTCTCCGTCCCATCCCCGTTTCCGGTCATCTCGTAGGCTTCCCGCTTCGCGACGAACTGCGCGGCGTAAATATGTTTGCACGGCTTCGCGGTCAGCTCGAAATCGGGGCACTCGCAGCGGGGTGCCTCTCCGAGTCGGACCTGATAGATGCCCCGGCCCGACATCGACGGCACGCGCCACGCCTCGCCGTGACGCTCGATCCGTCGCGTTGCCGCAATCTCCAGGCCCCGTTTCTCCCGCAAGTTCGTCGCCATCTCACACCGCCGATTCCGCACGCTAAAGCAGTTAACGATTGTTTGATATGACTACTAGTAATATATCACGAATCAGGCACGAATACCCCTTTTTCAGGCACGAAAGTTGACTATTTTTGACCTTTAGTCATATACTTCCGATATGGCAAGAGTGACCATCGAAGGGTTTCAGTGTGAGCGGTGCGGGCACCTCTGGGTCCCGAGGAACGCGGATCATGAGCCGCGCGTTTGCCCGAAGTGTCACTCGCCCTATTGGAACAAACCGAGGAAGGCTCTCAAAGCAGAAAACAGGGAATAAGGGTTCCACGCATGGTTGCCAAAGAGATTGCAGAGAAGCTTCAAGATACTCCCGAACAACAGACCGTTGTAGGTCCGCTGGTCGCTTATCTGCTTACTCTCGGTTGGCAAATGGAACAGACTGTCTTCGGGAAGGCGGAGTGGCGCGTTCCCAAAACCCCGTCCGAGGCAACCCGACGCGAAAAGCAACAGTCGTTTCAGGGTTTTCCCGTTGATATTGCCGTCTTTGATGACCCGAAGACTGTCGGAGACCCCCGGCACCTCCTCTTCATGGTGGAATGTAAGCAGCCCTCCGAAAACGCTGGTGTCACACAACTTGAAGCTTACTTCGTGGGGGAACCGCACGCGCCGTTGGGCATCTGGGCGAACGATGCAACCCCAAGTGCTCCCGCCGTCTTTCTCTATCGACGCGCCGATGGTCGCCTGTTGCTAAAGAAGCAAAAGGTTGCCGACTTGCCGAGACCGGGGGAACCAGTTCGTCCCGAAACACAGCGGCTCACGTTCAATGATCTGGTCGCTCCAACGGAGTTGATCCTCAAGAACACGATGGAGGACTTACTCGACAGGATCGTGATTGGGGACAGCAACGTAACGCGCCGAGAAGAGCAGTTAGATCAACTCTGCAACCTGCTGCTCTTGAAGCTGGAGAATGATAAGCAGGGGAAGTCAAACTCCAGTAAACCGGTCTTCTTTCGCCCGATGGAATCTGCGAATCGGACAGCCGAGGTGATCAAGGGGCGCTACAAGAACTTCGTTGAGCTTTACCCCGAAGTCTTTGTCACCGAACGAGACAGAACACTGCGCTTCACGGACGAAACGATTGCCGCGGTTGTCGAGGAACTGTCTGGGCTCAAGCTGATCGATCTCGGCGTCTCTACGATCTCGTTAGCGTTCCAGGTGCTTCGGAGTGCAGCCCTCAAGCAAGGAGAGGGACAATACTTCACCCCGCAAGCGGTGATCGAAGCGGGGGTTCGGCTCATGGAGATCGGTTACGAGGATATTATCCTGGACCCCGCGTGCGGGACGGGCGGGTTTCTGGTCGAGGCCATGATGGAGATGCAGCGCACGCACCTTACCATGTCGCCGCAGGAACTCTCCCGCTGGGCACAGACGCACATTTTTGGGATCGAGAAGGACGCCATCGGCGTGAAACTGACCAAAGCCGTGATGCAGATTGCTGGCGACGGCTCCGCGCATTGCGTTCGTGGGGACTCCATCCGCGTCCATAACTGGCCGCGCGACTTTCAGCACCTGACCCAGGCCACCTTCAGGAACGACCGGTTCACGGCGATCATCACCAATCCGCCTTTTGGCAAGAATCTGAAGGTGTCTGCCGAAGACAGTCGCCTGTCCCAGCTTGAAATCGCGAAGCGAGACACTGAAAGTTATTCGAGTCTGGAGATCGGTTTGCTCTTTTTGGAACGTGCTTATCAATGGCTGAAGAAAGGCGGAAGACTGGGGATCATCTTACCGGAGACGTATTTCTTCTCCCCCAACTATCGCTTCTTGTTTGAGTGGATGAAGCCGAGGTTTCGGCCGCTTGTCGTGACGAACGTCCCGATGGAGGCGTTCCAGGGGTTCTGTCGAGCCAAGACGAACTTCTACGTCTTCGAGAAGATCGGCTGACGGGAGAGAAGCTGTGATGGAAATTGTCTTCCTCAATCCCCGCACCTGTGGCATCTACAAGGACGGGGGCACCCGCTATAAGACCGATCCTGCCACGGGGCACCGCACAACAGAGGTCGATAACGAACTGATTGACCATGTGAATGTGTATCTTGCCGGCAAGCTTCCGGAAGGCGGTTCGCGGCTAGACTTGGAGGCGATCTTTGACCGTCAGGTGCTCGTCCCGACGTATTACGATGTGCGCTATAACGAGCGGATCAGCAAACTCTTGAAAAGCGAAAAGCTGGAGGGGGTTACGCTGGGCGAACTGGAAAGCCACGGATACCTTCGCATCCGGGGGGGGCACGGGAGCCCCGGCAACGATCAGCGCTCTGGGCATATCCCTTACGTCAAGGTATCCGACATCCGGGGACTGCGTATCAACATCAACCCCACCAACCTCGTGACGGAAAGCGTCGCGCGGCGCTACTGGCGAGGACCCTCCAGCGGACTTCAAGCTTGGGACTTGATGACTCCGAACCGGGCGAGTAGCAACATCGGGGAGTTCGCTGTCCTCCTTCCCGGCGAGGAGAAGGTGCTTCTCACGAAAGAAGTCTTTGTCATTCGGATGGTGAAGCAAGAACTCTTCGATTCGTTCTATCTCCTCTGGGCACTCTCCTTAAAAGCAGTCCGGGATCAATGGCGACGGATCGCGTTGATGCAGACGAACCGGGAGGACTGCGGCCAACGACACCGGGAGGTGGTCCTCCCGAAGCCCAAGGACAAGGAGTGGGCAGACTACACCTCGAAGGCGTTCCGTGACTACTTCACGACCCTGGCCGATGCCAAGGCGCGGTTCATCGAAGCGGTGATAGACAGCAAGTTCGAGCATGTGGCAAACGTGTCCTCCGTCATACCCATCGAGGATGAGGAGACCGATGGAGAAGAAGACACGGATGAACGCGAGGTGGACGGGACCGATGAGAGCGACGAGGATACCTAGCAGGCTTGGGTTAGTCGAACCGGGCCTTTCTCAAGATGAGCGCGAAGTCGTCGGCAGGTATCCGAGCGGCTGCTTGTCGCAGATTCAGGCCCCAGTTCTTCTTGTCTGTGATGAAGGCCAGTTCGGGAACGAGCGGCTTCAACGGCACTCCCTCTTTCCACACGCGAGGGGCTTCCAGGGGAAGCTGTTCATCGTAGCCGTCAAGCCCAAGTTTGCGCACGAGTGCTGCCTCTTCCGGGGTGTTGTCCGATACGGGACCGGCAATCACTGCATCTGCCAGGAAGTAACGTGCCCCTCGTCCGGCTGCATAGAAGAGAGCGCGGTCCCCTTTCTTATAGGCACGGCGGAAGGGCGTGTTCGCCGAGGCGAGCCAAACGCCGTTCTTCACGAGCGTCTGCACGATTTCCGGACTCTTTGTGTAGGGTTCCCACTCTACGAAGCTGGCGATGAAGATGTAGTGCTGGGGTCCCTCATTCTCGGCAGTGATGAATCTGGGCACTTCGACACTCCTACCCGATACGCTGTGTTCGCTGATTGCTCTCTGTCCTGTTTGCCGCACGCCCCATCTACACCTCCTCCGGAACCGTCGGTTAGAGCAGGAAGTGGAGGCGAGGATGAGGAAGCACCTGGTAGGAGATACACCGATGCGACACCGCCGCGCCGTCACCGTCTTTGCGGTCTTCGTCCTCACCTGTGCCGCCCCGCTGGCCGCGCAGGCACCGGGCGTGTTCCCGCCGCCGGGGAGTTGTCCTTCCGGGGAAGTCTACTTCTACCCGCCGATCACGGATGCGGCGGGACGCCCCCTGTTGACGCCGAAGCAGGGGATCATCAAACAGATTCGGGCGGCGACACGCCGTATCTGGGTCGAAGTCTACGAAATCACTGACACCAACATGGAGATTCCGAATGAGTTGATCGCTCGCGCTTCGGGGCCGAACCGGGTTCCTGACATTCAGGTTCTCCTCAACGCCTACGGCACGGTGAAGAACGAGAACCTGGACATGGCTCCCCTCTTCAAGAAGGCGGGGATCACGGTCTACCTGGACGAGGCACCCACGAACCCGCTGACGAGGAAGCGGGTTCACACCGAGGGACATAACAAGATTGCCCTGTTCGATGCCGACGGCGTTCTCACCGGCTCGATGAACTGGACGAACGGCAGCTTCGACAACGCCGAGAACCTCGTCTTCATCCGCGACCGCACGCTCGTTTCCTACTACGAGCGCAACTGGCAGGAGCACCTCCAGCACAGCACGCGCTACTGACGCGACGGGTTCTTGCCGGGGTCTACAAAAGAGAAGTTGGCGGCGGCCCGCGTTTCACGCCACAATAAACAAAAGTGATTCCGTTTCACCGGTAAGACAAACATGGCAGCGTCTGGCGGCTGGCAAGAAGACTTGAGCATTCTCGCCAATGTTTTGGAGGTGCTGGGGTTTATCGCAACGGTTTGGATCGCTGTGTCCGTAAGAAACCTCCGAAAGGACTATCGTTTTAGGGGAATGGTTCCCGGTCTCGCCGCAAGGCTGGAGGAGCGGCTAGAGCGACTAACCGAGTGTCTGGGGCAGTTTCATGACCCCGGCGTGGCTAAAAGTATTGGCAAGGAATTGGCCCTCTGCGAAGCGACACTCGGAGCCCTTTCGGGATACCTTGGCAAGCGACGGAATGAGGACGCGCAGCAGGTGCTGATCCTCGTGAGAAACTACGAGAAAGGGTCCCGAACCGAGGACGAACTACGACGGATTTACAACCGGATGCACAAGGTAAACCAGCAAGTCCAGGATGTTTTGGAGGCGCTCCGCTGGGGGGAAAAGTGAGTTACTCTTTCTTGGACCGCGATCCTCTTGATATAGTGCTTGAATTGATTGAGCAGACACAGAAGGGCGTCCTGCGATGGTCAAGGGCGTCGGCATCTTTGCCACAAGAACTTGAAAGCGAATACCGGCGACTGATGGAAGCCTGGCTTCAAAGAGAAGGCTATAGCCGACGTGGCCCAGGCGAGCCTCTGGGCGTCCTCTACGGGGCTGCCCGTCTGGACGGATTCGCGGTATTCTATCAAGGATGGAAACTGTGGCTGTATCTCGATCCGGTATATGGGCGGCACCAAGAAACCATGATCCCGCGCACGGCGTGGCCGCCCCCGTTCCGAAGGATCGCGCGGTTGGACATTGACGATGAAGAGGATAGGTCTTATGGTTCGCTGCCCCCCTCTGCGGCGCTAGACGATTTGTGGCGCTCCGTAGTTCGTCAACACCAACGAGAACAACGCACTGCTCCGTAAAGCTGGGACGAAGAAGGGAAGATGTCTCACGGATTGTGTTAACCACCGACTTTTTGTGCAGCCGTCTCCCTACGCCTGACTTTTTGTGCAACCGCCCGATTCAGGCACGCTGCAGGCACTTTTTGTGCAAAGCCACCTCTACCAGGCCGCGCGCCGGGCTGCGGTGGTGGCGCGGGAGAACTTGAACCGGCTGACACTTGGCAAATCGGGAGACGGTCTCTTGCGCCTCACGGCGACAGCGGGCGAGCTGGGGACAGCCCGCGAAGAGGTGGAGGTCGAGACGACCGGCGATCCGGCCGGCGAGCCGCGGTCAGTCACCCTGAACGTCGCCTATCTGTTGGACGCGCTAAAAGCCGTCGAGACGGAGAAGGTCGCGTTGGAACTCACCGAGCCCAAGCAGCCGGTCGTGGTACGGCCCGTGGGGGACGATGGACACCAGACGATCGTGATGCCTCTGAATGCGTAGAAGACAAGCGCATGGCAGAGAAGGAAAGGGAGATGGCCGTGAACATGACAGGGATGGAGAGTCACCGCTAGGCTTTGGGCGATAGCGGGTGCTCCTCGCGGAGTGCCTTCGCCCCCTACATTTGAACCCGGACTTGAGAATCAGTTCGACAGACGGGAGGCTGATTCCTCCCGAAAGATTGTCTCAAAAATGAAAGGAATGGGCATTCCTCCCCCCGCTAAAGCAGCGGGTTTCCTGCCCATAAAAGCGATGAGCGATCCGGCGATGGAAGCGGCCTCCTGCCCGCACCAGTTCGTGTTCCTGCGACAGGAGAAGCGGAATATCGGCTATGATCGCAACCCGCGCTACCTGTATGAGGACGTGTTCTTCTGTGAACACTGCCTTCAGTACCAACGCGTCAAGATCAAGGAAACCGAGTTGCGTCGCGATTCGTTTGGTGAAGTGGTCGTTGGATGAGATTGCAATTCGCCACAGGGACGGCCGGCAGCCAGGTGATGGCGTGCGGTGCGTGCGGGCGATGGTGCTTTCGGTCGTGGGCAGCGGTGTTCCTCTTCGGGCAGCGAGGAACCTGTGTGTGGTGTTCTGCCCCCGTGCTGCCCGTGTTGGAAGAGACCTCAAGAGAAGGAGACGGTGACGAGATGGTACGTGCGAAGTTCAAGGTAACAAAGTTGGAGCAAACGATGGGCACCCGTCGTCTGCGGGACGAAGAGGGCAGCCCCGTGAAGGACGAACAGGGACGCGACCGCTGGGTTCCCGCGGAGATGTGGACCGTCCACCTGGCGCCGGTCTACGGCAACAGCGATCCGAACCACGAAAACACGAAGTTCTGGGAAGCGAGCCCGGTGGGAAGCATTCAACTGGGCACGGTGAACGCTGCTGCTGTCGCACAGTTCACCCTGGAGGCGGAGTTCTTCGTAGACTTCACGGAAGCGGAAAAGTAGGCGTCCGGTTGTTTTTCCTTCTGCCGTGCAGAGTATCCGGCAGAAGGAGAAACAACGAATGGCAAAGCGAAAACGAACACTGACGGTTACGGAGGCACCCGCCCCGACGAACGGCGCGGGACCAGAGACGCGAGAGGACGTGCAGCTCTTCCCGCGGGCGGCGGATGGGGCCAGCGTAGAGCTGCGGGAGACGCCGGCCGTGCTGCAGGAACGGCTGGAGGCGCTGCGGGACGAGGACGCCGCACTGGCGGCGCAGGAGGCGGCGATCCCCGCGCGCCGGGCGGCGATCCTTGTGGAACAGGATTCCATGGTTCTGGGGTTCTTGATGGGACTGGGAGTGGACCTTACGACGACACACGCTGCGTTTGACGTCGCCGCGGGAACCTACCAGCTTTCCCTGCGCGCCTCGGAGGAGGACAGAGGATGAGAGACACGGCGTCAGAAGAGCTGGAGGAGGGGATCCGGCTGAAGCAGTCCCTGTGTGACCCACGCACTTACGGCGCGGCAGCAGACGGCCTCACCGATGACACGCAGGCGGTCAAGGACGCACTCTACGCGGCGTGGCGGCTGTCAGGGATTCCCGGATGTCTGCCGCCGGGGGTCTACCTCGTACGCGACACTCTGATCCCGGAGCTATACCCTATCGGCGTTCAACACCGCCTGGAGGAGACACTGTGAGAGTGGGCGACAGGGTGTGCGCCAGAAAGTCGTTCGTCTGCGCGAAGACCTATCAGTCCTACGCGCCGGGGGAGGAGTTCACCCTGCCCCCGCACGGGAAGGAGTGGCCGCGGATCGGCCTCGTCGAGCCCGTCCCCGAGGAGAAGAAGCCGGGGCTGTTGGCCGCGTTCCTGGGACGGGGCAGGGGAGACCAGGAGACAGGGAGACCAGGAGACAAGGAGACACCGGACGGACCGGACGAAGCGGAAGTTACGCCACCGCCTTTCGTTGCGCCGGGGGCGGGGATAGACATGAAGGATTTCGGCGCGATCGGCGATGGCGGGGGCCTCCGAGACGATACGCCGGCAGTTGACGCGGCCATCCAGGCAGCAGACGCGCTGGAGGAGGACACGGCGCGGGTGCAGTCCTACTTGCGGGAAATGGGCGGCGATCTGTCAGACGCGGACGTGGCATCGATTTTGAAGGAGGAGTTCCGTGTGCAGTCGACGGACGAACCCAAAGCGCCGGTCGGTGTCGCGCTGCCGAGGCGACCGGGGAGGCCGAGGAAGCGGTGAGCGCCTCCGGATGGATCGGTGTTGACGTTGGAAACGGAGCGAGAGCGCACCTGTCGAAAGAGCCAGTGTTCCGCCCCAGACAAAAAGGAGGAGTTGGTGTCGCCGGGAACGAACGTATTGGTACGTAGGAAATGCCTCCGCGCTGCGCAAACAGCCGGAGGCGTGGACAACACTTGCGAGAGGAGTGTCGTCATGGGCAGGCATTCGCCAGACAACCCCGTTCTTCCTCTTTTTTGTAAGTACGGCTGCGGTCAACTCGGCGTACACGTCTTCCGCAACGGAACGCTGTGTTGTTGCAGCCGCTTTGAGTGGTGTCCTGCGTACCGTCAGCGAATGTCGGAACGCACCCAAGGAGAGGGTAATCCCTTCTACGGAAAGCGCCATTCAGAGCTCACGAAAGCTGGTTTTAGCGAAACGAGACAGGGGCCACGGAACTCATTCTACGGCAGACAGCACACGGAACGGAGCAAGAGGCTGGTCTCCAAAGCGCGGGTTGGACAGCACGCAGGTTCCAAGAACCCTATCTTCGGCAAGCCTCGGCCTGAAGACGTGAGACGGAAGATATCTGAAACGCGTGTTCAGAAAGGCATCGCAAAGGGCCAGAGAAACCCTAATTGGCGCCACGGCAATACCAAGCCGCGAAAGGCTGAGATGTCCACCACGCGCTACAAAGCGTGGCGTCAGCAGGTCTTAGTGCGGGACGACTACATGTGCGTGCTATGCGGTCAACGAGGATGCGCGCTGAACGCAGACCACATCAAGCCGTGGGCTTACTTCCCTGACTTGCGTTACGATGTTACGAACGGACGCACACTCTGCGTCCCGTGCCACAGGACCACTTTGAAGGAGGTGTTTCGATGGCGGGATACATTGCGGTAGACCTCGATGGCACACTGGCGCACTATGACGGGTGGAAGGACGGCGAGATCGGCCCGCCGGTCCCGCAAATGCTGGCGCGCGTGCAGGCGTGGCTGGAAAGCGGCGTCGAAGTGCGGATCTTCACGGCGCGAGTGGCCGTGTGCGACACCTACTCGGAAGTGTCGGGCGAAAGCGCGACGGAAAGCTTTGCTGCGGAACAACGGGCAAAGATTGAAGCGTGGTGTGAGGAGCACGTCGGACGGGCGCTGCCCGTGACAGCACAAAAAGACTTCGCCTGTATCGAGTTGTACGATGATCGCGCCGTGGCCGTAGAACCCAACACGGGACGGACCTTCCGCTTTGAACGGTAAGAGAATGGACACGACCAAGCTAACGCTGGCCGAACAGGCGACGAATTACGAGACGCTGCAGCACATCGAACGGGTGCGGGCGCTGTTGAACCTCGTCGTACGAGAACTACTCTACCGGGGGGAGGATCACGACCAGAGCAAACTCCTGCCCCCGGAGGTCGCGCTGTTCACGGAGTTCACGCCGAAGCTGGCCTCCTGCGAGTATGGCAGCGCGGAGTATCAGGGATACCTGGAGGTGCTGAAACCGGCACTGGCTCACCATTATGCGAAGAACCGGCACCACCCGGAGCACTACGCCGCAGGGGTTTCGGGAATGTCGCTCATCGACGTGGTGGAGATGGTGTGCGATTGGCAGGCGGCGGGGGAACGGCACCCGGGAGGCGATCTGCGGAAGAGTATCGAGATCAACACAGAGCGGTTCGACCTCTCACCGCAGTTGAAGCAGATCCTGCTGAACACGGCCGACTTTCTGAAGGGGACGGAGTGAGAGACTGGCAGGCGATCGCCGACCGGCGCCGGCCGAAACTGCCGATCCTGGGCGGTCGGAAGCGCGGGCGAAGGTATCGGGAGACGGAATCGGGAGACGGAGACGAAACGCGGTGAACAGGCGCGACCAGTTGATCCACGAGAACCGGGCACTGGCCCGGTTCGTGGTCGCGCGCTTCCTGCGCCGGGTGACGCTGCCGACGAGTTTCGGGTATGACGAAGAGGACCTCTTGGGCGAGGCGTATCTCGCGCTGTGTCGCGCCGCGGACCGATGGGAGCCGGACCGGGGCGCGTTTTCGACGTATGCGGCGACCGTGATGCACCACGCACTCTTGAACGTGGGTGAGAAGATGTTCCGGGGGAGTGTCCCGGAGGTGCTGTCGCTGGACGCCTCAGCCGAAGAAGACGGAGAATCGTTCATCCACCGGATGCCGGACCCCACGCCGGGACCGGAGGAGAAAGCGGTGCGGCAGGAGACGGTGCGTGCGGTGCGGCGCGCGGTGTCGCGCCTGCTGCCGGCGGACCGGGGGGTGCTGGAGGCGCGTCTTGCTGGAACGGCGGCGTCCGATCTGGCGCGGGAGAGGGGGTGCAGCCGGCAGCGCATCGACCAGGTGTATCAGCGGGGCGTGCGACGGCTCAAGAGAGAGTTGGAGGGTGTGAGGTAACCTATCCCACCGCTAAAGCGTGTGGGCATTGAGCCCGCGCGATGAGATTTGCCATTCCAAAAGCGATGGCGTCGTCGGCCGGGTTACGCTTCTGACCAGGAAGTCGGATTGGCTACCGAGCGACCCCCCGACGATGGGCGGCAGTAGGTCCATCGGCCCGCCGAAGAACTTTCACTCTCACAATCGCCACAACCCAGAGCCGGGGCTCCGTTACCGGAGTGCCTACGGGGATAAGCAGCGAGCCGGGGCAAGATCAGGTTCGGCACGCGGAGGACTGTTTCCTCCCTGCCTTTTGGCGCAAAAACGAAAGGAACGGGCATTATGACGGCGGAAGAGATCGAACAGGCAGAACGGATGGCGCGGTTGCGCTACCTGCAGGCAGACACGGCGCGGCTCCTGATGGAAGTGACAGGGAAACTCCTCGTTCCTTCGGAAGCGCTGCAGTTGGCGGGGTTCAGCGCGGTGGAACTGCGTCGGGCAGAGAGTAATTCCAAGCGCTTGAAGGAGAAGGCGTTGGGGGAGGCGTAGGTCGCGCGGAGAATCAGGGGCGGAACTGACTACAGCGTATCCTTTCTGATTGGCGCCGTTCGGGCAACCGGGCGGCGCTTTTTTCGTCACAGGGCGTCCAGAGACAGGAGTTGCTGGCCGGGGCGCGAGGCGGCGGGTTCCTTATTATGTGTGCGCTTCCTGCTTTCGGCGTACCTGGTCGCGGTTGCTGCAGGTCGGGCTGCAGTAGCGACGCTTCTTGGCCCGCTGCGCCGTAAAGTCCTTTCCGCAGGTAAGACATTTGACGGTGACACGCGACTCGGGACTGTGAGAGGTCCAGTACTTCTGTGCCCGCACAGCGCGTATCCCAGCGGCTGTGCGGGCTATCGCGTCCGCAGGCATCTTTCGGCCGACGTTAAACTTGTGCGCGCAGTCCGTAGAGCAGAAGCGGTTCGGCATGTGCCGTGGCTTGTAGAAAACAGCGCCGCACTGTTCGCACTTCCGTTCGGTGCAGGCATTGATGTGCTTTGAAATGCTGCCGTGCTTGCCGGATGCGATCATGTTCCGCCAGGCAGCGCGCTGAGCCTCGGAAGGCCCCACATCAGGATAGGCGGCATAGGCGGCTCGGAGAGCGGCGCCGGCGCGGCGGGGGTCGCATCGTGCGGCGAGCAGCGCATTTCCTCCCTGGATAAGGCCGCGTTCTCTTTGGCCGGCAATCACGGCCCCGCTGTGGAGACGGGAACCTCTCGGGAGACCGTAGAACTGCTGCCGCTCCAGGAGCGTCATTTTCTTGCGGACGGCGAGCCCGTGCGCCCATCGCATGTGCGTGCCGATCTGCGACATCTCCTTCCCGCAGATCATACACTGGACGACACTCTCCGTCACGGTAACGAGTGGAAGCCCGGCGTCCCGAAGAGCCTGCGCCTTTTCGTTGCCATAGTCGATGCGGCATTTCCGACCGCAAAACTCTTCGTCCTGGTGGTAACCGGGCGGCTTCAGTACGAACTGCCGGCCACACTTCGGGCATGTCCGCGTACGCGAAGCGATGTCTCCCTTCCGCGTCTGATCGTAGCAGGCGCGGGAGCAGTACTGGCGATCAGCGCGAACACGGGTAATGCCGCACCCGAGACATTGGCGTAACTGGCTCATAGAGCAACTCCTACTCTGCACCATCGTCCTCTCCCTCCTATTGTCGGTTCGACCGCGTATCCCGCTTCTCCTCGCACGCGGAGAATCCTCACGGGGAGACACCTTGTCGCGTTCGTCTCCCAGCGAGGAGGCGAGCCGTGGCGAACCAACTGTATCTTCCCTTCGAGCAACCGGCCTTAACGGGCGTCCCAACGGCGATGTATCGCCACCTGTGGATGTTCGCGAACCCCCAGCACCTCGTCACCCTCCACCCATTCACGATCACCAATGTCAACGTGACGCCAACCATTGCGGCGGTCGGAGGCCGTCCGGCGTTGCAGTTAGCGGGGGCCGGCGCGGCGACGGACGGCAGCAACTTCTGTTACGGGACGGCCGCGCACCGCTTCGTCGCCAGTAAGCAGACAAGGTTTGTGTTTAGCTGGAGAGCAGCCGACGCTACGAATCACGCCTTCGCCGCGGGACTTTCGGTCGTGACCACCTCCCTGACGGCGGACATGGACTCCGGCGGGACGCTGCCGACCAACTACCTGGTCATCAACAAGATCGCTGGTAGCACCGTGGTCAGACTGCGCGCCCGCAAGGCTTCGGGCACGGAAGAATCAGTCGCCCTGAACTTCACCCCGGCGAACGATACCTGGTACGATTTCGACGTGCTGGTGGATCCCTCATCAACCAGCGGGGCTGGTCGGGTGCAAATCTACCTCCGCACGGCGCTGGGTAACCCGGCGACCGTGCTGGACACGACACTAGGATCGCAACTGCCTGACACCGTGAGTTTAAGTCTCGCGCTGGGAATGCGCGAGGGCGACACGGGCGTCGATTCGACAGTTTTCGGGCATATTGGCGTCGAGCAAGCCTACTAGCCTTCCTCACAGCGCACACCCCCGCGGCCCCGGTTTGACCGAACCGGGGCGCAAAAGAACGCCCGTCACGATGCATCGTAACGGGCGTTCTTTATTCCGGTTACGACGGGGGTCGCACCCGTCAACTGTGTTGATGAGAGGGTTTACCCCGCGGTACCTTTCGGGGTCTCACAATCCATCCAACCCACAAGGTAGACTGCATTCCAGACTCTTCACCGGAACGGCCCCAGTGTAGCATGCCCCCGAACCGCGTGTCAACCCCCTCTTCCTCCCGCCCGCCCGCCCCCGCGGCCCCGGCTTGACCGAGCGGGGGCCGCCTGCGTATCTCTCCCCTCCCCACGCGCGGAGAATCCCGCTTGAGGCTACCGGTACCTCGCCAACGTTTTTGGAGGAGAACCCGTGTACTACGATCCCATGGACGATCCGATCATCTACATGGCTGTGAAGACGGCGGTCTTTGACGCGCTGGACGAACTCGGCCTCCTCGACGGGCTGAAGCGGAGACGGCAATGGAGTGCCACGAGTAAGACGCCTGCGGGAGGCGACCCCGAAACGATGGGCGGGTCCCCGGGCATGACGACCGGCTACGGCGCGTCGTTATCCGGGGCGCCGGGCGGGATGATGGGCGGGGGCGCGCTGTTCGGGCAAATGAACGCGCGGGGACACGCCTGGGGGCCGTTCGATCCGTCGATGGGCGGGAACTGGGGCGCGATGCACCCCATGGCGGGGCTGCCGCCCGCGACGTATGACACCCCGTTCGGACACATCGACACGGGAATGGGGGGCGGCTGGGCGGGGACGGGGATCCCCGCGCCGTTCCCACGGGAGCCCGGCGGCGGTTGGGCGGGCGGGGGCTGGGGACCGCCGCCGGGGCGACCGCGGCGGCGGATGCGCGGTCCCTGGCGCTCCGGCTTTTCCGGCGGTGGCTGGGGTGGGGATGGCGGCTGGCGCTAGGAGACGTGCAAATGCTGAAAGCGTTCTGGTTGTTCTTGAAGGCGTTGGGGGAGGAGCGGCTCGCGAAAGAGCTGGCGCGCGTGTTGTCGCGGATGACGGACACCTCGTTTGCGGCCCTGACACGGCGTCTCGTGACGGCGGGCGCGGCGGGGACGGCGAACCGCCGCGTGGACGTGGCGAAGGAGATCGCGGCCGTGTTCTTCTCGATCAAGCCGTAAGGAGGGGGAGATGCGCCTCTGGGATGCCGTGGCGGAAGGATGGGCGGCAGCCGCGAAAGCGGACAGCAACACCGCGACCGCGCCGCTCTTCAGTGATCTCCCGAAGACCACAGCGGACAACGGTGCGCCGCCGCCGGTCGATCTTTCGACGCTGGAGGACTTCGTCTGGAACGACTGGATTGGCGGCGGGCAGGGCGGCTGGCTCCCGAACCCGGAAAAGTTCGGCCAGTATTCGATCCCTGAGTCGTCCATGCCCCCGGAGATGGACACGCCGACACTGGACTTCCTCTACGGCCCCGGCTGGCGCAACCCCCCGGCACAGCCGTTCGACGGCCCCTTCGCGACGCCTGAGCAGATGTTTGGACCCCTGCCCTCACCTGCCCCTACGCCTGCGCCGGGCCCACTACCAGGCCCGACACCGACGCCTACGCCGACGCCTGCGCCGACGCCTACTCCCACGCCAGGCCCGACACCGACGCCGGCGCCCGCGCCGTCACCCGGCGCGGGCGGCAACACTCTCTCGGGCCGCGTGGTGAACCCGGACGAGTGGCGCGCGGAGCGGGGCTACAACCGGAACGGGCAGCCCGTCACGCGCTACGTCTGGCAGGGTGTCGGGCAGCCGCCGGGGAGCCTGGCGACGTTCGACACCACCGGTGGGGGGACGTTTATCTGGTCCCTGGATCAGCCGCCCTGGAAGCTGGCGGGACAGGAGTACTCCTACTCCAGCGCGGCGCCGGGCAGCTACGTGTCAGGTCTCACCGCGCCGTCTGTCAACCCGGACGACTGGGTCGCCAGCCCGCAGCTTCAGGCGGACGGCAGCACGCGGATGGTGTATGTCTGGCAGGGGCAGGGCAATCCCCCGACAGGACAGGCGGCGGTGCAGGAGGCGACCGTCACCGATTCTGCCGGCAGGCAGTCGAAGCGCACTGTCTGGGTCTGGTCGGGTGCTGCGGCACCATGGCAACAGGGCGAGTGGGCGAGGGGGCGAGGGGGCGAGGGAGCGACACCGACGGCACCCGGAGGCATCCAGGATCCCGGCGCGGCGCCTTCTCCGCCCTCCGACGCTCCCTCGCCCCCTCGCCCCCTCACCCCGCCGGCACCGGCACGCTACCCGGCGTTCTCGGGTTGGCAGGGTGTCGGGATCGACGGGGAAGACGGGATGGTGCGGGCGGGCTACGTCTGGGATGGGGACGGCGCGCCGCCCGCGGGGACGGCGACGCGGCGGACGGTAACGATCAACGGACAGAACCGGACGGCGTGGGTGTGGAGCGGGCCGGAGGCGCCCGTGGGGGCGACGGCGCCAGGGCAGTATCCAGGCCAGGTGCAGGAGAACGCGCTGGGCGATCCCAACGTGCCCGGCGCGCGACTGGTCAGCTTGCAGGATCCCCGGCACGGCGGGCGGTGGACCTACTACTGGGCGCACGGGAACATGGGGGATTGGCGCCCCGACTGGGCTGAGAAGCCGCAGGTACAGCCCAGCGCGCGTTGGCAGTTTGAGCCCAGGGGAGGGCGCGCGACGGGGATCCCGGGGAACCTCGCCAACACGCTGCAGTATGACCCGGAGACGAACGAGTGGTTGCCGTTCGAGGAATGGTGGCAGAAGTTCGGGCGGCGTTGATCGCGCTGCTGCTGCTGGCCGCCGCACCGCGGGAGGACATCACCGACCGGGCGGAGCGGCAGGTGCGGCAGGCGGCGAAGGGTGTCGCGGCGGGGAAGGGGAGGGTGTCGCCGAAGGCGCCGCGGAACCCATCCGTGGAGAACGATCCGTTCCGGGATCCTCGCGCAGAGAAGGAGCAGCCCGCGGCGCGTAAGGTGTGGGTGCGGCGGGTGTGCGCGCCTGATGAGTGGACGCGCTACCGCTGGTGGCGGACGGTCAAGGAAGCGGCGTGGGGGATTGCGACAGGGATCATGGAGGCAGCGTCGGCGGTTCAGTCTTCATCAAAATGAAAGGTGTCGCTCTCCCAGACGCACCACGACGAGTGATACACCACCCGGACGTGCGTGGCCTCGGGCGTCTTGACAAGCGCCAGCGCTTGGGCGACCGCCTCGTCGCGGGTGACGTGCGCGGAGTCGTAGAGCCAGCCGTGGTCGCGACGGTAGCGCTGCACGTGAAACCGCGGCGCTTCGTCACGCCAGCCGGACGGTTTACTAGACAACCTGCACCTCAAGGATCGCGCCGAACGAATCAGGGCCGTAGAGATGCGCGGTGAAGTTCTCTCGCGCCTTCACGAATTCAGCAACGGTGCAAGACAAACACAGATACTCGGGCAGTCCCTTGGCGCGGATGATCTTGTTCCATTTCTGGGTGTCTACACTCGTGTCGAAACGATGGGGTCCCCCACAGAGCTGGCATGTGTCCGCGTTCATGGACCCTCCGTCCCGTTCGGCGTGCAGGTCGCGTCGCCGCCGTCCCCTTCGCCCTTGCCCAGGCGGCGCGTCGCGCGGAACACCCATGCAGCGAAGGCGTCGAACACCTCCCCGTTCGTCTCGACCCGTTCGCCACGCACGAACGCCTCCGTCGGCGTAAGGCGCAGCCATTCCGCGCCGTCCGCGTTGCAGAAGACAAAGTTGCCGTCGTACTCAATATGGCCGACGGCGCCCTTCCCCGGATAGAAGGCCGTGTCGCCCTTCCCGGCAACGAACTCGACGTTGCCACCGCGACCTTTAGGGATGTCCTTTTGCCGCACGCTATTTCTCCTCTCAGGTATTCTCGTTCTTCCATTCCCCCTGCGCGTCGATGATGCGGAAACGCCGCAGGTGCCATCAGGTGTCCTTGTCCTTCAAGCGTCGCAGGCGGGACAATGCTATCTGCGCGCAGCGACCGTGCCAGGAAAAACAGTCGCTGTCAAATTGGATGTCACGCTCTCCGCCATAGACGTGCTCATCGCACCAGGGGCACCGCTCTTTGTCGTTGTGGATGAAGCCGCATGTGCAGGCGGCGACGGGAAGATGGCCCGCCGTGATGCCTTTCGGGAGATACGCGAGACACCAGACCTCATGTGCCGTCTTCGTTGCTGCCACTCAGGTATTCTCGTTCCTGGCTTTTCCCTGCGCGTCGATCAGCAAGGCATACACCTTCACCGGGCCAGCGTAGGGGTTCGTCGCGGTCGGCCCGTCGTCGCCGACCGTCTGCCCGTAGAGTCTTTCCGCCTGGTCAAAGTCATCGCACAGCGCGAAGGCGTATCCGTCGGCCAGCGCCTGGAAGTGTTCGTGGACCGACAGATACGGCGCGGCCAGGAGGCGTCCTTTGTCGTCCAGCGCGTCCGCATATGGCCCTTGCACTTCGAGGTAGAGGACGGGCTGTCGGTGCTGCACGGCCAATCGCTTCGCGGCCTGCACGAGGTTCAGGATTTCCATGGCATGCCTCCCTAACGAAAGGAGCCCCGACTTCCCTTGATACCCCGTCGCTCTTAGACCACACTCCGGGGGGAATTGCAGGCGGCGGCTCCCCGGACGATGTGTCAACCCGCCGTCTGGTTCGGCCGGTAAGAGCTGGCGGTCACCCTGCGGACGCGCCCCGCACACAAGCCTGCAACCTTGGTGTGCTGCAAATCTCTTCGGACGGGCCGGATTCCACACCCGGCACCCGCGATCCGTGTGGGTGAGCCTTGGCAGAATTCTTGTCGGCTGCACACGGTGCCTTACCCGGCGCTGCCCGCGCCGCCGTCCGAAGAAGCGGAAGACGGGACTCGAACCCGTGATTTCCTCCCTGGCAAGGAGGCGTTCTGCCACTGAACCACTCCCGCAGTGCGGGTCGGGGATTTGCACCCCGCGCAGGCGCCTTATGAGAGCGCCGCGAGTTCTAACTACCCGCAGAGTCGGGCGCCGCCTCGTGAGACGGCGCCGTTACCGTGCCCGCGCGTGGCGGGTCGGCAGTGCGGTCCCGGACACCCCCCATAGCCGGATTTGAACCGGCAACCCCGGCACCATCAAGGGCCGTGCTCTGCCGTTGAGCTATACGTGCTGGACCGGGACCGTCTTCATTTTACTTCTTCGGCTCGCCGGCTGTCAAGCGCCGGTCGGCGAGGCGTACGTTCCGGAACACAGGCAAGAGCGGCGGTCGCACAACTCCCGTGCCACCAGCAGTAGAGAGCGTCCCGGATGGCGTCAGCGTCCCCCTCCCATTGGGCGCGGGTGCGCGTCCCACCACAAAGCGGGCAGGTGAGCAGGTCGGCAGAGTGTTCCATATCTAACAGGACCGTCGTCAATCCTAAGAGCGCCAGCACCGCAAAAGAGAAGGGACCGGGACAGGTGGTCTCTAGACGCCGACTTGCTTCCCGGCCCCGCTCGTAGTCAGACACCCTTATCTTACTACCCCGCGGCGCCCGCTGTCAAGCGTCCTTGCCTGCCACCGGCAGCACGAAGGAGCCGCCAAACGGGTTCTTCAGCCCAAAGGACGCGGGCAGAACGGTCTCTCCCTTCGCCCACGTGCGCAGCCAGTGCCAGCACTCGGTCGGCAGCCAGAGATAGGTGCTCACGGCGACCCCGTGCCCGACCGACTGCCCGAAGGCGCCCGCCAGCGGCGGGGGCACGATGCGCCAAACGGTTCCTGGGAAGCGGCGGGCCAGGGCGCCCTGCAGCGCTTTTTCGGCATCCCCGTCACTCCGGGCGAGGTCCGCGGCCGTGACATCCACGTCGAGGACGACCTGCTGCGCCTCGGCAGTCTGTTGTTCCTGTGCGGCAGAAAGCCGTCGGAACGTCTCCAGAGCCTCGTTGTCTGTCACGCTTTTACCTCCACGCCCATAGGCTTTCCTGGAGGCCGGCGCCCTCGCGGGGGGAGTCGAACCCCCGTGCCCCGTACGGCGATCTAGTGTGCTCCGCAGGCGCCGCCAGGGCTTTAGCGGTTCACGGATAAGCCTCTCTCGCACGCGGGGGCGCCAGCCGCCTCCAGTCTACGGCACGACGCATCCCCCTGTCAAGCGCCTGTCACGGGAATTGTCGGCAGAACTGCGGCAGCCCCGTAGACCTCTCCCGCACGCCCCGCGTATCGCCTGCTGCCCGTCTCCCGGAGAATCCAGACGACGTTTGGCGGCAGGTGCCGCGACTGAAACGCAAGGAGACACACCCATGGCGTCGCGTGCCATAGACGGGACCTGGTCGGCCAGTGAGGTATTAAGCGTCGCCGCCACAACCATAGGTCCGACCGCTTCAAAAACGAGCGGGAAGACGATGGGTTACTTCACCGTCGAGCCGGGAGGATCGGTTCGTTGGCTGGCAACGGGAGAAGCCAACCTGCCGACCGCATCTGTGGGCAACCTGCTGACCTCATCAAGTGAGCCATTGATCATTACCACAAAGACCAGCCTGGACCGGCTCAAGTTTATCGCGACTTCAGGCACGGTGTCCGTAAATTCGATGTACGGTTCCGGTTGAGGAGATAGCGTATGGCCGGCAGCGGGATAGCCCAACTCTGGAACGGCACGACGCCTGATGAGCAGCGCAACAACACCACGGCGACGCTACTGGCCTCGGCCGCGCGCACGGCGACGACGAACTCCCCCGACCAGGTCAATCATAATGCGCGCGGAGTGATCGTCACTTTGGATGTCACCGTGACCCCCAACAACGCCGAGACGATCACCGTAGCAATTCAGCTTAAAGATAGCGCGAGCGGCAAATATCTTACGATCTCGGCATTCACAGCCTTGACTGCTTCTGTACTCGGCGCCAGCCCCACGACCGAGACCTATGCGTTTACGTTCTATCCAGGGGCGGTCGAGACGGCAGCGACGGCGAAGCACGAGGTACAGGGATTGCCGCTCCCCCGCACCTGGCGCGTCGCCGTGACCCACTCTTCGACGGGCTCCTGGACGTATTCAGTTGCTGCGGCGTACATTTTATGACGGGAGACACCCTATGCCAACCTTCGAGATCAAAGACACCCGCGTCACCCGGCACACGCGCGAGATCACCGTCGCCATCGTCACCGACGATGCGCCGCCGCGCAAGGT
>ERZ1292642.531-Hain-H14-01um-R1-531-length-21589-cov-8_pt1 | contig 21589 bp, 35 predicted proteins | sample MGYA00564403_ERZ1292642 | MGnify/ENA primary metagenome ERZ1292642 (study PRJEB36523, sample SAMEA6512643) | groundwater metagenome | collected 2019-01-09 | study: AquaDiva: Metagenomics assemblies of 32 groundwater samples
ATTACCTGGCGTAATCGCTAGAGTAACATATTCTTTTCCTTCTGTATTTTGAGGAATAGTGTTATCAATCGGAATTACAACTGCGGTACTATCAACTGTCGTAATCTGAGTGCTGACTCGATTAATCGCGACTGTACCAGCCGGTACACTGAAAGCACCTGAGCCATCTAAATATTGAGTAGCAACATTTGATAACTTAGGACAGAAGCCATGTTTTGTTGTGCTTGAATTATTAGTTGTTATATCACTCGTTGATAAATTAGCGTCTGTGTAGCCCGTACAATTAGTTAATGTCCCTGACGTAGGGGTACCAAGTATAGGCGTCACTAAGGTAGGTGAGGTACTGAAAACTAAATTAGTCGTTGTAGTTCCCGTAGCTCCAGCGGCAGAGTATCCTGTGATGTTATTAAATGCCGTAATACTTGCAGCGCTAGCTCCTGTACCACCATACCCCACAGCTAACGTTGTTCCATTCCACACACCAGTAGTAATTGTACCAAGTGTTGTAATAGAGGATTGCCCTACATAGGAAGTGGATAGATCAATCGTGGGGTTACCACTGATACCATTACCATTGGTTACCTCAATGCGACTTCCTGTACCGGCTATGGTACGGGTAACAAAAGCGGTACCCGTGGAAACCACGATACCGGGGGTGGCTGGCACAGAAATAGACGCTTCACTAAAATTTCTAAAAAATCTATGATACACAGTTGACATGGTTCCACTTTCAGTGGTTAACTTAGTGTCAATTGCGGGTAATTTCTTAGTGGTTAGGGTAGACATTACACAGCACCAAACGATCCATTAGCGGTAGCGCCGACAATTACACACGCTATAGGGTCAGTTAATTCAAATCTAAAACCCCAATGCTCAGCAATTCCTAATCCATGAATCCTCACTCTTTTCGAGTAATCCCCTAATGCCCCTAAAGGAATAAATCTCTTATTTCCATATGTCATCCCCTTATCTTTTGATACTTGGAACATAAGCTGTGGGTCATTGCCTTGACCAGTGGTTGCACCAGCTCCACTATTAATATCAATCTCAACACGATCAATCGACAGAGGTCTATATTCTTGGGTGTAGATGATCCCATCGCGACGCCTAGCTATCATTAAACTGTCTTCTGTGAAGACATCATAGTCTTCAACAAAGAGATTCCCGGAGTAGCGATCACCGAACAAATGTAAACCATCCCAATTAACATAGCAGTTGCCACGAAACATTCCCTGTTCCGTCGTGCCGTCTGTTAAGGAATATGGCTTAGTGCTTTTCCTTTCATGCCACTCATTATTAATATTATCATAGACGAGTGTTGTATCAGCTCCGGGAATATGTAAATAATAGAAAATATGTCCTTCTTTATTTTCCTGTATATATCCTATGCAGTCCTCTAAATGCACATTCTTACCTATTTGCCAAGATACAGAATGTGGAGAAATCTGTTGTACTTTATAATCATGAGTCAATTCATAGACTGCAGGTTGACCACGATTACTTCTTCCTAAGAAGATAATTCCATTGGCATGTTGAGCCACGCTATGTGGGGCAACCAGTCCATATAATAATGCTGTCCCTTCTCTGCGTGTAAAGGGGGTCGTTCCATCATTAAGATAGATTTCCATTGTTTCTTTTCCAAAACAATAAAGCTCTTCTCTAAAAGCAATAACTCGAATACAGCTATCCGCTTTAAATGTCGGAGTAAACACATCCGCAGCAGCCCATGCTGTGGTGTCATTTGAATTACTAAAGTAAACCCTACCCCTGTCTGCCGCTTCATTTGGGAAGTCAACATCTGAAATAGTGGATAAGGTATTGGTACTTAAATTAAAGGTATTCCCTATTAAGTTACCATTATTCGTTACAATGGTGTAACTGTCTAAATAGTCGGCACAAGAGCCACCATCAAAGATACCTAATTGATTATTGGTATTAACAGTGAAGTAAACGGGTAGTGTGCTATTCACACCATTTGTAAATGTCCCACGACTTGTTGTCGTTCCATCTTTAAACAATTCCCATAAGGTGTCATCAATTACCGCAAAGCATCGATTCGTTGTTAAGTCGGTGGCTACATAAATACCGCGTACTCTATTACCTGTGATTGTAAACTTTCTCGTTAAACCGGGTGTCGGAAACAGAGAATGTAATGTCTTATTTCCTTCGATATTTGTTTTACTGACGACATACCAATTAATCGTTTTTTGTGGATTAATATTCTGGAATCTATGTTGGTAATTACCACCGATGATATCTAGTTCCATTAACTCACCGTTATAATTAAATCTTCTTCATCGGTATCAAACCATTGCATTAAGTTCTTATGATATAATGCTTTGGGCTCAATCTTTTCTAATTCTGGATATTTACCGTATGCATATGCTAACTCCACGGCGAGATTCCACTTAAGAGCAGCTAACCACTCTGTGGGGAAATCCACGTCATGCGTGGAAGAATCCACATCTTCTAATGCTTCATGATAAGTGAAGCAGACAATCTTATCAACATTATTAGGTCTTGGATACAGATACAGCGTACCATTGTCCATTGTCTTATCATAATAATAAGTGGAGGATTGTCCATCCGTTGTCTTATTCGGATAATCAAAATATTGATCATAACTTATAGGAGCCATTGTTACTTCTATAGAGGTTGTTATATCCTTTAAGGTTGCCTGTACTAAACGTAGAGGTCTTTGTATTTTACTGGTATATGTGATTACATAATTATTATCAGCCGCTGCGGTGGTTACGCCTGTCGTTAACGTCAGTGTGGTTGATGTAGGTATCGTAGCAATGGTTGTCCAGAATCGAGATCCCGCTGTTAACTCAACACCGATATTATCCCCAACTGTCATACCTGTCGTGCTATCTACTGTTACAGCAGTGGCAGACGCAGCTAACGCACCATTTAATTGAGTGCTTATATAGGAGTTAGTGGCATGGGTGCCAGTTGGTCCAAGGGTGTAAGACTCAGTTTGATACGCCGTAAACAAATAACCCCTACGACGGTTCCACATTTGGATGCCTTCTCCTTCCCATGACTTGATTAAGATATTCAAGGCATCAGCAGAGTACTGCATCATTTCGTCAGTAGGGGTTTCATTCTTAGCAATAAGATTAATGGATCTTAACGCATGCGTAATAAGATTATTACGAGTCAAAGTGAAGTTATAACTTCCAGATCGAGCCATTCATCTTTCCTAATTTGGTAGCAGGGGTGAGAGTTGAACTCACTATTCTGAGCTTATGAGGCTGAGCGGATAACCGTTTCCTTACCCTGCAATAATTCTTATGTAATCACACCACGAGTATCAAATACAGCTGGGTCGGCTGCATCCGTCGTATTCGTATGATTAGTTCTTGTCCATGGTATGCCTTTTTCTGAAGGAGGCACGAAGGGTGTGTACCCTGCTGCATTCCCGTAGGCATAAGATTTATGAGCGATTAAACCAGCAACACCACTATATTTAGGCATAGTGACTGCCTCAGAAGCAAAGATACGCCATCCTGTTAAATCACAATAGACGTAGTAATCTTTACCCCCATTATAATCACGACATATGTTCTTAGGGATATGTCGTTTTCCTGCTGGCTTAATTCGTATTTTCATTAATATTTACATTTAAAACGTAGATGAATTGTGTAAGATTCCTGTGCGGATAATCCACCTGCAGCATTGGTAGTAAGAAGGATATCACCTGTACCTGTTTGACCATGTTTCGGATCATTTAAATACTGATGAAGACACATCTCGGTATTACCTTGCGGTAAAACTACCATTGTTAAATTAGAGGGATCTCTGTCCCAAAATAATGAGACAGAGTCAAATCCATTCACAGACGCTTCTACTTTTTCTAAGGCTAACGATTTGGGATGAATGTCAGGATCATTAATGGAAGATATATCCGTGAGGTCAATCTTCTTGACTAAGGTTTCACCTGTACCATCACATACGTTAGTTAAGATAACATCGTAGCGAAGTCCGGTATCGGACATTACTACGGTTGAGACTGCATCAGCCATATTATCTCTCCAAGGCTAATAAAACATAGTCTACATTTAAGACATTTGCTTTTGCTTCGCCTGCTTTCACATAAAGTGTAGGAGCCATAACAACAGTCGGAACTGCGGCTACTAACGTACTCTTTAGAGCTTTATCTACATAATAATAGGTGCTTGATCCATCGAAGTAGAAGGATAAAGTTACCCATGTACCGTCAGTTGGAGTCCACACTGTAGCATCAGTTGATTCAACATCGACTTTACGATTCACTGAGAATGCCGTTGCGCCGGCATCATATTTAATGAAGCCCATACAATTATCTGCAGCTAATGATGTACCACCAGCAGCGATAAAGTTAGTGGTCGTTTGTGCACCAGATAAACCAACAAATATTTCATTAGCAGCAACAGTGCCACCACTTGCTAAAGTTAGATTTAATCTAGCTTCAAAGTAGAGTCGTTTAGCATTAGTTTGAACACCAACAGAGGTAAGCCGGAGCATACCAGAGTCATTATCAGTTCCACCGAGTGTCAATGCTAACACACCCGTTGGTCCAACGATTGTGTCTACACATGCATTTTCAACAGTGAGTGTATACGGATTTCCACCTACAAGTTGTGTAACATCATAAGCAAGGAAATCTTCCATGAAAGTAGCCCACTTTCGAGGGTTGCCGATATCTAAGTCGGCTAGTGGGTCACCAGCAGGTAATGCAGAGAACCCATCATTTGAGCGGCTTATTGCCATTTTAATATCCTCAATTTAAATTTAATCACTTAGAGCCACACGTTGACGCCACATACAATAGCTGTTTATTGATTTCATCGTAGTCAACCCCTCGAGCTATTAACAGCTTAGCTCTACACCACAGCTCTCTAAGAAATTATGGGTTAGTCTTATGCATCAGCAGCAGGTAACAAGTAACCAGACTTGTCAGCAACAGCGGAAGCTTTATTATCATGGAATACAAAACCAGAAGAGGCTGTAACCAAAACTTCTGTCGTAGCATCTAAATGCTTTACAAAGTTTTCAGCGATAACACCGCTGTTTGTACTACCATCAGTTACTATTAATACACCGCCTGTAGCAGATGACACATTTACGAAATTAAAAATATTCTTAATAATTTTCGCATCCGTCACAACTTTACCATCAGCGATCTTCATAAATCCTGGATAGTCAGCTACACCCGCGTGTGTAAAATAACAACCTTTGACTTCGAGACCACGATTCGTGCCATCCATTAAGATACACGTGGTATTGGTTTCAGCACTTAAGCCATACCAATTACAGTTAATCAGTGTTAAGCCATCGGCGGCATTGGAGGTTGTATTTGTATCAATCAACGCATTGAAGTTTAAGATTGCAGAGGTATCGATGAAATCAACATCTTGTAACGTTAAATTCTTAGCTGTAGTTAATGTGATAGCAGAAACAATAGCTGCTTTATTAGCTATGATTCGAACATTACTAATTGATATATTCGCTGCACTGACTGCAATTGTCGCTGTGGTATTGGTAATCAAAGTCAAGGATGGACGTAATGTACCAACACCTAGACCCATAATAGAAATACCAGCCACATCAAGAGCTAACGCTGTTGCAGTAGCCACGTTTTCAGCATGACCCGGCATAAGCACAATGATATCACCTCGAGAGACGGTACATTTACCTACAGCATAATCTAATGTAGCAAATGGTTTATTGTAATTCCCTGCTTGGGAATCACTACCAGCATTACCTACGCTGGAATTATTTACGTAAAAAACCTTTCCAGGATGTAACTGTAGGATAGGTACACCTCGGACATTAACACCATATAAAAATCCATTAGGGAAATTTGTAACAGGCATATTTTATCTCCATTTAAACCCACATGGGGTGAGGGGAATTTCACCCCTCAATTAAGTTAAAGTTTGATTAGACGCCAGCGGAGCCAACAATTGCTCGGGGAGAATCCAATACGATTGGAACCCACATTGCAATAGTGGAAACTACTGTATCCCATGTAAAGTTTTCAGCAAACTCTTTCATGGTTACGCCCATTGATTCTGCTAAACAGAAGCCGTCTTCATGATTAGTTAATATGTAAAAAGAGTCGGTGTCACTTAATCGTTTCCACATAATTTTTTCACTAATATCACCTAAATCTTTATTGACGTTGATATCATTGTTTGCAGTATTTGGTTGCAAAGATGATTTCAATACGCGTTCTACTTCATGCATCAAGTTGGTAGGATATACGAGTTTCTTAGGTTCGTAGTTACCTAATTGACCATCATCATTCACAAAACCATAGATTCTGACACGAGCTGCTTCAAGAGCATCTTCGTCAAAGTCTTGGGTTAGAACGTTACTGATCGTGCCGCCATATTGTACGGGGTGGTCAGAGACGCAAAGCGCTTTACCATCACCATAGGTATAGGCTGTATCAAATGCATTGATAAGAACGTTAGCGCATTCAATATCCTTTCGGATTTTATGTGCTTTTGCTAATTCTTTACCAATCCTAGGAAGCAAGTCCATATACAAATTGTAATGTTGTGCTTCTAAAGTGATACGTGCTGATTTTTCATAAGTCAACAATCGAGGGGTATACGTCCATACTTGATCTACAGAATCGTAGTTACTGATTGCGACACCTTCGCCTTTTTGACCGGCTGGCCCCATACCTGCTAACTTTTGGATTTCAAAAATTATCTTTTTATGAGACTTGGTTGGGAAAATCTTTTCATGTGGACCTTCGTACACATGTACTAGACTTTCGTCGAGGATTTTGTTTAAACCCTCTTGTAGTTGACGTGGATTTAAGCCAGTCGCCATTCTTCCTGATAAAGCCATAGTTTATTCTCCTTATACACCAGCAAACGCGTTAACGGCTTGAATGTTATTCATTCGTACGCGTATAACCGGGGTAGTTGAAGTAATATCATTAGTACCATCATCTTCAATACCGATAATAGTCATTTGATATGCCGTTTGTGAGGTAGCAGCAGTAGAGGCAGATACTTCCATCACGGATAAACCAAGAGTAGTATTAGCGTCTGCAATAGTTGCTAAGTTCACATTTTCACCAACATCTTCTGCAGTTAATGCAGCGTCTGCTCGTATAATATAATCCCTAAATGTTTTGAAAGGAATTACGTTAATGTAGCAAGCCGTAGAGGCTGGTCTATGTCTTCGATTAAAATTTGCAGGAGTAATAGATGCTTGATCTACACTGGATACAAAACCCCACAAAGAACCCGTTGCTGCACCTCTTGCGATAGCGGGGCATCTTGGGCCTGTTCCTATTTTTCCACTTCCTGAGGTGGAACCTACTAAAACAACTGCATCACCTGGTGCTAAGACATCCGCATTGCCAGAAAGGGCAATACATTGTATTTGCGCATCAGAAGAGCCGTCATCAGCAGATTTAAAGCCAAAAGCTCGTTTAGCCATTTAAATTATCTCCAATATTTATTTACTGGCTAACGGATCATATATGTCATTATCGACTTCGCGAATTCCAGTAGGAGACTTAGACGTTGTTATTGAAGCTTTTAGTAAAGCTTTACGTTCTAAATCCGCCTTCCTTAAATTAGCTTGATAGCGTTTTTCATCTATCCACATCCAATAGGACACTGCTCCGTTAGCGGTTACGACCCGAATGGGTCCAGAATGAATATTTTCTTTTTGCTTAATTGAATTCGCTTTACTGGTAAGCTCTGATCCAGGATAGTACATTACTTTCCATCCTTTACCCAGTGCTTTATCAATATGGAATGGACAGTAGTTGAAAGATTCTGCAACCCTTCGATACATTTTTCCTGGCTCCATCCAAGATTTGGGTAGCGCATGAATATACGCCTGACTTGAATGAGGCCTAAATTGAGCATGAATATCTTCATTCCTGTTTAGTTCTTCGCCCAAACTTTCTAAATTAAGTTTGTCATCCATTATATATCTCCGTAACGTTTTAAATAAGCCACAAAATCGGCTTCGGTGTAGTTTTTAACTCCCATACTCGTCATGACTGCCTTCTGTTCTTCAAAGGCTGCTTTTTTAGAGGCAGGTAGTCGGGAGGTAGCAGCTTGTGCTATTTTATTCCCACCAGACGTCGTTCTGGATATATTGGGTGTGGAACCAGCTTTTTGTTTTTTTGGTAACTCAAATTCTCTGATTTCAGTCTCTACCATTTTGACAATCTGATCTGCAGTGATGTTAGGCGTTAATTTATACTTATCGACTAAAAAATGTGCCTTTCGTTGCAGGTCAGGATTTTGTTCATTGTACCAGTCTTTATTACGTTCTACAAAGTCTTGTTCAATCCGTCTGAGTTGCTCTTGTTGTACAGCTAATCGCTTTTGATGATCTGCTTGCTGTAGTTGAGTTAACTCTTGTTGTGCAGCTTGAGCAGCTTGGGTATCACCCATGGCATAATTCTCAGCTACCTTTTCTTGAATTTCATTGTAGGCACGTTCATAAGCCTTTTGATCAACTGTTGTGTACATACTTGCCGTCATTTGGGCTGTAGTTTTCCAGTTTTTCAATTCGTCACGTACGGCTTTAAGTTCGTCTTTTAAAGCACCAAATTCGTCATACTCTTTCTTTGATCTAAAAGTCTCACGAGGTTTACCAGTACGTTGAACATATTCATCAGGATTATCTATATACCCAGTTTGGGTATCATCATACCCTTCTTGGGTATCAACCTGAATCTCTTCTTGAGGAGTTTCATCCTCAAACATTTCATTTTCCATAAATTTTCCTATTTATGCTAATTGCTTTACTATTTCTGCTGATCCATAATTACCACAGATATTCTGTTCTGTGACTATTTGAAACAGCCCATGTGGAAATTTCTTTCCAAATTCATGCTTCACTATACGCCCACTATGAGCCTCAAGAAGTACGAAATCACCAACCTCACACCAATCAACAGATGTACCCGTCTTTTGGTTAAAGAAACTTTTATAACAACCCTCACCTACTGCAACTACTGTAGCTAATGGTGAGGCATAATTATCTTGCCGAACTAAGGTCTCTGTGACAATAATCCCGCCTTGTGTTTTATATTCTGCGGCATTAGCCTCCTCAAGATATTTGTTCTCCATCTCGACAAGAATCCAATAACCAGGTGGTGTAGGTAAAATATAGTTTTTATATTCTATGTACGTCATATTACTCCTCTAAGTCGTCTACTATCTCTTGTATAAACTTGAGTCCTCTAAGGTAATTAGAGTCTCTTATGTAATTACGTCCAATGTCCTCAACTGTTAGACTGCTATCGGTGTTACCGCCAATTATAGACAATTCCACATCTTTGATCGCTTCATCTAACTGTTTAAGTGCGTGCCTTGTTTCTGGCAGCGATCTCCATAACTCGAATACGTTCTGCTTCAAGGTCATTCTTCTCCTCTGCTACCTTGGTCATACGTTCTGAATGCTCCGCTTGTTGTTGGTCTTTAAAAGCATCTGCTTTCATCTTACCAATCTTAGCTTGAGATTCATTAGCCTTTAGTGCCATTTCTTGCTGATCTATCTTAGTCTTCAGCATCTTGACTTCTACTTCTTTCTGTTTAATTTGTTCATCCGCTTGCATAATCTGCAACTTAGCCATATCAACTTGATGTTTTAACTGAGCGGCTATGAGTTTAGGATCAGGGGCTTGTTGTTGTTGCTCCGGCGGAATCATATATTGTTCTGGATTATGTAATTCGAGTTGTTTTAGGTACTCGACTAAAACCGCACTCGGATTGATTAATCCTGGAAAATTTGGCATTGCCTGTATTAAGGCTTGCATTCTTGCATACTTCTGTGCCTCTGAACTAATCGAGGGGTCGGCGACAGGAGTAATATCAAAACTATCTTCTTCAAAATCCTGAACAAGACTGACTTGCTCATTATTATGAAATCTTTGATACTTTTCTTGTGAGATGTTCTTAGATAAATGAAATCTAATTTTCATCTCAGTAGCTAAACTATAAAATAACTTCTCAACGATGGGTTTAAACGCCCTCGTCCCTTGCTCAATAAGGGCTAGAATAGTCGTAGCAGGGACGTTTTGGGCGGGCGTATCACCAGTCATTATATCGGTTATACCGCCGATTTCTTTTCCTGATTCGATTAATAAACCTAATAATTGAAATAATACCGCTGAAGGTTCTTTAGTCGGTAATGGCAAGAAAGCTTTAGTTAAATCGGTGTCAGGTGGACATTCTAAGACCTTCCATTGACCCGGTTTTGTAAACCGTAAATCCCTTTGTTTTGTCTTCGCTAGCTTTGTACAGAAGCCGCCTTGATAGTTGGCTAATGTCCCACTATCTTCTAATTGCCTCAATAAAGCATTAATGGCTTCATTTGGATTAATTAATAAGTGGTTTAACCCTATGCTGTAATAGCCGCCATCTGGATCATCAATGTAGTGATAATCGGTAATGCGGAGTCTTCTCTCGATAGCAATAAAATTAAGGTTTCTGTCAAGTTTGATATCATCTGCTTCATAGGCACAATATAACCCCATTAAGGTTTCTGAAGGAGCATGCACGAACGCAATATAAGGCTCAGCATACCCATCTTCATCGAGATCTAGGTAGCAGTATTGCTCTAAAATCTCATAAATTGGTTGATCATCTTTTGGATCATTTTCAATAGTTTCATAGTTCCCATCCTTCAAAAGATCAAACTTACTTTTATCTTTTAAGGTGGGATCAAGGTCACTATTAAAATAACCTAAATTAATCTGAGAGACTATGTCATTCTGATTTAGATAACTAATAACGGTAATACGATTAGCATCTTCTAACGTCTGAGTGGCATTATTGATAATAACATCTCTTGGGTGAAGTATCTCATCACAGACTTCGTCGCGGATTTCATCAAAGTATTGTTTTCTGAAGCACATACCCCAAGCCGTTAAGATACTCGTTAGTTTGTGACTTCTAAGCATCCACTTTGATTTAACCAGTATTTCCCAATTCAGGTACTTACTGACGCGCTCAGCTCTTTCTTGTATGGTACCCATTGGGTCTTCACCCGCAACGTGGATCAATACCGCCTTGTCATTTCGTCGTAGATGTGGGACGAGCCGTGCTGTGGATTGAATGATAGCGGGCGCTAATAAGGGGTAGATAACCCTAGCAGAGTTCTCGAATGGATCATTCTTTTCAGCAGCCGCTTCCCCTACTTGATGCACCATTTCCATAGCTCTGGTATTCTTATCAAGCCACTCAGAGCGAGATTCTTTATCAATCTCGAAACCTTCACAGACTTGACGAGCGATTTCTTTACGTTTATCATCATCATAGTCTTCTGAAAGATTCTTCTTATTTATTAACTCTAAGAGCTTTTTGGTATCAGCCATTCCTAATATCCAGTCCATTTTGAGCGTGTATCTTGTTGATATTCTCTATATTCATCAATACCCGCCTCTTTCTTCATATTCTCTAATTCTGTTTCAGCTACGTCTTCGAATTTACTCTCAACATATCTAAGTGCATCAATACAGTGATCATCTTGGTTCTTAGCTGGCTGCCCTTTATCATCATATCTCCAAAGACTAATTTCTTTCATGATATGAGTACATGTAGAGAAAAGCTTTAATTGATTACATGTAAACTTAAGTTGTAATCTGGCTATACTCGCAGCTATAGCATTGTTTCCAAGTGTTAAGTCTTTGCCAAGAAGATTGCTGTATTCTGTAACAAATTCTTTACCTGTCATTGCGTTAGATTGCATCCCAGCGGGATCAGCTAAGCCAGGTATACTCCATCCACTTCTAGCTCTAATAGCCATTACATGTTCTAGTGGTAGGGCGTGTCCTTTAAAGTACTCTGCATAAATATATTGCGTCTTACTGTTGGGATCCATAGCCATCCACACTACAGCCGTCTCCGTCCACCCAAAGTCTATTCCAAATGCTACAGGCCAGTGTTGGGGAATTTGGAATGGAGCGCAGGTTATTTGGTCAGAAGTAAATGGGAAGATCTGACCAGAACCTATGCTAGGTATCCCATAGCATCTAGCATCTCGTATTGGACCTTCCGGATTAATACTGAATTGATACTCAATCATCTCAGGTGTGAGATGGGGGGTATCCACTAAAGATAAGTTAATGCAATATCGATTCTTCTGGATATTCCCTTCACTATCCATAACCACCCCATCCTCTCTTGGATGGCGGTCAGGACAAAAAGTCATGATCGTAGGCGTCATACCATCTAGTGGTGTAAACGTATGGACAACAATACCATTCGTTGTAACTGTACGTTGCATTGCTTCTTCATAGAAGAGCTGGTTTAAGCATTCTTCATCAAACCATATGAAGTGTAATGCTCGCCCCATTATTACCCCAAAGTCCATTTCTTGTGATAGAAACAACAAATGGTTAATATCCCCATTCTTATCTCGTACGAAAATATCGAGCGTAGCTCCGGCAGTATTCGGTTTGGTAGTGGTCTTAATGACCCCTACACCGTTATTATGCTCTGCGTACGGCAATATGCCGGTTCCAGGCTCTAATTGCATACCAAGCAGCTTCTCTTGGAGTACATCTCGTATTGATTGATTTGTCTTACCTACGCATAGGACGTTTATAGAGCCTTTAAAGCGCTTTCCTTCCCACCATGTAGGGTAGTCCTTTGTAAGGTGATAAGTCACCTCGACGGCCATCATTTCCGTCTTCCCTGCCCTATTAGGGGCTATGACAGCTCTTTCTCTGTATTTAGCGCCGGCTTGCATAAATGCGAGGTGCTTTTTGTATTTATCCCTACTGATATCACAACCATTAATCGGTTCTATGAAATGATCTTGAAAGTACCAAGTATAGAGTTTACGGTACTTCAGGTTATGTTCCATAGCCTGTAGTAACTGTAATAACTCTTCCTTGTCTTTATTGCTTGTCATTATCTAATAGCTTTACTTTAAGGTCACTGATATTAAGGGCGCCATTGCGTTCCATCAAATCAGCAAGCTTCTTCTTGATTTCATCATGACTGACAGATAAGACATTCATATTTCCAATATGAATCGTGTCACCTGTAGATATGTTGGGGTTAGTTCCCGCCCATCCATGGTGTTTATTCATATGGGAAATCCATGTCTTGAAGTCGCCCTTCTCTTGACCTGTTACCATCTTATAGCCTTTTTCTTCCCACCAGGCTTGGTATAGGGTTTTAGAGAATTCTTGTACGTCCCCAAATTCTTGATTATCTCTAGCCCAACTGTAGAAGGTATTCTCAGATATACCCCAAGAAGCAGAGATCATGACATTAGACCAGCCTATGGCTCTCTTTCTAACTAAGTCTTCGACTAATCCTGAGTGGTACTTAGTCGGCCTACCGGGATTCCAAATACACTCAATATCTTGGTTTTGCTGCACTATTAACCTTTATTTGCTTTCTCTAAAAGAGGCATACCAGCTTCCATTAATCTCAATAAGTCTAAAGAGATTTTTTCTAGTTTAGCGTAAATTTGGTCTGATACTTGATTAAATCGGTTAAGTAATGCGACTGATTGTTTCTCATCCGCAATAATGTCATCTAATTGAGATTCAATCTTAGAGGTGTCAATTTCAACACCAGAGACACCTAATTCAGCGGCTCGCTTACGTCTTTCTTCTTCTGCTAATACAGCAGCTTGAGCATCTTCTATTTGTTTCTTTAGTTTTTCTAATTCTGCATTAGTCATTTATTTCTTCCCTAATCTTCCTAATAGTGGCATCAATTGACCCATGACAGTGTCAAAGCCTGTTAAAATCAACCCCGTTTTCATATTAATCTTGTCATAGATTTGGTTTGATGTAAGGTATAATCGGCGTTTTCTGTCTACGAGAGTCACAATCTCTGAAACCTTATCCTCTAACATTAGATCTTCTTATCTTTATTGATATTAACGAACTTTTCAAGTGCTATAAGCCTTTCTTCCCCAGCTTTAAGTTTTGCATGCAGCGCCGCAATTTCTTCATCCTTAGCAGCTGTAGCAGCTTGACTAGGAGGAATATCCGCAATACCAATGCTATTATCTTTAGGTATAATTACTAAAGGAGGTTGCTTCAATAGAGGCATCATCATAGAGAGGATTTCTAATGATTTGTCCGGGGGGTAAGGGATGACTGTAGGGCTGGCGCCACCAGCACCACCCCCCAATAGACCCCGAAGGGCGTCTGGGTTATTACCTAATAGAGTGCTCAGCTCATCACCACTCTTTCCTTTAAGAAACGATTGAATTAGTGGTAATAGTACACTAATTAATTCTGCTCCTGCTGCTCCACTCATTATTCTGCCTCGAGTTTATCAATAATATCACAGTATTCATCTACTGTTTTGCGTGTTTTGAATATCCGTTTATGGACATAGCTCCAAAATGGAGATTTATCCTCTATTTCCCTATTCTCGATTCGCGAATCAAGAATCTTTGCCCCTACTTGCCCCATATTCCCAAGTTTACTCCAAGGAAACCATGATGCAATCTTTAAAACCCAGTCTTTTTTATCATAAAAGACGTAGATTTTATTCACATATTCGGTATTTAGTTGAGCATCTGTGTTTAAGGCCGCATTAAAAAGATATACCTTGTTCAATTTAATGGGATTTTCTGGGTTTTGGTAGTTTTGCTCTGATAAGAGCTTTAATGTATCTGAAATCACCACAGCACCAAAGCTATGGCCGATTAAACTATCGCCCTTTTTTAAAAGGGATAGTAAATGTTTAGTTCTTTTTGATTCTAACCAATCAAAGTAGGTTTGTATGACTGTAATTAGACCATACCTGAAAGAACAGGTCTTATATCCACGTCCTTGGAGGGCGTGTAACAATGAATCCATGTAGTTCGGATTCTTAACGACATACAGTCCATGTACTCCGGTAATCAACTTCTTGTCCTATGATGATTTATTATTACTTTTTATACTTATAATTCAGTCCGAACTTTTTTCGATCGATAGGCGAAGTGCGGTAAAAACCTGTTGACCTTCATCGCTCTTGGGTTAACCTATCTTCGGTATCAGCGAACAAGAGCTCCAGTCTACTCCAAGACAGTACAAGCCGCCATTGGTGTTAGCTGAGGACGCCTTAGCGGCCTCGAATGCTCTATCTACACTAAGGTAGATGAGTTAAAAAATGCCACTGATTCGCTATGCTAGCTCAGTGACAGAAGCTTCTATACAGTCTAAGACGCTAGTCAAAGACCTATAAATGCCTAGCATTGCACTAGGCTCAATACTATATCCTTTGCCAATTGTGCGTCAGATACAGTGATTATTGAAATTTAGGGACATCAAATGGTATTTCAGATTTTTGATCACTATGAACAGTAGCGATCATAGTCACTGTATTATAGCTAGGGTCGGTAGCTGTATCAACCTTAAAATTATAGGTAATATGGCTTTTAGTGAGATCAATCTTATCCAGTTTAAAGCGAGTTTGGAATCCTGTTAACATACACTCAATCACACGAGCTATAAAACCGGTAAGGTCAGTTGTTAAGATTGGGTGATCTTTAATTAATCTAAAGGATTTTGTATATTGTTTCATAATACCTCTGTTAAACGCGTCCCGCTCCAGATCAATCTAATGTCTATCAGCGGGAATTTAGTACCTTGTCGGGTTATCCTACCTGCGTTTATAATTCTTCCCTCTATGTTTATTATAGCAGGGATCTCATCTTTTGTCAAGCTAATTTATATAAATAAACGTTTTTTCCTTTCGTTTGTTTATAAATAGCCTCTCCAGAGGCTAATTGATCCTTAATCTTCTTAGCATAAGGCTTTAAAGAGCCTTTATAGGTGGTTCTTATGGTTTTTGAGTGGTACTGTTTATCCCCTACCAGGATCACCCTATCCCCCTTAATAGTGCCTTTAAATTCAAAATTAGAGGCTTTATAGATTACACCACTATGCCCATGCTCTAGATCCGCATAAGAAATGACTATCTTTAACTCTGTATTCTTTTTTAACCAACGTAGCGTCTTTCCTATGAAGTAGGATTCTGTATTCTTTGGGGTAATGTCTACACAGACTAATCTTCGTAATTCTGTTAACTCTTCGGGCTTATCTGTGTACTTCTTCCATTGCCCTGCCATAGCAGGTCTTCCATAGATCATAGCACCGATTAGGTTAGCCTGATCATATAATCCGAAACAGTAATCCGAGATTACTCCATTGATATTATGTGAGTAATGGTAACTCTCTATGAAATCTTTAATTTCATTTCTCGTTACTGACTTGACAGAGAACTTTGTTCTAATTGACAAAATATTAACTCTCTATTAGAAGCCACATCATCCCTTCATGTGGCTTTCACGAAGTGACTTTACAATCCTGTAAAGTACTTAAGCCCTATGAGCAAGCCGGGTTAAAAGGAGGCTTTAGCTCATTAAAGGGCTTATAATCAAGAGATTGTTATTCTCTTAGTCGAATAACTCAATTATCGTTATTCTCTCCCTCTTATTTAGTATACCGTTGATTGAGGGGTTTGTCAATCCCCACAACGGTAATAATATGAAAATATATTTTTATCCCGTAAGGGATGATTTAAGAGAATCTAAGAACATTTAGGACTAATCATCCCGTTAGGGATTGTGAGCCTGTTTATAGATCCAGGCGAACTTTAGAAATAGATAACCTATTAGGTAATAGGTGACTTTTGTCACCGTCTTAATTTTTTGGACCGAACATGTGTTAACATGGAGGTACACATCCTAACCAATCACGTAAGTTACTTTAGGGGTGGGTACCCCTTACACCCCAGGTGGCACAGCCTATTAGCATCGCTGTAGCCAATAGAGCGTGCGCTTATAGCTGTAGCATGTGCACATGCTCACAGAGTTATCCATTTCATTATTACCATAATAGTATATTATTATCTATAATATAATAGTAGATATATCACTAACACCTATGGTGTGGTATATGATATCATATTATATCCTAGCATAGTAGTATAGGATATCATTATAACACAACATGATATCTAGTTAATATATAGCATAACTCAATCATCGTTATACTTACTGCACTCTAAGTCAGTATCACAGATATCCCAGCAAGTGTCACAATACACCCTATCACAACACTCACAAATACATTCATGTGGTGTATCAACGATAATCTCATGACAACAACAGCAAACCTCTTCCATCTTTTATACACCTAATAATATCATTACACAATAGATAATATAATCTACCTCTGTATAGAGATAATAACTAATCATCATACTGATTAATATAAGATTCCAATACCAATAACTTACCACAACAATATAATCCTACTGTGTACTCATCATATAACTCATTTAGATTGAGAGTATCCATATATTGCATATACTCATTACCACAATAAGGACAATAATGCATAGCTCTGTATGCCTGATACTCTGTATCATATTTGACATGTATCTTATGCTTCATCATCAATCTCTAACCTTGTTGCAAACCCCCTACTATCCAACTCAGTGAGTTTATTAAGCGCCTCTTCGAGAGAGGTATATTCCTCAATAGGGAAAGTAATCATGAAGCCTTGACAACTATAAGCTTGACTATGAACTTTATACTTCACCTTAATTACCTCTTGTTATATCTAATCCTATTGTATTAGGATTATCCTCATTATTATCTTCATTCATACTATTACTCCTATGCTAATAGGATTTATATAGATATCAACATCTAGGTGATATCTTTAGACATCTATTACCTTGCATACACTTATATTTATGCCAACAATCATAACAAAACTCACCCAATACGCCTGGTCTCATTATTCGCATATCGATTGTGGCTTCATACAGATGACAACACCTACATCTACTCCATTTAGGTGGTGAAACCTTAGGATACATATCAACCATTATAGTCCCCTTAGATATTGACCTAATACTGTCATAATATGCTTACATCTGTCATAGAATGTTATGTACTCATCATTAGCTGTCTTAATCCTATTATTTAGGATAATAGCCTCAAAGGCAATTGCTTTACCTTTATAAAAGCATTTATATCTATGTACCGGTAAAGCTATATTAAACATTACTTTAATGCCGTCTTAATCAGGGCTTGAATATACGTTTTCTTACCTGTATTACCTATATCAACAACTGTATCATCATAAGCTATTGTGAAATCCTTTCCACTCTTTAATATTACCCATAAATTATTACAATCCGCTGCATCCTTAGGAGGATAGAGTGAAGCCTTTATACTGGCAATCTCTTTAAAATCAATATAAAACGTATCACCACTCATATTACATAAAATACACAGTAACTATCATAGGTATATAACTCATACCTTGACAGACAATCCAGCTACCAATTGGATAACATATAATCATTTTAATCTCCTATAAATTTCTTACCACAGTATGGACAAGCAACTAATAATACAGAGTATAATACGAGCTGTGTCTTTGGATGGTTAGCGATTACCTCATGACAGAATGTGCATTTACCACTAAATGGGTATAAGCTCATCGTATGTTCTCTAAAAGCTAAGTCATATTGAGCTAAGAAAACCTCTGATTCTAGTATATCTTGTGTATGTGTGTTCATGATGTAGCTCCTCCTATACAAGTTAGGATAAATATGATTACTAATGCTAATACTAACGTTTCCATACAATTCCCCTATTCATGCTCATTACCGATTAATACACAATGCATTATATATGGGACATGCATCGCTTTGTAGTCGATTACTAGAGTATTCATTGCAGTTTCACATGCGTAGATAGTATTAAAATGTGCCTCTGCGGAGACGGCATAGCCTCCATTACCATTACCTAATAAGATAATCAATATTGCTTCTGTAATCATGTTAATCCCCTATTTCATTTCATATTATTAGTATAGCTTATAATATTTTATCTGTCAAATCCTCTATTAATTTAAGTCTAGGGGGAAGCTCAGGTGGTGAATTACCTTTAGCATTAAACCAGTGATAATCCTCAGCTCTCTCACTATGATCACCAATATAGACAGCTCTGTATATATAATTATCATAGACTGTATAATCTTCATCAAAGATGGCTACTTTAATGCCTTTATTGGTATTATATAAATGACCGACTATTGGTTTCATTCTACCTCTATATCATCAATTAATATCTGCTCATCATCTTCTATTTGTGGAAGTAACTCTTCCTCACGTTTATTTACGTTCTCAGCAGATGTGTAAAATTCCTCTAAAACAGGGACGTCGCTGTGACTGTTATAGACACACAATCTATATATTTTCATTTACCTTCTCTCCTAACACCTAATATCATTGACTTAGGGTACAGCTTATCGCATACCATATTATCTTGATTACCACCTAACAAGTCCACACTATTATCATCACCAAGACCAGCCACCTTAAACCCAATATGACCTTGCCAAGGAAGTATACCTCTCTTTAAAATAACAATATCACCGACCCTAGCCTCATTAATAGGTACATGTATTCCCCAATTAAGATAACTTCTAGCATTTAATTTATGTGTGCCCTCATACCCACAAGCATTCAACACGGCTCCAACAAATGCCGCACACCATGCCGTTTTAGTGGGATTTATATCATAGCCATTACTTGCTAAATAAGCCGCTATACGTGGGTTATCTTCAGAATAACCGACTAATTTATAAGCCTCTTTAGTTAATGCATTACTCATTAGGATATCCTCTTTCTTATACGAATTTTATATAAATGCCCCTTCCCCGGTGTGTAGTAAATATTCCACCCACCCATTATTATTTTTCTTTTAATTTCCGTAGTCATATCAGAGTGCTCTAAATCAACACATGGAGATTCTTCTCTATGTTGTTTAAAGATTATATCTTTACAATATTCACTAATAAATTCAGGGTATGTCATAATAAACTCATCATAGCTAATACGCCAGTGTTGCCCACTAGTATTACTAATAAAATAACTATCATATTTAGTGCATCTAATACTTCTTGTGTCACGTTTACTTTTTTAGGCTCATTACTCATCTTTCCCACCTTAACCAGGAGACCCGGTCATCATTTTATAAGAATCAAGTTCAACTTTAAGTACTTTCTTCTTAAATTTCTTAATTAAATCAAAGCGATCATTAATTTCTTTTTGATAATAGTTATATTCCTTATGGTCGCCATGACAGTACATATCCGTTAAGTCTACTTTAAGTTTCTTTTTCTCTAATTCTTTAATCTCTTTCTTCAAAGCTCTAATATCTAATTTAATTGACACAACAGTTGGCCTTTGTTTACTCATATAAATAACTCCTTAACTATTGTGTCTTGTTTAGTTAATTGTCTTCGTGCTAGCTTTGCATTCATTGGATGTAGTTTAATTAATTGGGTAACTAATGCTAAAGCTTGATTATCTCCATTACGTACAGCTTGCACTAAGTTCTTGATCTTATTAGTTTTATCCCTACCTTCAGCCCTATATCGATCAGCTGAAGGACTACGTTTACGATGTCTATCATATTTACGCCCCTTCTTACTTCCCTTCGCTTTTTGCTTCCCTTTATTTACTGTTGCTGCACCCATATTATTCTCCCCAATTATTAATAAGCACATCCACCCCTTTAGCTATTTGATCTCTATCTTCTTTAGTAAGATGATTACCACACACATCAAACGCTGAGTTCATTTGCTTTAATATCCGTCTTGTAATTTCGTCAGGTGCGTTTTCCTCAGTAATAACCTTTACTTTACCCATATAATCAATATGTCGTATGGTATGGAATAAGACAATGGCATTAGGGTATAACACTACCTTATCAGCAGCACATAATTGTAATGCGGCTGCACTGGCTGCCCATGTTTTAACAATTACCGTCACCTCAGCTTTAGATTCTAAGATAGCTTTCTGTAATTCAAAACCGGCCTCAGCATCTCCACCAGGAGAGGATATTTGAATAGTTATTTCATCATTCGCACCCGCCTCATTAAGTAGCTTTACTAAGGGACTAATTGTTTCAGGTGTGACTTCCCCAAAGAAAAGATAGGTTGTGTTTTTAGATGTAGTCACTGTTTCTACAGCAGCCATTGCTATCATTGCAGCAAATAATATTACCACGGCAGCTACACATAATGCTATATATTTTATTGTCATATTTTCTCTCCATCTCTTATATATCTTGCGGCTGGGACAACTGTTACATCAACTTTTACTAGCCCATGATTTGTTGTAATTAATTTACCCATTTGTATTAAGGCCGGCTCTCCATATGAGTTAAGAAGTCCTGCCCCATACTCAGCAATTGAGTCCCCGTCTACATCGACGATAGCTACCTTTAACTTAAGATCTTTTAAATTTATCATTTCTTTTTACCTTTCTTAATAAATGGCTGGCGCATTAACTTCAGCCATCCTTTAAAGTCAATGTCTCTAATAATTTTATCTATTTTAGCCCTGTGCTCTGCAATACACTCATCCATGCGCTCCTTTTGTAATTTACTAATCATACTTTACTCCAAGAAACAATATAATCAGGATTAAAATACTGATATTCAATAGTCGTAATTTTATAACCTAATTCCGTTAATTTAGATATGGCTGCTTTTGTCATAAATCTCTCGGCTATAGCAACCTCATTCTTACCCTCAGCAGCAGCATTGTGAATACACGACT
>ERZ1292642.533-Hain-H14-01um-R1-533-length-21551-cov-6_pt1 | contig 21551 bp, 31 predicted proteins | sample MGYA00564403_ERZ1292642 | MGnify/ENA primary metagenome ERZ1292642 (study PRJEB36523, sample SAMEA6512643) | groundwater metagenome | collected 2019-01-09 | study: AquaDiva: Metagenomics assemblies of 32 groundwater samples
CCCGCATCTTCGCCCGCGCCTCGGGGTCCGCCCACCGCCGCAGCGCCGCCGCCCGCATCTTCGCCCGCGCCTCGGGGCGTGCTCGCGCCGCCCGCATCTTCGCCCGCGCCTCGGGGTCCGCCCACCGCCGCAGCGCCGCCGCCCGATAGCGGTCGCGCTGTTCCGGCGGGCGCGGCCGCGCGTGTTTACCCATGGATCGCCTCCTTCTCTGCCGTCCACGCCTCCACCGGAATGCCGGTGAGGCGTTCAAGGCGGATCGCATTCGTCAGCCCAGGCGTGCGCAAGCCGCGCGCCAGCAGCGACATGTACGGCTCTTCAAATCCCATATACCGCGCGGCTTGAGCCTGGGTGAATCCCCGCAGCCGCATCCAGTCTTTCAGATGGTCTGCCCCGGTCATGGACCCAAGCGTGCCGCAGAGTTAACACTATGTCAACTACATTATGTATAGAAAGATTCGATAGGTGCGCGCCGATCTATGCGCGCGTGAGATAGCTAGGAATGGCGTCAGAGCACGACGAAGCCGGCCGTAGCCCGCCACGAGCGCGCCGGTGGCCGATGGACCACGGCGACCACGTCGTACGTACCAGCCGGAAGGTCACGCCACTCGATCCAGCGCGTGCGCCGTGCGAGTACGCCGTCGAGCTGCTCGTAGCTGCTCGTTTCGATGTCTGGCGACCATGCGGCCACCACCAGCGCGCGGTTGCTGTCGTCCGGCTCGACACGAATGCGCAGCCGCACGAAGCCTGGCTCTTGCCGGCCGCCCTCGACCATGACGGTCAACGACGGCTCGGCCCGAAGCGTGGCCGTCTGGAGTACGCAGGCGAGCATGGCGAGGATCGCGGCGGCGCGAATCACTGATACCACCAGGAGGTCAGCCACATCCCGGACACGGTGCCGAGTGCAGCGCCGAGCCCGTAGGCGAGTGCCGCGCCGGGAATCGCCATTTTTGCGGCGTGGCTGTTCGACCACCAGAGCCACGAGATCAGGAAACCCCCGAGGAGCGCCCCGCCGTAGTGCCCGTGTGACACTTGCACGACGTTGCTGGCGGTCAGCGCCACAAGGCCGAATCCGCGGCCGGCGATGCGGATGAGTGCCGCTGCCTCTTGCCGCGTCATGGGCGTGGGCGGTGTTTCAGAATCAGGAATGCCCACGCGGCGATTTTGAGCAGATCGTCCGGGTGGCCTTTCGCGGCGTACCGCGTGACTTTGTAGATGATCTCGCCGAGCGCGTGGCGGTCGCCGGCCATCCGCTGCACGAAGGCGAACAGCTCGTTCTCGCCATCAGCGCCGGTCGCGTTGTAACCCTTCTCGGCGGCCGCGGGTTCGAGGAGCGCGCGCACCTGGCGCGCGAAGTCGTCGAACGTCATCAGTCCTCCGCGACGCGCATCGGGCGCTTGCGCTTGCGCGCCCGTTTCTGGAATTCATCGTACATGGCGGTTATTTCCTCGTCCGACATCAGGCGCCGCAGATAGGTCGTGGTCCGGCGGATGTACGTCTCCGACCACTGGGGATGGAGCCGATGGAGGATTTCATGGATCAGCGTGTCGATGGTGTGATGCACCGGGTTAACGGTGATGTGACCGTGGCCATTGTACCAACCGTCCGTGAAACTGGCGCCGTCTCGGATAAAGGCCTCGGTAATCTGGCCGGCCCCAAGCTCCGCCCAGATGCGCCCGAGCAGGGCTGTGTCGCGCGCGGTACGCGTCATAGCAGCCGGAACGCAATAAGGCGCAGGCGTCGCCCGTCCACACCAACGCTGATTTTCGCTGTACGCCGCGCCCGTCCTGCCGCTTCCAATCGACGGAGCCGCCGTGCAGCAGATTCTCGACGGAGACCAAATAGGTTGGCAAACTCAAGGATCGTCACCGCATCATGGTCGTCTTCGGTCGAGTCGCCAATCTCGGCCATCGCGCGCAGCCAGTCGTCACGGGAGATCGTCATGGCTTATTCCTCCAGCGAGCGGTCAAAGGACTTCACCCAGCGGCGATAGAAGAATTCTTCGTCACCTTGCCGAATGAGAATCCCCCCGAGCTGCGGCTCGCTGATGCGGGCGCCTGGGATCTTCCAGGCGTAGGGCGTCTTGCCTTGCCACGCGGGCGTCACGATGGCTGCCGCGTAGCCTTTGGCGGAGTTGATGTCCACGGCGATACTGCGGTGCCGGTGTGACCGCACGATGAAATCAGGCGGCTCGCGCCGCCAGCGGGCGGCCTCGACATACTCCGCGGTGAGCTCGGCGTTGACCGCCGAGGCTTCGTGGGCCGCGCTCGACGTGGTGCCAATATGGTGGAGCAGATGGACGAGCGCTCGGCCGACGCGCTTCCAGAGGTCGAAACGCGCGTATTGCCCGAAGGCGTTGGGATACGCCCCGAGCGTGCGCGCCAGGCGTTCCTCGTATTCGCCGGATGGCCCGACGTGCGCCTCGGTGCCGCGGACATGGTAGTACCGGCCGCCAGAGGCAAGACACTGCGCCACAATGGGGCCGATCGCCGCCTCGGCGATTCGCTGTTGGTCCTCAAGGTTGTGCGAGATTTGCGTGGTTGATCGGTGATGCACGCCGTCGATGGCGTCGCCGTTGTGGACGAGGTCGAACGGCTGGCCGCGCGTGACTTCTGGCACCCAGCCGTCCCAGAACTCACGCCACAGCGCCCACACCTTGCGCTGGAACTCTGACGGCAGGTACAGGCCGCCATCGTCAAGTTGAATACCGGACGGATGCAGCAGCCCGAGGCGGCACCCGCAGTGCGTATCAGAGATGACGATCAGGTTCTTGGTGTCAGCCACCGGCCGTTGCCTCTCTGGCACGATGCCGCTCCCACGCGGCCCGTCCGGCGATCCGCAGGCCGAGCCACCGGAGCGCCGCCACCGGGCTGTACCAGCCAGCCACACTCTCGGACTGCATCCAGCGGCGAAACGCCGCGTCCGCCTCTGCTTGGGTCACGGGCCGAGCCTCGCGCCAATAGGCCGCGCTCTCCGTGAGATACCGCCTGTAGGCGTCTCCGGGATCACGGGCGTAATAATAGGCGAGGTCATGCGCGCGGCACTGACGGCTGAAGGCCCCGGTCACATGCGAGCAGCCATCGGTGCGGATGAGTGCCGCTTCGTGCAGGACGAAATCCCAATACAGCAGCTTTTTGCTCATGTGGGCTCCACGCGGACCCGTACACGCCTCCCGACGAGTTGCCGCAGATGCGGATGTAGGGGGCTGCCAGGCGGCGTCAGCAGACCGAACTCGCTGCCGAGCGCGTAGCGGCCTGCCGCGTCATCGAGGGCCGTGAGCCGCCCACGCACCTCGAAGGCGGCCGGTGCGTCTATTCGCGTCACGGGTACGGCGAACGCCGTAAGGCGCGGCGTGTCATGGCAGCCAGGAGGTAGATCCCGGCCAGCACCCCGAGCCCGATCGCAAGGCACCGGCACCAGCGAATCCTCAGAGGCGTCTCCAGTGATGCCGCGTGTTGTGATATTCCAGCCACCAGAGGAGCCCGTAGGCGCAGGTATTCACCAGATTCCTGCGCTCGCGAGTCTCCAGAAACCGCATCAGATTGTACAGCGTGAGCGCGGCCGCCAGGCCGCCCTCGATGAAATGCACGGTCCCCTTGAACGCCTCCGGCCGACTCATGCCACTACTCTCTTGATCGTGCGACGTGTAATCCGGTCGGCACGCGCCCCGGTTTGGGCGGCGCGGTCGTCTGCTTCTTGATCGCCATTGCTCTCGAAGGGTTTATGGTCCATTCGTGGCCATCAGAGACATCGGTCACGACGACCCACCCGTCCCGTCGCACGGCGATGACCTTCAACAGCTCGGTATAGCACGGGTTGAGCGGGCGGCCGCCCGCAATCGCCTGCGAGGCGTATTCAGCCACCCAGACCGGGATGCAGTCCCACGCGACGGCATACGTCTCGCCTGATTCCCATAAAGGGCCATCAACCGGGCGCTGGGCCGCAGCGATCACCGCCGCAGCGCCGACGACCAGGGACGTGAGGCACGCGCCGATGAACCATTTCATTCTGTCCAGCCTTTCGTGTAATCACAGTCGTCGTGCCGCGTGGTCCGCCGCCTGGGGTTGCTTTGTGCCGGCACCGGCGCCGGTGTCGGCACCACGGTTGCTGGCGTCTCCGGGATGGAGCATGTCAAGGGGATGAGGCTCTCACCTCGCCGCTCACACCGGAGAGCGACCAGCCCGAGCGCAAGCGAGCGCTCGTATTGGCCGACGACGAGCATGCCGATGTGCCGTTCCGGGCGCCCGTCCACTTGGACATCGCGGCACAGCTCAATCTGCCCATGATTGGCTTCTTTGAGGTCGCTTCCGTCAATATCTCCCCACCGAACCAGCGGGCGGCGCGTCGGCCAGTAGCGCGGCATATCACGCTGGCCCATCGTAGGCCGTGCCCTTCTTCGGCTGCAGATGCAGATGCGCGTTCAGCGTGCCGGCGCCCTCGTAGAGCACCGTGAAGGCTGGTCCGAGCTCCGCGCGCAGGGCCGCAGCGAACCGCAGGCGCGCCGCCTCGGATGGGAACGTCTTGACCCGAAGGTCTATGGCTTCGTCGCTATAGTGGCGGCTGGTAGGGCTATGGGTGGAATCGTTGGCGGAGGTGATGACGATGGCGGCTGGGGCGACCAGCGGCGCCGCGACGGCATAGACGCCGCGCAGGAGATGCAGCAAGGCGGGGGTGAACGCCTTAAATCGGACGGTCGGCTTACAGGTGAGCGTCGCCACCGTTGAACCTCCGGGTTAGGAGGATTTACCGCCGACGAGCCACTGCACGAAGGCCGCGACGAATCCGCCGAGAAACCCGCCGGCGGCGCCGAAGCCGGCGCCGTAGTTGCGTCCGGCGGTCTTGGCCTCGGTCGCGCGGTCCTCGAGTACGGCAATCGCCTGACCGTGCGCGCGCAGTTGGCCGTTCTGTTCCTTCTGGCCCGCGCGGAGTTCGTCGATGCCCGCCTTAATGTACTCCAGGTGTACGACGATGGCGTCGTCAGCGTGGCTCACGGCTCGTCACCCTTCGGCATCTGGGGCTACAATCTCTCCGTTGTCTGCGTGGCGTAAGTGGATCATCGACGCACCGGCGCACATTACAGAGGTCGCTGCCATCTGGTACCGTCTGTATCTCATCGTGACCCTCGTCGTCATTGCTCTGACCCTGCCTGCGCTGGTACTAACGGCGTTGGCGTTCTGGTTCGGCTTCGGGATTCGCTGGGGCTGGTGAGAGCGGTCCCGCCGCCGGTGACGGCTGACGCTCGCCCCAGTGCCGCTGCGATTCGCTCGGGGTTCCCTCCAGCAATGGCCTCCGCAAGTGTCGCACGTGTACGCGCAGACACGAGACGCCAGCGTGGTGACGTGAACGCGGCGTGGGCAGCCTTTCCGAGCGCCCCAGTGAGCACGGCTCCGACACCAGCGCCCACTGGGCCACCGGCAGTCCCTCCGATCACTGCGCCCGCGACCTGCCCAGCCCCTTCGCGCACGCGCCCGATGAGACTCGGCCCTTGCGGCTGGGTGCGCTGTAGTGTTTGCCGCAACACGACATCAAGGTCTTTCCAAAAGGCGAACTCTTTATTGACCTTCGCGAGGTCTGGCACCTCATCGCTCAACAGTTGCCGGATCGCGGATGTCGCTTGGCGCTTGGCGGCAGCCTCGCTAATGTCCTTCAGTGGTTGTCCGACGCCGCCTTGGGCTCGGTGCTGGAATCCTCCGGCATCGGATACCACCTTATCCCACGCCCGGCGGATGGCCACGATCTGATCCACGCGTGCCTCTGGCCCTAACTCAGACAACACCCGCTGCAGGCTTGTGAGCTGCGCGACGGCGCGAGGCTCGTACACGATAGGGAGTTCGACCATGTTCCCGCTCACGCGCGCCCCAGGCGCGCGTTCGAGGCCTTGCTGGATGGCCTCGGCGAGTGGCACTTGGCGAGTCGTCTGGAAGTCGCCTTTCGCCCGCTCGAGCGCGTCAATGACCGGCTGAGGGTTGATGGGCCGTCCGCCCTCACGCTGTAAGAGGTCGTCGATCTCTGTCCCGACCGCTGCGGCTTTGCTCGCACTCGTGGCTTGGAGCGTCTCCCGGCTTCCGCCGAGGCGACGCGTGAGGATCTCTGGCGCACGCCGTTCCGCGATGGCCTTAAATCGCTCCTTTGTTGGCCCGAGGGCCTGCACGACACGTCGCTCGGCCGACTGTTGCAGCGCCGGTCCGGCGCGTCGTGCAAGCCTGGCGGTTGGCCGAGCGACTGCGATCGGGGCGAGTAGACCAGCTGCGGCCCCGAGGCCTCCTGCGACATCGCCCGATCCGATCTGCTCTCCAATCGTCGCTGCGGCTGGCCCTACAAACGGCATGGCGCCGGCCGCGCCATGCCCAGCGGCTTCTGACCAGCGGCCCTGCTGCCAGGCATCCGCTGCTTTCCAGAACTGCTGGGCCGACGCATCCACTGCGGCATTCGCCGTCTCGATCGGATGCCGCGCGGCGCGATAGGCGCCCTGGGCCATCGTGACCGGGTTCAGCATCTCGGCGGCCCCGCCGACGAAGCGACGCACGGCCCCAGGCGTATCTGCCGGCGGCGTCTGGGTGCGCGGCTGTGGGTCGATCCCTTTCCTGGCGTCCCAGAGCGTCGCGCGCACCTCATCAGAGAACGGCAGGGCGCGGAGCATGCGCTCAGCTTCCGTGTCGTCAGTGACGCTATAGACCACATCCCACGCTGCGGCGCGGGCGCGATCCGAGGTCGTCAGCGAACGAAGGTAGGACTCAACGGCTTGTGGCATTCGGCCTTCGTCGAAACGGGTTGGTGGCTGGCGCTGGCGGCGCTGTCCCTGCTGTACCGAGCGGCGGCTCGTACGCCTGACCGGCCGCACGTCTCAGTGTGGTGAACACGAGGTGACGATTGGCCTTCTTTTGAGCTAACACGTCCGGTGCATCGCCGGGCTGTGGTAGATACTGCTGCCGCGCTTCAGCGAACTCAGACGGCGAGATGACCGCGCCAGACTCACGCCGCAGGACGGCATTGATGAAGTTCCGCGCGGCCTGCATGTACGACTGCATCGTGGCCGATTGGGCCGCAGCGGGTAATTTCACTTGCCCTTCAAAGGACGCCCAGTTCATGCCGGAGATTGTCTGATCGAGCGGGGCAAGCGTGGATTCTGCCTGTTCCATCCGGCTCGCGTATCCGGCCGCTGTGTACTGCGCCTGATTCGGATCTTTCTCCTCTCCGGCATTCTCCACTTGCAGGCGGAGCAGGTCTTTTCTCAGGATCGCGATCTCCGGGTCTGCTGTTTGTCGGCGCGCGCCAGATAGAATCTCCGCCGACCGTCGAATGCGTTCCACTTCCGCCGTGTCGCCTCGCTTGATGGCGTTGGCCAGGCGTTCCTCTGGCGTGTTCGGCACGTCCAGCTTCTTGGCCGTGATGACCGGCCGTCCTTCAGCATCGACGCCGTGCGCCACATATTGCGACCACATGTCGTAGGGGAGGTCTTTCCCACCGACGCGCAACGATGCCTGCGTCTCCAACATCGACGCCAGCGCCTCCGGTGGCATCGCCTTCGTCACGCGCGAGACATGCCGTGCGATGAGCGCGGACGGCGTGGCTGTGCGAAGCGCGAAATTGCTCAACGTCTCCGGGCTCATCCCAAGCGCCTGCGCGCGTGGGCTGTAATACTCCAGCAGCGCTGGCACGACGTCGGGGTTCTCGATTGTGCCCAGCGCCGCCGCGAACTCTTTCATCAGCGCTTGCTGGTGTCCTTGCTGCTGCTGCGCGAGCACCTGCCGACGGTACTGTGCGGCCTGCTGCATCTGGGCGTCGGCCCGCTGGTCGCCAGCCACCAGCCGCTCATTCTGGAATTGCTGTTGGCCCTGCTGCTGCCTTTGCGCCTGGGCCTGCTGCATCCCCCGCAGGAAGGCCGCGAGCCCAGCCTGGCCGCCCTTGGCGAGAATCGCCGGGATAAGCGCCGCCAGCGGCGCGAGTTGCGCCCAGTCGCCCTTCCTAGTGCCGCCTGGTGGCAGCGCCGCCGGAGGCGTCGCCTGGCCGGCCGGCAGCGCGTCGCCGCCCATCAGCCCGCCCAGGTCGAACGGCTCGGCGGATTGCTCCACAGTTGGCAGGTCGAACTCGTCGTGCAGCGCCATTAGAAGTACTGTCCCAAGATTTGCCCGAGCATCTCCATGAGCTGTTGGCTGTTCATCTGGTTATAGCGCTGCTGCCCCATCTGCTGCGAGAACAGCGAGATGAACGGCGAGAGCGCCCCGGTTGGCGAGCTACCGCCGAGGATCGCGTTGGCGTCCATCATCGCGGTGCGCGGCAGCTGATAGAGCAGGTTGGCGACGTCGAGCCCTTGCATGCCTCGCGCGTCCGGGATCGACACCCCCAACTGGGCGAGCCGCAAGGCTTCCTGCCGCTTCTCTTTCTGCTGGTTGATGCCCGCGAGCGCCACGTCCCGATTCGCCGCCGCCCGCAGCCGGTCATAGTCGGTATCCGCGAGCCGCTGCTCGCCCTGGATGACGCCTGACGACGGCAGCACGCCGCGCGCGCTGGCGCGTTCGAGAATCCGCTGCTGCGCCGCGCGCCGCTGCGCCTCGATCGGCTCGAACGCCTGCGTCTGCAGCACGGCCAGTTCCTCCGGCGAGTAGCCTGGCGAGGCCGACAGCGTTTCAAATTGCTTGTTGAGGAAATTCATCAACTGCTGCATCTGGGCGTTCTGGCCCGTCAGCGATTCCAGTTGGGCCTTAAGGACATCCTCGTACATTTTGGTGTACGGGTCGTTGAACTGAAACGGTGGAATCTGCAACGACCGCGTGGTCGTGGCTGTCCGCGGGTCGTTCGGGTCTGGCGCCGCGGTCTGCGCGCCGCGGTCAGTGACATTTCCGGCGCGGGCGCGCAGCTTGGCAATCGCTGCGGCCAGGGCATCTTTGGGCTGCGGGCCGGTGTCGTACCCCACCTGCCGCAACACGTCGCCGAGTTCCGAGCTGTAATCGATGCCGCCCAGGCGCGCTGACTCGGCCTTGAGTTCCTGCTCCCAATAGGCTTTATTCTCCTCGATGTGCCGCTGTCGCTCATCCTGTGGCGATGGCGGGGCCGATGGTGGAGGAGGCGGGCCTGGCGGCGCGGGCGGTGGCGGCCCTTCGTCATCGCCGCCGTGTAAGGTTTGAATGCGCGCCATGGTCGAAATATCTCCTTATTTAGCGCTGCACGTTCGTTGGCAGCCGCGACATGGCAAGCTGGGTGACCGCCTGATGAAGCGGGTCCGAGCGCTGCGCGCGGTTGACGCTCATGTCGAGTAGTGTTTGCATCCCCGGGCCGAGATTCATGCCGGCGAATGGGTCAGAGCCGCCACCTCCGCCGCGCATCGCCATCAAGGCTGGAATCGACACGGCGGCGCCCTCGATCAGCCTCCTGACGACCTCAGGAATGGCGCGCCCTGCAGCCCCAACGCCAGCCCCAACGCCAGCCCCAACGCCAACCCCAGTGGCCGCGTTCAGCAGCGGGCCAGAGAGATGGCTCGATGGCAACACGCCGCCCAGCGTGGCGCTAGCCGCCCCGCCAGCACCCGCTCCGCTTCCGGCGGCGGCTGCGCCCCCGACGCCAAGCGCCGCCTCGAGCCCGAAGGCCCCGGCAATCGGCAGTGCGCCCCACGCAGCCTGTCGCAGGAACGGCGTCTTATTGGTGTAGACCAGCGTGCCGTCCATGTCCACGTCGTAGCCGTCCGGCAACCGGATGCCTTTGCCGGCCATGATGCGCTTGATCTGGTCAGGGATCTCGTTCCAGCCGACGCTGGTCCCCTTCTCCATTGAGCGCCGGCCGGCCTCTTCCTGGAGCTGCCGAATCTCCGGCAGGCTGCTGATGATCTGCTGCAGCCTGGCATGCTCAGCTGGCGGGATCTTCGGGGACTTCTTCCAGACACCCATCGTCAGACTCCGGCCACAATCGGTGGCAGTTGCGCGAGGCGCGCATGGTTGATCTGTGTCGCGGTATCAATCTCCAGCGCGTCAAGGCGTTGGAGACGGTCGAGGGCTGTGGCCTTCCGGCGCCAGCGCGGCCAGTGCGCGAGGGCCGTGACCAGTTGCGCCTTCTCGTGCCGGATGCGCTGGAGCTCCAGCTTGCCAGGCAGCGGCGCCGGCTTGGGCTCGTACCCGTATTTCCAGCCGTGCTTCATTATGGGGCACTCGTTCGGCAGAACCAGATGCCCGAGGTCGCCTTCATAGTGGCGCATCCCTTGCCGCTCAGTGACGCGCAGCCGGCGCCCGAGAAACCGCCCGAGCAAAAATTCCCAGTTCGGGCGCTGCTCGCGGTACTCGTGCTCGCTGGCGAGGTCTATGCCGTACACGTGGAGTTCGGTCGCACCGCCGACCATCGCGTGCGCCAGCATGTAGGCCGGTCCCGAGGCCCAATAGCCCGCGCCGAGCTCCTGCTCAATCTCCTCAATCGGGAACCGGCGGGCATTCGTCGGCCATCCCTTCGGCGGCGTTTCCTGCAGGAACACCGGAATCGTGCGCGCCTGCACCTGGAGCCAGTCGAGGTGTCCCTCAGGGCGTACATACCAGCCGTGCGGCACCTGGTCGGCGTAGACGACTTTTTGGTCACGCGCGCGGATATAGAGTTTATGAAGCGGGTGCTGCTCGTACCAGCGGTCGGCGCGCGGGAACCCGAGGGTGTACGCGTCGTTGAGGCCCCAGACTTGGAGCGTCGGATCAGCCCACGGCGTGCGCTTCCAACTGGGCGCCGTGCCGACAATCGCCACACGCTGACTCATCGCACACTCTCCACAAAGACGGTAAACGCCGCGCCCGTGCTCGCGCTGCGGAAGTAGACGCGGGTGGCATCGGGGACACGGCTTGTCGTCAGCGCGACAAACTGTGTCCCCGAACTCGTCAGGTCCATGCAGGGGAACGCCACTCGCGGCGCCGCCGCCAGCCCATGCACAATACTAAACTCCTCATTCGCCGCCGAGGACGTGGTGCCGTCGAGTTGAATCCACTGCAGATTCTCCGCGCGTTTCTGATGGCCAGGCAAACCAACCCGGAGATTGGGCAGCAGGTACGTGAACAGGTTCGTAAAGGCGCGCCGGTGCTCATCCGGCAACCCGCCGAGAAACGACTTGACGAACCCGATGTCCGCCATCAGCCGCTCAGCCGTTCGACGGCCAGCCAGGAGCCCCCGTAGAGTGATGAATTTGAGATCGTGCGGGTGGACCCATCCGAGACAACGACGAGGCCGACATAATCCGTGGTTGACGTGGCCAGGTACGAGGCCACGGCCTGCACTGCGCCTGGCACGCTGCGCGGGGTATCCGACACTGCCCCGATACATTGCGTGTCGTTGACCATGAGCCGCAGGCGAACGCCACCGGTCGCGTTTCCAGCCCATTCGGTAAAGGCGCTGACCCGCCAGAGCCCAGAGCTGGTCAGGTTCACGCGGGAGGAATTGGTCGCGGTCGAATGCAGGCCGGTGCTGTCGTAGACCTCTGTGTCCCAGCTCACGCCGGTCCAGGCGTCGGTGGCAATGGCAATATCGGCGGAGGCGGACACTTTCGCGCACGGCACGCGTGGCGCCGTGAAGCTGCCGTTAGCGCCAAAGCTGACCGCCGACGAGAACACCACGGGTCCCGCAAACGTCGAGGGGCCGCCGACGTTGAGACTTCCCGTCGAGATGGTCAGACCGCCGGTCGAAATCGTGACGGCGTGATTCAGGCCGTTCAGCAGTCCAGATTCGACGGCGTTAACTTCTGACTCCAGGTCGTTGACGTGCGCGGGCTGGATCGTCTCGCCTGTGTTCTTACTGGCTGGCGAAAAGACGGAGGTCGGGTAACTGGGCATTTAACTCCTCATCCGCCGTGGCATCGGCTCAGGAATGACCTCGTGCGTGTAGCCGAACCACTTGAATTGTTCGCGGCCCGTGTATGTGCCCTTTAGCACGAAGTTCGCCCCTTCGGCGGCGAGCGGCTGCTCGACAAAGCGCGTCACGCGGCCGGCCCCGCCGTAGGTCGCCGTCCCGTAGGTCGCCGCCGTGCTGCCATAGGTGTACAGGCCTGTGCCGATCGGCACAGTCAGCGAGCCGAGCGAGATGCCGTCTGCCACCAGTTCGATGCTGAACGCGCCGCCGTGCGGCTCGAACTCGACATACGTGCCGGCCACGCGCCCACGGTGAATGCCCATCGTGAGCGCCGGCCCTTCGTACGTGGCCGTGAGATTCGAGCTGTTCGCGGCGGACCCGGAACTGTTCTCCTCGAACACGACGCCGCCGGAACTCGGGATGGTAAAGATACGCCCACGGTTGCCGGTGACGGGCTCGTTCCCGTTCCAGTGGATATAGAACGCGATGTCCCGGTTCGTGGTCGTCCACGCGGGAATCCCCTCATTCTCGCGCGTGCGGTCCAGGTTCAGAATCCATTCCCCGCGCGCCCCTGTCGGGTAGACGCGCGGCACCGACATGCGGAACTCTTTCCGCAGCGGGTCGTAGACCGTGGCGATGTTTTCGAGGTCGGCGCTTGCGCTATTCCGCACGAGGTCGCGGAGGGCTGGCTGGATGTCGAAGGCCAGCGACCGGTCTGACGCGCCGTCGAAGCTGCTCACGTCCTCGGCCGAGACGTGCGTGACGGATTGCTCGATCTTGGCGGTGGTGCGAGGCCCGAGCGCGCCGGCGGAGGCCCCTGGCGACGGCCGCACCTCGAAATCCAGCGACGTCTGGCCGATGACCAGGAATATGCCGGACTGCCCGTGCACGAGCAGCGTATCGCCGAGAGCTTCCTGTGCCGTAATCGAGTCGCCAGAGGCGAATGGGATGTCGATGTAGTAATTCGCCGGCCAGGACTGCGGCTGGAAGATCTCGGTAAAGCGCAGCCGGTTGCCCACCGTGCCATCAGGCGCCCACCACCGGTTTTTCCAGACGGTCGCAAACTGCAAGCCAGTCACGGGCGGGTTGTTTGTTGTCGGCGCTTCGTCGGCGCTCGTCCATGCCGAGGACGTAATCACGACCGTCGCCGAGCTCCCCGAGCTGACCTTGCGCAGCACGCCTTCGTTGTCCGGCAAACGGTGGCGGGCATACCACACGTAGGCATCAACCTTCGCGTCCGTGGACGGAGAGGCCGTCGCCGTAATCGCGCCGGATGAGGCGGTAATCGTAATCGTCGAGCCGCTACTGGCGTTACTGAGATGGCCGGTGCCGCGATGCTTGTAGGCGTAGGCAATGACGAACTCGCCGCTGGACAGCCCGCCGGTCGAGAGGCTGGACAGCGTCGCCGCGCTCGATGGCGCATCGGTGCCCATCAGGTACCAATCGCTGCCGTTAGTCGAAAAGCGCGGGCGAGCCGCGGCGTCCATCGCGGCCACGATGTCGCGGTCGTGCGGGAAGAACACCTCATTCGCGGTCGAGAGGGTGGAATAGACAGCCGCGCCGCGCACCCACGCATCGGTCGGTTTGTACACCGCCCCGTCGAGCGCAACGAGCGTGAACACCGTCGATCCGGTGTACACGCGCTGCCCGCCTTGTGGATTGGAGCCGAAACTCGCGGAGCTCGCGGCGACGTACCCAGGGCGCACAATCAGCGCCCCCGGCTCTTCGAGCGATTGATTCAGCAGGGTACGCGCGTGCGCGGGGGCAACAAGGGTCTGCGAGCGGCGGAGGTCTACCCCGCCCGTCAGATCCTCGACGGAGAGGAGTTGCGGCTGTGTCCCGACCCGCGGCGCGCGTGCCTTAATTGTCGTCGGCATCTTAGCTGGTGAATGGGCCTCGGCGCCCGGTGGCGTTCAGCAGGTCAAACCACGACGGCTGTTCGTCAAAGAGGCTCGTCGGCGGCGGCAGCTGCGCCTGTGGCCCGAGCCATGGCGGCGGCAGCGACGGGCCTGGGCCGCCGTTCTCCGTCTGCCCGACGATGATGCGCGGCGGCGGCTTGGGCGGTGCGTTCTCCCACGGGGAGGGCGTTGGGATGGGGAAGTATGGGATGTGGGGGCGTGGTGGATGTGACCAATCCACCTGCGGCGCACCTGGAACCTCGCCGATGGAGCCTGCCGGAGGCGCCTGCGGCGCCAGTGGCCCAGGCGAGAGGATTGGCGGTGGCTCGTATCGTCCTGGAGCCCTAGGGCGGAAGCCAGGCACCACCCGTGGAGCCGCAGACAGGCCCGCAAGGCCCTCAGCACCGCCTGTGAGACTCTGACCCGCAGGCGCGAGGCCCGCGCCTGTCGGCCCGGCCAGGCCGATGCCGCCGCCCTGTGGCGCAAACAGTCGCATCAGCATTTGCAGGAGCGCGACATCCGGCATGCCGCCGCCCCCTGGCGACTGCAGCAGCGCGTTCGCCGCGATGGCGCCAGGGACGTTCCGGTTCGGCAGGCGCATGGTGCGGAACTGGACCGGGGTCACCGCTTGCGCCTGTGGGCCGCTTGGGCGCGCCTCGAGACTGACATCCTGCGACCCGGGCTGGAAACTGTATCCGATGGTGTTAGGCATGATGTACTCGCGGCCCCATGTCCGCGTGCTGACAGTTGACGGCGGTGAACCGTGGAGGGGGCGCCACGACGGACTGGACCTGGCGCTCGCCGCACACACCGCACTGCACCGACGAGAGGTCGGCGACGCTGGCAAGCGTCACGCGCGGGTGCAGACAGACGAATCGGACGGTGATCAGATCAGCCATGACGCCCTCACCACGGTCAACTCCACTGTGATGGCGGGATGACCGGGTCGTATCCGCTGCGCCATCCGCCACGTCCCCGGCGTGCGTCGCGGAGATAGTTCCGGCCCAAGAGCACCGCCTGCCCGCCTTTCGGGCGTGCCATCGAGAGGAACCGAGTCACATAGCCCATAAACGTCTGGAGCTGCCGCGCGGCGCCGTCGTGGTCCCCGACGAGCGGAAGCAGGACAGACGCCGCATAGTGCGGTAGCGCGCGGTGATAGAGCCGCAGATCGTTCCGCACGGAACTATTCACCGTGAAGGGCTCGTTCGTGCTGTTCGTCATGGGCGCAGGCCGCGCCACGTACGGCACGATGAGCTCGGCGAGCTGGCTGCTGCCCACCCGCGGCGGATGGTCGAGGCCGATGTACATGTTGCCGCCGTCCGGCCGGAGGTAGTAGCCGGTCGGGTCTTGGGGGCTGGTGCTGGTGCGCCAGCCGGCATCGGCTCGGTTGCGCCACTCGATCGGCCGCTGGGGGAAGTTGTCCCCGCCGATCCAGGTCTTCCACGTCCACGTGCTCCCAGAGCTGCGGACGCGGTATTCGACGCCTTGGACGGCCAGCCGTGTGAAATCGGTCGAGCCGCCGAGCGCGCCAGACGAGAGCAGCATGTACTCGGCAGTATTGCAACTGACCGTGACCGACGACTGCCGGGTCAGGCACTCGGTGAGATCGGCGAACTCCTCCTGAGCGTCATTGATGGCCTGCTGGCGGCGCGTGGACGTGTACAGGGTGTTCGAGTCGGCGCTGTTCAGCTCGATGTTGAGCGCGGTGGCGTAGAGGTACTCGAAGGTTGGCACCTACTGCACCCCCATGACGCAGAAGTGGAAGGGGCGAAGTACTCCAGCGACGACGGCGGTCGCGCCAGTGATGGCGATCCACGTCAGAGTCAAGGTGCCGGAGCTGTTGGGCGTCGAGACGATGGCGTTGATTTCATCACCGGCCGAGACGGCCGCTGTATTGACGCTATCGTTCTTGAGGCCAGTTTGCAGCGTCGCGTAGGCCACCGTCACCGGCGAATTGGCCCCGTTCAGGCGGAACGTGACCGTCGAATCACTGACGAGAATTGTATTGGCCGACGCATAGGCCCCCAGCTCGGAGGCCGTCCACGCGAACTGTGTGGTGACCTGTGTCAGGGCTTCCGTCGCAGTCCCGCGAAGCCGCCCCCCTAACGGCATGAGCTGATTCTGGTTGAACGCGACGCCATACCCTGCGTCATCGGCCACGATGAGATGGAAGCTGTTGTTGGTCGAGAGCAATGTCGATGAGACTTGTGGCACCACGATGTTTCCAGTGTCAGTCCCACCGGTAACCGCGTAGTTGTAATCATCCCCGACAGCAAGGCTATCCGTGTTCGCGGTATCTTCCTTGGCCCCCGTCTGCCCAGACGTGTAGACCACGGACTGCGCCCCGTCCGCTCCATTCTTGCGCGTCTTGACGGTGAGGTTTGTGGTGCGGGCGTTCGACGTCATAAACGTGTAGAAGTCCTGCGCGGTGAACGCCTGCCGCACGCGATATTGACAGTTGGCTTCCGTCGCCGTGAACGCCGATACCGTCACCCCGCCGGGCGGAAAAAAGTAGGTTGTGTTGTTGACTGGAGCGGTGGCTTCAGAGAGATGTTCCGCAATGCTGATGGTGTTACTCGACGGGGTGTAACTCAGGCCCATCGCCGTGAAGGTGATGGTGTTGGTGCCTGCCTCCGTCCCTGTCGCTACTTCAATGTCGATTTCGTCAGTGGCCGCAAACGTCGCCGTATTGGCTGTGTCCTCCTTGATGCCTGTCTCGTCAGAGGCATAGGTCACGGTGATAGCTGTATCCACGCGGCTCTTGCGAACGGTCACGGTGGTGTTCGCCGACACCGTATTCGTGCTGACGTACACAAACAGGTTACTCGCGGTGCCTGCGTCCCGAATGGGCAGCTCGACTCGTTCCTCGGCGTTCGTCACAAATCCAAGGTTGCCGGACATGACGAGAAACCGCGTCAAGTTGTCGTTGACGGCCCCACCGAGGACGTTGCCGGTGACCAGTTGCGACTGCCCCATGTTCTTCTACAGCAGCACGACGCGCCCGATGCCGAATTGCGCGTCGCAGAACTCCTGTAACGTCGCCCGCCGCTGTGCCGTCAGCGTGGTGCCGGTGATGGACACCTGGAGCACGCGGGTCGCGCCAGCGCCAGCCCATGACCACGCGAAACCGACGCCGCTTTTGAACGTGTAGACGCCATCGGCCCCGAGTGTGCCAAGGCCCAACTGCCCATTGTCCAGCAGCTCCTTATGGACTCGGTTCTTCCGGCGGTTTTCCCCGTCTGGGTTGGCGTAGAGCACACCGTACAGGTCGCCGTCTGGCACGAGCGCATGTGCGGAGCATTTGCGCAGCACTTGGCCCATACCGGTAATGGTCTGACCATCGTAGAGTTCTTCGACGCGACAGCCTGGGGCTGGACAGGTATCAGGAATCCACGTTTTCAATTCAACTCACCTCCACGAGTGCATCCGCTACGCCTCCACGAACCAGGACACCCCAACGTGATACGTGCCAGTTGACCCAGAAATCCCGAACGTTAGCGCATTGGCTGCGTCCGTGGCAAAGAGCCACGCGGGTGGCGACACGGCCAGATTCGCGCCACTAATCGCGCTCGAGACGGCCTGCAGGACCACGGGCCAAATCATGTTGGCGTTCGAGCTGTACCACGCCACGGTGTTGGCCGTCGTGACAGTGCTGGTGATGCTGTAGGCGTAGACCTTGATCCGTTGGCCGGCGACCGAGCTGACGAAGGTTTCCCGTGTTGAGCCGTTCCCGGTGGTGCTCCGCCCGGTCGATTGCAGGTCGTTGAGCACGGGCCGGACGACGAGCCCTTGGGCGCCGGTGCTTGGGCGAGTCGTCGTGCCGACAAAGCCGGTGCCGGACGAATCGCGGATATTGGCACTGACGAGGAAGTCTGTCGCCGTCGATTGGTAGACGGTGGCGCGCAAGTCGCCCTGCGAACTCTGCAGCGGGCGGACGTTCCAGGTCGAGCCCGCCAGTGGGGTGGCCGTCATTTGCAGATCCGCCGCAGACGATTGCAGGGGCCGCACATTCCAGGTGGAGCCGGCTAACGGGGTGGCGGTCATCTGAAGGTCGGCCGCGCTCGACTGCAAGGGACGGACGTTCCAGGTCGAGCCCGCCAGCGGCGTGGCCGTCATCTGCAGGTCGGCCGCCGACGACTGGAGCGGCCGGGTCGCAAAGGTCGAGCCAGCCACCGGCTGCACCGCAAATGCCGCATCCGCAGCCGTGGACGGGCCGCTGACGATGCGCACGGCCAGGGCGGCCATCGTAGATTCGGGCGCGGCTGTCGGCACCCGCGCGATGGCGGCGGACGATTCCGGGTCGCCGAGCGTGACGATTTCCTGGAGTTCGAGCGTGCCGCCGCGATTGATCTCCACCGTCGCCACGCGGAGGTCGATCGTGGTCGGTTCGTCGATGCCGATGTTCTTGAACGTCGCCATCCTACCGCCCGAGCGCCTTCAGCGCGCCGTAGGCCAATTCCACGGCCAGTTCCCGGTCCATATTTGTCACGGTGCTGCCAGCCGCCCGCAGTGTTCGATCCGCCGTTTCATTGGCGTCGAGCCGCCGATACACGTTCTCACTCCAGTTCCAGGCTTTCGCGGTCTGCCCCACGGCACGCCAGTAGTGGTGGTCGCGCATCGTGGGCTTGATGGCCGTTTGCCGAACGGCCTGCTGCGCCAGCGGATAGACCGGGGACTGCAGGACTGTCAGGACGCGCTCGGCGATCGCCAGATGCTCAGGCACAGTCACGGTGGCCCCCAGACGAGGCAGTAGCCGTTCGGTGGTCTGAAGTTGCTCGGCCGAGTAATGCCGGCACGACCACGCCAGCGAGGCTAGCGCCAGCGTCCACTCCCAGGCCCCCTGACACGCCCCGCCGAGCGAGGGCAGCACCACCCCGCCGCTCTGCCAGATTGGATATTGCCACGGCGGGCCAGGCTCGCCCGGCTCGGGTTCACCGCCGGTGCTGCCATCCCAGTACTGCGAATGTCCCCAGCTTTGCAGCGCCATCGTGCTGGCTGCCTTAGGCCATGACTTCCGCGGAGATGTCGCAGGCGAACGTCCCCGTAAAGGACGAGTTCGGAATCACCCGGAAGCGATCCCCGCTCTCCGCCTTGTACGTCAGGATGAATTCGCCACTCTGCCCACTCGCGGTGTAGACGACGGTCTGCTGGCGAATCGCTGTCGAGCCCAGCGCGCTCGACAGCGCGTGTTCGAGCCGCCAATCCGCCAGCGTCGAGGCCCCGACGACGAACCGCACCTCATACAGTTCGCTGGCGAGGCCCTGGATTTGGGCCGCAATCGTGGTCGTGGACGGCGTCGATCCCGTTGACGCCGTGGTCGAGTACAGGGGCTGATTGCCGAACGTGCGGACACCCATCTGCGTCCTCCGCCGTTAGAACCGGAACTGCAGCAACGTGCCGCGGTTCGTGGATTCGCCCGTGCCTAAGGTGGACTGTGAGGTGTTCCCCCACATCAGCCTGAGTTCGTTGACCGTCGAGCAGTGCGGGCGCACCGTGTACGCGTTGGCGATCGGGCCGGTCGGCGTGAAGATCAGTAACGTGCCAGTGGACAGGCCGGTGACCGTATGCGTGGACTGCGCCACCGACACAGAAGCCTGGCCAGAGGACAGGGCAGGCGGCGTAAACTGGACGGTAAAGGCGCGAGCGTCCAGAATATTGGACCCTGAGGAGCCGATCGCCACCCCCCCAGCGCCCTTGCCTTTGATGGTGAGAGATTTGTTCGTCTCGTCCCCAGCCGGCACGATGATCGCGTTGTCTCCAGAACTCGTCGGGTTCAGTTCAATGCCGCTGCCTGCTTCGGTGCCGACCACCAGGGCTCCGCCGTGGTGGGTGAATCCGGTTGTGTTGGTGCTGCGATAGTTGAAAGGCACTCTTGATGCTCCGTGACAACGTCGGCGGGCACTCTCACGGAAAGCACCCCAGCTCCGCGTCTGGGGCACCCGCTGACTGACGTTACCGATGCGGAGCCGGCGCGGCGCCGCATATCCGTGCGGGCGCTGCGCCGGGGCTGGCCACGACCAGGTCTTAGATACCCTGCGTTCCCCACGAGTTCTGCGCGATGTCCGCGAAGAACGAGTAGCGGAACCGGATCGGATAGAGCCGCGAGGACGTGCGCGGATCGGTCCGCGGCTCCTCTTGGGTGATCGGAATGCGCTCGTACGCCTTGAACCCGTGCATGCTGGTGTCGGCTGCCACGAGGAACCAGGCATCCGTGTCCGTGAGCAACGGATTGACCACGACGGTGATGTTCCGGCGGGCCTTGATGCTGTTCCGGTCGTTGTCGGCCGAGCCCGGCAGGCCCGTCGAATTGACGATCCGGTCGGCCAGCATCTCAAGCGCCGGCGGCACGTACAGGATGAGATCCTGCACCGCCATCGCAATCTGCCCCGAGTCGTGCTTCGTCTCGGTGGAGAGGTCGGCGATGGCGTCCTTCAGGGTGCTCCAGGACAGATCCACCTCGGCGCTGGGCCGGTTGCGGAACGTCCCACCCCGCACGAGCGTGTGCGCGGTGTTGAAGATGGAGAGCCCGTCTGACGTGGTTTCCGTCGTGAACCCGTTGTTCCAGAGCCGCGCCGCGCGCGACTCCAGCACGTAGCCGGCCGAAAACGCCAGCCACATGGGCGCCTGCGTCAGTTGATCGTGCAGGTCGTCTTCGAGCGCCGTCTGCGTGACCTCGAACGCGCCGCCAAACTCCGTGTGCGAGATGGTCTTTTGGTAGCCCGCCTGCAGGAGGTCGGTCACGTACGGGTTGCCTTCCGGCTTTTCGGGAATGTCCGTGAATCCGACCACGGGGAGCGAGATTTCCGTCTGCCGGCTGGACGGCTTGACCTTGGTGACCTTCTTCCAGATGTTCGGCAGCTTTTTGAGCTGCTTCTGGTACATCACCCAGATCAGGCGGTCGGTGTTGTCGTGAAGCTGTGAAAAGGAGCCGCGTGTCTGTGGCATGGTGTGTCAGCTCCTTTACTTGGGCTGCAGAGCAATACAGCCCTGCGTGGAATTGGTGCTGCCGAACTTGAACAGCACGGCCCCGCCTGAATCGCCGACCGCGTCCACGAGCCGCGTCACCAGGACGCGCACGGACGTATCGACGACGTTCCCGAGGTCCACGAGCCAGACGTTCTTCGTGGAATCCCGGAACAGTCCATAGGAGGCGTTGACGTTGGTAGAGGCAAGCAGCCCGCCTCGCGTGCGGCCATAGAACTCGACGTTCCTGTTCGCCTCGTAGTACGGGATCTGGGTGTCCTGCACGCTCGACGCGGGCGCCGCTGCGACGCCGACGATGGAGGTCGAGATGCAGGTGGACCCGCTCGTGCTGGCGCGCACGACGCGGTGGTAGTTCGTCGAGACGACGGTGGAGAGCTCGAGCACGTCCCCGTAGAGGAACGTCGCGCCGGTCGATTCGCCCGCGTACGCCATGGGGAACTGGCCCCATGGGGAGCGGTACGGCCGGAGGTAGTCTCCGCTGGAGATGGTGAAATCAGCCATGAACTCACATTCCGTTGAAGGCGCGCGTTGCGCCCGCAACTTACAGAGCGACTGTGGATTGTGGGTTCGGAATAAGGTGCCGAGCCTGCGCGTCCGTAACCCTGACTCGCGCGGCTCCGCAGGATCGCGTTATGGAAGAACCGAACGCCCGTTCACGACGCCATCTGACGTGCGGGCGACGAAGGCTCAGCGGATCGTGCGGAAGGACCGTCCTCGGCCCGCTCAGCTACGCGGAGGACGGTGCGATGGCCGTTCCTTTGGGAGGGCTGGTGTCACGGCCAAGACCAGCATGCGACACGATGTAGTGTGCCACAACTCGACCTTCGCGTGCAAGCCCCAACGGGCCAAGAAGTCATGGAAGCGCTG
>ERZ1292642.535-Hain-H14-01um-R1-535-length-21459-cov-8_pt1 | contig 21459 bp, 37 predicted proteins | sample MGYA00564403_ERZ1292642 | MGnify/ENA primary metagenome ERZ1292642 (study PRJEB36523, sample SAMEA6512643) | groundwater metagenome | collected 2019-01-09 | study: AquaDiva: Metagenomics assemblies of 32 groundwater samples
CTATGGTATAATCACAACAATAGCATATGAGCAAAGAATTAACATCAAGAAACAGACAAATATATAAGAAGAAGCTGAAGGGCAAGACCTATCCTCAGCTTGTTTTAGAATACGGACTATCCGCACAGACTATTCAGTCCATTGTCTATAGAGAGCGTGCCAGACAAGAGCTTGTCCAGTTAAAAGAAGTAAAAGAATGAAAAAAAATTTTTTAATAATATTATTACTTGTCGCCATGTTGGCTATTTCGCCTGCCGAAGCATACAACCCTGATCTTGGAAGTATAGTGGAGGGCTTCTGGAGGGGTTTGATTACAGGACTATTAACAGTTTTTATTATTAAAGAATATTGATTATGGAAAAAGAAATAAAAAAAACAGTACAAAAAACTTTCTATTTAGGATTTGGATTAGGTGTTGTGTACACAATTATCCAAGAGCTTATTATTTATTTTGTATTTCTCAAATAACATGAAAGAACTTTTTAATATTCAACAGGAATTAGTAGCACCAAAAGGAAACTTTAATAGCTTCGGTAAATATAAATATCGAAGCTGCGAGGATATCTTGGAAGCAGTTAAGCCTCTTTTAAAGAAGTACAATTGCCTACTTACGCTTTCAGATAATGCTGTGCTTGTAGGGGAATCTGTATTTATCGAGGCAACAGCTACGCTGAAGTCCGAGGAAGAAGAGCACAGCGTTCAGGCTCTCGCAAAACATCCCACTTCTCAAGCAGGTATGTCGGACTCTCAAATGACGGGGGCTGCATCTTCTTATGCTCGTAAGTATGCCTTGAATGGTTTATTCGCAATTGATGACGAAAAGGATGATGATTCAAAGGATAACACCAAGCCGTCCGTAGCGCCACCAAAAGCCCAGGAAGAAACGAAAGTATGCTCTGCGCATGATGAGCCCGTACCGATAAAGTACGCAGTGTCTAAGTCAACTAATAAGGGATATTGGGGGCATAGGAGTGAGGACGGATCTAAGATATGCTTCGGCAGTGGTTATACCACCTAAAACGCTATGGAAGACAAATTAAAAGAATACAAAAAAATAAAAGATACAATAAAAGAACTCGAAGACCGCAAGGCAGAGCTTGAGATCGACCTCTTTGACGAGTTTGACCATGAAGGCATCAAAGAGAAGCTTACCTCATTTGGTAGATTCTGTCTGATGAGTAGAAGGTCTTACGAATACTCCCCCAAGGTGGCTATCCTGCAAGAGAGACTGTCTAAGTTAAAAAAGATTGAAGAGATAAGCTCCATAGCCAAGCTGAAGAAACATTCCCAATATATCCGGTTAGTTCCTGTAACGCAAGAATCTATGCAGGGGGAGTGAGGTGATTAGATAATATGAACATAAGAAGTACGACAGATTACAGCATATTTAAAACATTAAGGGGGAACCGGGATATTTACCAACCACACGTTAAGCGGCTAAGAAACTCCATTCTAAAACGTAATATGTTAGATATTAATCCGATAAAGGTTAACGACAACATGGAGGTTATAGATGGACAGCACCGCTTGGAGGTGGCAAAAGAGCTTCAGATTCCTATCTACTACATTGTTATTGACGGCGATCTTCAAGATACCGTACAAATCAATGCTAATAATAGGGGTTGGCAAATGTATGACTATTTAAAGTCATTCGTCGAGCTTGGAAAGCCCGATTACGTAACCCTCATGGAGTTTGCCCAGGAACATAGGATCTCAAATGCTATAGCTATGAGAATCCTATCAGGCAGGTTTGGGCATACGTCCGAGCTGGTACGGGATTTTAAAGACGGTAATTGGAAGATTTCCAACTACGATCAAGCAGATAGGCTTGCGTCCCTTATTAGTGAGGTGCGAAAGCACAGCCCCGATAACGCATGGCAGCACCACGACTGCGTTAAAGCCCTCGCTGTGTTGCAGGATAAAGTAGACCCTAAACTACTCATCGAACAACTAGACAGATACGGCCTAGTGGTAACACGAAGAAACAGTGTGAAGGACTACCTTCGCCAGTTTGAAGGAATTATAAATTCTGGAAAACAAGGTAGAGCTATCTACTTAGTTTAATTAAACTAATCCCCAAGTTAGGGCTTGGGGATTAAGTAAGGGAGAATTGTATATGGAAGACGATAAAAAACAAATACTTACAGAGGAAGATTATATCCCAAAGCAAGCTAAATTTAGGCATCCGATCTTAACCCAGGAGGAGTTTGATAAAATAAAAGAACTTAGCTTTAGGGGTGAGGCTACCAAAGAGATAGCTGCTGCCATTAACAGGGGGGTATCAACTGTCTCGCGAGCAAGAGGATCTGATACGTATGGGGGCTATTTTGAGAAAAGTAGAAAGTATTCAGGTAAATATAAAAAGGGTTATTCAGAAGAGAGTGGATTTAGTGCTGTTGATGTAAAGCTACCCGGCGCAGTCCCCTCAATTGACCTTGATGCACTAGCAGATATGGTAGCGGAGAGAGTAGTACGAAAGCTCGTGCAAAGAATGGTTCGATAGACCAGCTCAGGGTTCTGGGCAGAGTCCTGGGTTGATCTATGCCACCCGGCTCCTAAAAACTGCGGGGTGGCAAATATTAGCTTATGAAAGACATTTACGAAACTATTGTGTTTGGATGGGTTCTTCACGGAATGAAGGACACTCCTGGTAGCGAGATGGATCACATTGAAAATGCACGTGGTCTTATGGCGAGGTATAAAGATGAAATTAGCAAAGAGATCAAGAAGACGAAGAAGGTGCGCTAATTGTGGGGACGTGTTTTATACCAGATCGGTGCGCCCTTACCACGAGTTATTATATTGCGCTAGGGATAGGAAGATATTATGACCATTACATTTACAGACGAAGAAGTAGTTATCTTACAGAATCTCTACGACCATGCGTATCTAAAGCCCGATGTTTACTGGCCTTTATTTGTTAATCGTGCTACAGCCTTACTGAAGGAAAAGGGGGTAATAAAAGATGAATGATGTGATAAGAAGAGCGAAGGGGGATGCTATAAAAGAGCTTCTCGAAAAAATGGACAATAAGCCAGCAGGGACTAGCTTCTTCAAAATCCTTAGGGACTATCAGCTTGAAGAGGTAAAAAAGAAATATAATCTATGAAAGATATAACATATAAAATAATTGAGACTAAAGATATCTTTGACTGGAATGATGTGCATTTTTACATTGGTGACGAGAGGGTTGAGTACTGCAAGACATACCAAGGCAAGAGGAGTGGACTAGTTTGTATAGAGCGTTGCCCTAGCTGCCATAAGGAAAACTGGGCGATGGCGGTAGCGTCAGGTCAGTGCGCAATGTGTGGCTTTAACCCAAATGCACAATCGAAGGAGTAGTTATGGCAGATTTAATCTTGCAATGGGCATTGATACTAGCGGGGATATCGGTTATAGCTTTTTTGTTATGGGTAGCACTTATTTATTTTATTGTTACAAAGTTTGGAGATTAAATTATGAATGACACATACAAAGAAATATTTAAGAAACAATGTGAGATAGCGGGGGTGGATTTTGCTACCCTTGATTTTAAAAATTCTGATTGGTTTACTGATAATACCTGGACGCAGGAGCAGGAAGACACGTTTAAGGAGTGGCTAAAGAGCTGGCTGCGAGCTGATAAGAAGCGGTTGGCAGAGGTTGCCAAGTTTCCCAACCTAATGAATGACAAGCGGCTAAAAGGTCTTGTCAGCGAGTGGATTCTCAATTACGGATTTAAGACTGTGGGTTAATCTGGTAAGATGGGCTAGTGGTAATCGTAGTTCCTGGTCGTCCTCCAAGTTGGAATAGTATCTATAGCCAAAATAGCTATTGGAAGAGAAAGTCTATTGTTGATGGTGTCCACGAGAATGTTCACGGAGTTCTTCTTGAGATGGGCATATTTCCCAATAAGGACAAGAATCTTTTTAAGAAAAAGGTAAAAGCCCACTACGTTGCGTATTTCAAAAATAGACCTCAAGACACGAGTAATGTTTGCGAAAAAGTCTACGAGGATGCTTTGAAGGGCTTTGTGCTTATAGATGATAGCCCCGAATATGTAGGGATCATCTCAAAAGAATCCCTGATTGGATTGCCCGAGAGAATGGAGATAATAATAGAAGAGCTATGACTAATATACGATATTTTTGTAGGGGTTGTGATGGTTACGTAGCGGATAAGCTAGTGTACTACGAAGGCAAGAAGGTGGTAACATCCCATCGTTGCAAGAAGCCTAGTATCTTTCCTCAAACTCTCCATCCAGCATTGTCTCCAGAATCTTAATAGAACCGATAAATTTGCCAGCCTCCTCATTTGTTAAAAGCCCTGCGTCCTCAAGCCCTACGAAATGTTTTCTGAGGCGGGTAGTAGCAACAAGCCTAGCTCTTTGTGTTGGTGTTAATTGTGCGAAGTCGGATGGTTCCATGTTTATCTTTTTTACCTCCTGCTATATTATCAGGGATCAAACATCACTGTCAATGCTCCTCTTTTAAGATATTCTCAGCTAGCTCCCACACCCGCTTGTTGCCCTGCTCTAAATAAGCCCTGTGCATTTTTTCGTTCATATCGGCATAACGCAAGTAGACGTCTGTGATAGCCTTCGGGGTTTTTAACCCTGAATTGAAGATGTCAATACAAGCACTATACTCGTGGGTTTCGCAGCCACAGGTGATCTTCCTAATAACCTCATCATCCAATTTTGGGTCTTTGATAAACCCCATGTTGTCCAATGGGAAGTTGGCAGGCGGCCTCCTCTTTCGAGGCGGTATATCCTTTGGTGTCGGATTTTCGATTGACATAATTCATCTCCTCTTCTCCCTCTCTTTTTCTGTTAATTTAATTAGTTTGAATATATCATGTCCGAGGGCTTTTTGTGCATCTTCCCTGCTAGTTGCCATAGCGAATATCTCCCCGGCTGGCTTGTCATCCTTCTCAATAGTGCAATATGCTGTGTGCCTGGTTCTGCCCAACGCCTCCCTTTCCCCATATAGTATCGAGTAGACAGTGCCATTGAACGCAACCCTCTCATCAGGATTCCACTTTAGCTTCTCCCTGAGCTGTCGGGTAATTGTAAAATCCCCAATGTTACTATTATTTTCCTTCATTTTTTTTAAAACTTATTAAAAACTTTCTTTTATAAGGTTTTCCACCACGAGGTCTGGGCGAATAGTCATCTTCATCCTCCTGCTTACGGAGCTCTGAAAGGGTTTGGGGCAATCTTTTTATCTCCTCCTTCATCTTCCTCCTTCTAATGCCTTCTTTGCGGCATTGATGATGATTGATAAGGCGGCTACGATGAGCGCAGTGTTCTCTCCAAAATCTATCTGGGTTAGTACTTGGGCAAGGTAGGTTAGTAAAGCCCCACCCAGGGCAATACACGCCCCTACAGCTATGCTCTTTGCGTCTTGTGTATTTAGATGAAATCTCTTGCTTTTCATATTAGTAAAAAAGCCTGACGAAACATACAAAGGCTAGAAATATGCACCCTGCCCCTATTGCCTCCATCGACAAATCATGTTCCTCCTGTTGGCTCTTACTCATCAGCTACTAAGATCATGGATCTTTTTAAGCTTCTCTTGTAATTGTAGCACATCATCCTTTTTAAGAGCTTGCTGGAGGGCGGCTATGGTAAAGAATCCTAGCTTTTCTACCTCATCCCAAAGACTGCTTTTGCGAATGATATCTGCGTAATTAGGGGGTAGCACCCCGCTTGGTTTCTCCTTCAATCTGAGCCAGCCTAGCACATTAGCATAGCTGGGGTGGTTGACGACTGCGGGCTTGCTCCCTGTTGGTAGATTCTGGCTAAAGCTACGATAGCTATCAACATCTCCCTGGATGAAGATGTCAACGTGTCCCGATGGCGCATTGCCATAGAAAACAATATCGCCTTTTAGTGGTACGCCTGTTGGTGTGTTGGGGATAATATCAAACAACTCGTGACCAAATACATTGTTAAAATTTAGATACACGCTTTTAGCATCGGAGGCAGCTAATATTCGTAGGTCAGATAAACCTAGCACCTCCTGGCAGTACTTGTGCATTAAATCCATGCACTGATATCCGTAGAATCCATCAGTATCTATGCCTGTGTTTGTCCATTTCTTAATGAATTGATCTATCTCATCCATCATGTTCTAAACCTCTCCTTTACAAAGTCCCATGCCATTGTAACGCCAAAAGACATAAGCACTACTACGACAGCTATTTTCCCTTTAATCTCAGCTCGCCATATTTTTAAGTCGGTAACATCCTCGCCAAGTTTATCCAACTTAGCGTCTATGCTTTTGCTTAGTTCCATTAGGTCATGTAGGGTAACAGTGTTTTTTGTCATAGGTTAGATTCCATATGTTGCTATGGTTTTGTATATTTTAGTTCCCGAGCTTGTCCAGTCACTCGTTTGGTTTGTGGTTTTATAACAATCTATCCTAACGTTTGCAACGCTAATCGTGTGGGTTCCTGCACCACCATATGCGGTGTTGTCATACCAGATACCCGCCCCCCACTGTCCAGCATAAGGGGAAACAGTAGCGGTTGGCAAACCAATGGCTAGTGTCGCAGCATTGCTTGTGCCAGCAGTAAGACTTCCTGTATCGACAAAGCAAGTTCTTCCAACAACCGAGAAATAAGCACTTCCTGTGGGGTTGGCAGAATATCCAAGATAGGTTGGTGTGTACGCAAACCATGTCGGGTACCCCACAGGAGCAGGAAGGCGGGAGTAATAAATACTTGAGATTGCGGCATTAACTAATGCATAATCTGTATTAACAATAATGGTTAGCAATGTATCAGCCACCGTTTTTATTACACCGTATTTAACGGTGGTTTGAGTAAACTTTATTCTATCACCAACAGCATAAGTACTTGCAGCTCCGCTTGGCACGTTTATCGTTGATGCTGAGGCATATGTCCAAGAGTCGGAGACTGTTGTCCAACCGTCTGTTCCCACTGAGCTTGCTGGCGTTTGCCATGTTGCAGCACTAGCCCCCGTAGCGGTCAACACTTGCCCTGACGAGGGAGCTGTTGCTGCTGAGACATCCACTGTTGTCGTAGCAGACTTTAAGCTTTTTGCCATTACGTTATTGGTGCTATCTGTGATTGTCTTATTAGTTAATGCCTCTGTTCCCGCAAGCGTTGCTACTGTTCCTGTTGTTGGCAGTGTCACGTTGGTGGCTCCTGTTGAGGTAAGGGTGATTGAGTTTGCCCCTGATGTGACAAGGGTTGATCCGTTAGCCAGCGTTAGCGTTCCTGTCGTTGTTGAGATAGTAAGTCCGTTAAGCGTTGTTGCTGTAGCGGCTCCTAATACTGGTGTGACGAGCGTTGGGGAGGTTGCCCGCACAAAGCTACTAGAGCCTGTTGTAGCGACTAGGGTGACGGCTGATGTGCCGTTACCTACTAAGACTGATCCTGATGTCAGGGTTACGGAGCCGGTTCCCCCGTTTGCCACAGATACAGGGACTGTTGGGAAGGTCGAAGTCAAGTTTGCAAATGTAATCCTGGATGACGTCCCGGTTGCTGCCTGGGACAAATTGCTAATATCGACGATAGGGAGCATATCCCCCGAGGCAGGGGTTGTTAACTCTGTAAGTGAACTAACCTTTTGCGAACTCATTAGTTAAAACCTCCCGATTCCATTCCGTATGCAAATGAACCATTTTCTAGTAAATAAAGAGACGTGCCATCCTCTTGCAAGAATGAGTCATTGGTAAAGGCGTCGCCCGCAAACCACGAAGTCGAGTTTACAGCGACATTAGCCCAATCTGTGCTTTGACTCATCTAAGCTCCTCCCTTTACTACCCCAGCTTGAGAATGTTCCAGCTCTGTGTTCTGCTTAAGCTTTGTAGACAAAGCCTTGATGATTAAGTCGTTCTCCATTGCTGTATTAAGCTGTGCTGAAGGGGCACCTAACATTGCTCCTTGCGATGGCGCACCTGTTGGCTGTGGCATCCCAGGGGATGACATTTGCTGTTGCTGAAGAGATGGATCAAAGGAGGCTGATGCAGGACTAGCCATCTGTGACTGCCCCATATCCCCAGATTGCCTTCGAGACATTGCCTGTTGAAGAGCATCATTAGCTCCTCCCAACATTTGACTACCTGATCCTAGATTCATGTCCATAGATACAAAAAATCCCCCGACAAACGGAGGATATCATTCCTTATGGAGATATTGTATCACTTATTCTTTTTCTTGTCTCTGAGTATTTGCTAGACCTCCTGCACCTAGACCCATGATGATGGGTGGTAATGCTCCGAATGCCATGATGGGTTTCTTTGCTTCGTCAGGGTGTACATCCAACTCGAACCATTCTACACCCTGGGGGTCTTTGATACGCTGTGCATTGTATTTCTTCTTTAGGTAATCTGCAAATCGTATTTCGTAATTGTAATAGATGGTTGCCATAGCCCTCTCGTTATCAAGAATATCCCACTCACGGCTACCTTTCTGTACTTTACTAATCTCCTCGTTTAGCCTTCTTATTTCGTCTTTTATATTCTGTGGCGTGTATTTTGATTTTCCTGAGATGTCGAATTGTTCAGAATATCTGCTTAGTTCTGCCATCGCTTCAGGGGTATTGGGTGCATCTGGGAAGGAGCGCTTAGGCACTGCCTTAAACTTCCCATCTCCTAAAACATCGGTGATTATCCACGAGTCACCCTGTGGGTTGTCGCTTATCTCTTTGCCAACCCCAAGATATGATTCGTCAACCCCAGTTCTCCAGACTGTATTGCCACCCTCAGGATGTGGACTATACCATCTCTGGCTACTGCCCAACCCCTCAATCTTCATAGCAGTTTCTCCTACGGGGAACTGTAGCTTAGCCTTACCATCTTCTGCTGCTTTCTTAACCTCTTCTCGGATTACTCTTTCGTGCCAGGTGTTTTCGTAGGGTTTGAGTTTATCTATCTCAGATTGCCCTTCGGAGACATTCTTCTCAACATAGCCCCTGAGCTTTTTAAGCAATTCATATCTAGTAGTTAAGGGTGTCTCCCCCATGGATTGTCTATATAGAGCATACTCCTCCTCTGGGCCTAAGTCTTTGATCGCAGTGTTGATGGATTTAATGATTGATCCCTTAGAGTGCCTACTGAGCATGGATGGCAGATCATATCCCGTTGTCACAACATCCTGGGGTGGGTTCAGTAGCCATTCTAGTTGCTTATCCGTGGTAGATAAGTCAACGCCCCGCCTGGCGAACATGCCCCCTGGTTCCCCAATATTTACGATTGATCTAAGATTACTTGGTAGCAGATTATCTTCATTCTCTAGTCTCCCCTTCTGAAACAAATCAGATTGTATTTCTATGACACGACGGGTGGAGTCATATTTGCCTTTCCCCATCCTAGCTATATCCTCTACTGAAGGTGCTAGATCCTCAACTCTTGAGTGGGCGAAGTATCCTTGTCCGATATCAGGATCTCCCTGTAATGCACCAAAGTGGACGTCGCCTGCCGAGGTCTTAATAGGACTGTCGTAAACGTGTTCACTATAATTGGCAACATTTCCCCTGTTTTCTCTCAGCGTAGTTCCTTCGTAGCTGGATCTCCCAAGCGTTTGTCTGTCTAGCGGCAACAACTCCTTTTTCACATCCTCCGCAAACTTAGGGACAGATATCTTTTGCTGTCCTCCGTATTTTGTCATTAGATTAGATAGGATATCTTTCTCAGCCTGCTTGATACCCTCCTGCTTGGTGATGTTTTGGATGTGTTGGGGGGATACCTCGGATGATCCTTTTAGATATTCTAATGCTTTTGACGATAGGTCTTGGAAGCCTTGGAAGGCAGGCTTTATCTCGGGAAGCTCTCCTATTGCCCTTGCTGCCTTGGGTGCTTTAGCAGCCATCTTGATACCGCCTGCGGCTACACCTAACACTGGGGCATTGGCTAGGGTATTGCCTAGCATCTCAGCACCTTTAGCATTAGGGTCTGCCTCGGATGCGCTCTTCATAAATCCCTTGCCAAATTCTTGAGCCTGCTGGTCAAGATATTTCTTAGCATTGGGAGAGATTGCTCCTAAAAGACCTTTCTTTGATTTGTCCATATGTGCATTATACCTCTCTTATTGAATAGGGGCAAGTTGCCCTGCCTGTTCAGGACTATTTGCCACCCGTTCAACTTCACGGATGAAGGTTCTCAGCTTTTGTTTAGCTGTAGGGAGAGGATCATTTGCTGATGGGATACCTGCCGAGATTCTTTGGTACTCGGACGGAGGTATATTACCACCAAGGTAAGCATTGAGCAGGGCTGACCTGGCAATAGCGACTGTTCCCTGGAAGTCTTGCTGGGCAGTGCTTGTTCCTACGGTTTTGGACTTTAGCTCCTCTACTCTCCCTGATACGATACCCGTCTTAACCTGTCCCGATTCAAGAAGTTGCAAGGCGTATCTAGCCCCATCTGCTGCCCCCTTGAGCTGATTCTGTTTAGCTGTAGGAGGCTTTGTGGTACCCCCTGTGTTCTCCTGATGATCTATCTCAAATTTGTACATTGTCTCTAGCTGTTTCGCACTAGCCGTATCTCCCGCCTGGTATGCTGCCATGTATGCTTTTCCTAATTGTTCTGGGCTGTAACCCGTTACATAACTAGGAGCTTGACTTTGGGTGCCTGTTGTGGTATTATAGGGCATATGATTGAGTTGATCGGAACCATTGTTATTGCCCTGTTGGTATTCAACATTGCTTGTGGAATCCTGAGCGCTTTCGACTCCGCTAGTCGATGAGAACGGAAGCCTTACTACTCCTTGTCCCAATGCCTGAGATGTGCCTTGCGTTGCTATAGGGGGCAATTGTCCTGGGAATCTTTTAAGCGCACCCCCTACTCCCCCTGCTATTGCAGATCCCGTATCTCTTAGCCTTTGCGTTGCCTCCTGAGAAATAGATGTTCCTGCAATTCTAAATGTTGGCGGGTTTACCCTTGCTCCAGACAGCGAGCGTGCCGATTGATAAAGATGGCTTTCTTCTTTGAGAAGTGCTTTCATCTCGGGTGACGCACCCCTTACCGCATCATCCAGACTACCCCATGCCTCGTTTATTATTTTCTGCTTTGACGTAAGACTACCCCCTCTATCAATAGCATTTTGAACAGATTTATAGTCTTGGTTTATTAGTTTTTTTAAGGCTCTCAACTCAGAAAGGTCTAAGTCTCCTATTCCAAAACCAGACCTTTTGGGTATTTGTGGCAATTGTCCCATTAGCCCCGGTTTTGTATTCATGTGACCCAAGCCAGCCGCTTTTAGTAAATCATTCAAATACCCATTCACCTCTTGTTGTGCCTGTTTCTTTGACAAGTCTCCCGTCCTCACTGAACTGTCCAGCTTCTTTATAAACGCATTCTTTATATCGTTAATATTTGCTTTCGCATTTGGATTCCTTGTAATCACCTCGCCTATTTCTCCTTCGAGTCGATTCATGGTTGGCTCAAGCATTTCATATTGCTGCTGCGCTGTGCCTTTAAATCCGTATTTATCAAGGGTTTGGTTTATTGCTTTTTCTTTGGATGCCCCATGTATAGAAGCTGGTGTCTTTATTTTCCTTGTTCCCTCTTTCAATCCTTTACCCAGATCATCAATAGTATTTCCCATGCTAGTTATCTTAGGTAACAGCCTACTACCCACAGCACCTATTCCCTTACCTACGGCACCACCTACACCTCCAAGGGCTGCCTCTTTCGCTACATTGCCCATGTCAAAACCCTCTTTGTCGTCTAGTAACTCTTTGAATACAGCACCTGTCCCTGCCCCCAAAGCCCCTCCCCCTATTAAGCCAAATCCGGGGATAAACGATCCTGCAATTCCCCCGATTGTTGGGAGTGCATCAACGAAGCCGTTTGATTTTGACTGTTGTTGCGGGGCTTGCTGCGCTACCGGGGCTGTAGCCTCAATATCTCTCCCCTTGGATCTCTCCTGGGCTACATATTGATCTACTTGCTGATCTGTCCAGCCGTCCGCTATTGCCTGCTGTCTATTGAAGTTTATACTTGCCATATTAAAATTTATACGTGCTGAACTTATCGTAGGCAGTTTGCTTTTTCTGTTGTGGCTGACTGCTTAGGTTTGTGGTATTTCCAGTCCAATTGCCCCCACCTAGCAGGGATATGGGTGTCTGTGCGAAATTGACTGATTCATACTTATTCCCACCTTGAGGAGCTGAGGCTGTAGATGTTGTCTGTGCAGGATTTAGATATGTCCCAAAGCTTCCTGTTCCAGTACCCGTCCCACTACTTGAACTCCCAAGGTCTCTTACTGTCTCACCTGTCCTGCTGTTGACGAGCAACTTGCGTCCTCCCGCTTCAACTATCTCTGTAGCTTCATTACTTACCTGTAGTTCCTTTTCAAATTGGTATTTAGCCTGCTCAAGCTGTGCCAACTGAGTGGCTTGTGTCATCTGCGCTGTGGTCAGGTTTACTCCTGCGTTCATCTGAGTAATTAGGGTACTCAGCTCATTCTCTTGTTGCTGGCTGTATCCTGTCGCTTCTCTACTCAACCTATCGTTTAGCATACCTGCCTCTGCTTGATAAGGTGCAAACATCATCTGAGACTCGCCTTGGGCTACGCTTGCAGCTCTTAGAAGATTCTCGCTAGCGGCATTATACTTAGGCAACAGATTAGTGTTTACAGCGCTGTTGACCTGTCCCTGAGAGGCGTATCCTCCTGCTCCCATTCCCCCTACGTTTTCACGAGTCCTGTGAAGTTCTGTTGCTGCCTGATTAGTAGCCCCCAAGAGGGTGCCTACTCCATATTTCTCCGCAGGAGCGTTGATAATACCGGGAATAGCTGATTGAAAGCGGGTGTTAAAGTCTCCTAACTCCTGTTTGTTGGCGGCAAACCTAGCGTCTGTTGCGGCTTTGTTAGCTGCTAGTTGATCCTGCTGTTGTTTGAAGTAGCCTGAGAGATCAGAGCTACCACCGCCCCCACCTTGTGATGCTCCCCCGAAGTTCTGAGCAAAGTAGTTGTCATCCCAATTGCCAGAGCCAGGATTGATTGCGTATGCCTTACCCGTCTTGGGATTTATATCACCTGCTGAAAGATGATAGAGCCTGTCTACCTTATTTAACCCTAAGCAGTTTGTGAATGATAAGTAATTCATACAAAAAATCCCGCACACAATGGCGGGATTACAATATCCTAACAAGGTTATTATAGCACTTATTTCTTAGGAAAATCATCTCTTTCTTTGGTTGTCAAGGTTTTGGCTGTTCCTTGCGTTAGGTTCAATTTGACAATGGTATCCTTATTCCTAAAATAAAGAGAGACTTGTTTTGTTGCATCATCAACCTCGATAGTAATTGCATCGGGTGTGTATATTGTCTTCATATTAGTATTGTATAATTAATTTAGCTGCGTATACATCAACAAAGCGAGTTGCTGTATCGGTCTTGTATCGTAGAATATAGTCCCTATTACCTGTCGTTAGATTCCCCCTAAAGTTAGTCGATCCCCTAAGTCTTGGAAATATGGTTGTTGCGACAGGGGTGTCATCCGCCTTAGTATCTCCGCTAATCGTACTATTTGTCACAACGCTTGCAGCAGCAACATCATAAAGCTCAAGGCTCATGGTTCGTGTGGCATCGGCTAATGCCCCGGCTCTATATACAGCCTCAAGCAAGAATGTACACCCAGGATAGTCTGCGGGGTTTATTTGAAAACGACTAGCAGGCATTGTAACCATCGTTGTGCTATCTGTGTAATATGACCTTGAGGTTGCGATAGCTGCGCCGCCTCCTGTACCTCCAGACACTAAATACATCTGCGTTTCTTTAACTGGTGCTGATACGGTTATTCCCCCAAGTGTTAAACTACTACTCATCGTCACTGTGCTATTAAAATTTACTGCTGCTAAGAATGTTGTTACAACTCCGATATTAAGAGGCTGAGAAAAGGTTAGAACACCTGTTGTTAGGTTGATGCCAAAGACCACTACACCATCCCTGTCTTTATACTCAACGCTGTTATTTGTAGGATTGTACTGATTAAGAATGTTGTACTTGGTAGAGGCGGGCAACATTCCCCGTTGCCCTATCCTCTTTGCCTCCTGGGCAAAAGCTGTGAATTGCTTATTATTATCCATATTAGTAAGGCGGGTTTGTCTCGTCCTTTAACGGATCAAACTCATGGGTGATGCTTAATATCGTTGGGTATCCGGTAGTAGCCACCAAATCAAACCCAAACTCTATCTCATAATATCGCTGACCTATATCCATCGTGCAGAATGTTGTACCTGCTGTACCGATGTCAGTACCCGTCCCATATGTCCAAGACGCTGCTCTTTCTAGCTTATATTTAGGCGTTACTGTACACCCTGTCGGGAGGTTTAAATATCGTATGATAAGCCTCTGGGATTCTTTTTGATGATGGGGTGCTGAGACAAAGCCTGATTTACCCGCAGTATCATCATCAATGAGCGACTCCCAAGACCCTGTTGTTGCGGGGTCATTGCTCACTGTTACCCTATCAACACCGTATGTCCCCGCCTGTGATTTCCAGGAGAAATACATATCTACTCCAAAGACAGCAACACACCCTATTCTCATGGTTGCCCCTGTCTCGTCCCCTGTTGACATGGTGTAGGCAAAATTTAACACCTCGGTTGAAACAGAGTTAGAAGATGTAGCCCTGTCTGATTGATTGCCATACTCGTAGATTCCCTGAATAAGGCTAGTGCTATCTGTTGAGTTTGTCCCTATGCCAATGTGCATCCGATTCTGCCAGGATGCCATAGCTCCGGGTAACACCTCTATGATCTTACCTCTCCCAAGGTTGGGGGCTGACTGAATAGTTTGAAACGGCTCTGTTCCCAGGGTCATGATGCCCCGTCCTCCGATAACAGAAAATACCCTGTTTTTATAATTACCCATTGCATTAGGGACACCGCCTGATACCGGCTTTGAGTAATTGTAATAGGGCTGTATACCATCCCAATAGAATAGTTTACCTTCTTCGGTTATGTCAGTACTCTCTCCCCGCCACGCATAAGCTACGATATACTCGTTTTCTCTTGTAATCCCACGAATAGTAAATCCTGGCTCTATCTCTATCTTATTAGGATCATACGACACTCCCGGTACTAATTCTGCCAGATAGTTGTCATTGCCGATAATAACCGTACCTCCCACCCCGTTTGTATGCTGTGCCATCGGGTGAAAGTCGTTGCTTACCAAGATGCCAAAGTACGTCTTGTGCTGCGACGTTTCAAGATCCGAGGCAGTCCCTGTTTGCATCGTGCCATCCGCTACTGTTGAGGTAACGTGGAAATGATATGAGGTTCCGATGTCTATACGTGCGGGGGTGGAAAAGGTAAAGCTATTCATAGCCCCGTTTGTAAGAGAGGCGTTTGCTATCGTTGCTGATCCCAGGCTGTTGTTCAGACTGTCATGCAAGGTTACTGTCCAATTGCCCGTACCCTTGGCTGTAACGTAGATAGCTATGGTTTTTAACGGGTCTTTGGTTGGCGTGATCGTTTCCCTGTTCGTTGCTGTCTCTGATGGTGCGCCCGTTAATGGGGTGTAGGTATTGCCCGATGCGGTGACACTTAGATCAAGATTAGTAGTCCCATCTGAGAGGTAGTCATTATCATATGCCATAGAGCCTACGCCTGCCGATAGAAGCCCGCCTCGTCCCATTGTGGTGGCTGTAGCATAGTAGAGGAAGTTTGAGAAAACAAGAAGCCCTTGTCCTATTGAATCCCCTCCTACAGCCCTGCGAAGCGTCCAGGTAAGATATGCGCTAGTGCTGTAGATGTTGCCTGCATCATCATATCCCCATCGGGAGTCAATGTAAGGAATAGCTGATACCATCCAGCGTACTAATCCTGTTACAACCGATGCTGTATCCTTAATAGGGGTAGGTAGAAGCGTTACGCTATCATCATCTGAGAAGATGTCTAGGTGTTTAGCGAAACGAAAGGAGTTGGGAAGACCACTCTTTTGACTAGCTGAGATTCCCCCATTCCACTTGCTGATAGTCTTTTGTACTGTTGCCATACATATTTTAGCCTCACGACAGAGTAGTTCCCCAGGTCTGATAGCTAAGTCCAGGCAACTTTGGTCTTCTGTTAATTATCCTGCTATTATTTCTATCTCCATAGAGATTGACCAATCCAATAAGACCACCCTTGATATTTGTATCACCCTCTTTTCGTGAGGTGTTTGAGAAGCTGCCTGTCCAGAATTTGTTGTCGAATAACGAAGCCTTAGCAGTGTCGCCACGTAGTCCTGCATAAAAGTCAGCAGTAGCACCATCTGATAGCAATATATGACCCTCCTCTGGTATCTCAGGCGTTTGCCCTATTCTATAGGTAAGCCCCGATCCCGTAGAGCCTTCCCAAGATGTCTCAAGCGTTAGTTCTGTTGATGATACGTAAGCTGATATCCGATACCAGTAGCCCTCTCCTGGAGCCGTTGCTGTAGATATCACCAGCCACCTGCCTACCATTGCTGGGGTGAAAGTTGCCCCGCCTGCGCCTGTTAATGTTTGTGAGTTTTGAGTTACAGTTACTGTCCCCGTCGTATAATCTGCAATCAGTAGGTTTCTGTCCCGAAGATGATAATTAAAGGTAATGGTGTATATCCCTTGAGGTGTAGGCCATATCCCAAAATCGTCCCGCCTTGGGAAGATAAATCTAGGGACGGCTGATGCCTGGATTTGGATGGAGTTTAATAGATCCCAGTTATGCTGAGAGTTGATTACATCAAGTGTAGGGGTATAGGTACCAAGGTTTAGGGTTGCCGTTTCTACGGATACCACACCTACTGGGTAGTGATAAAAAGCCTGATTGACAACAGTAGAGGCTGTCTTGGATATTTGGGTCATATAATTAGCCATCTTAGCCATTATCATTTGATAGCGTTGACCCATGTTGAGCTGAAAATCAGATACGATAGTAGTATCGGTGCTACCCGATTTTCCTATATTACGAAGGTATTGGTTTTGAATATCTGTATATGTCAAGCGCATAAGTTTATTAAGCTGCTGGTCTAAAGTCTATAGAACCCATTTTCCCTACGATATCACCCGATCCACTACCCACACCTGATGAAGAACCCCTGAGAAGAAGTATGTTTGTTCCTGACAAGGTTAGTCCTGTCAACTCTCCTACGGTGCAGTAAACATACCCTGATGCGCCTGTGGTGTTGAGCGATACAGTGTATCTAATTACCGTAGAGCTTACCCTAATTAGCTCTGCATTCACTCTCCAAGAGGTTGTCCCCGTTGCAGGAGCGAGTCCTGTAGAATCCCATATGGTTGTTCCTGCAAATTTCACAAGGAGGTCAGTCAGCTCCGTTCCTCCAGTCACAAAATTACCACCATAAGAAGCAACAACCTTGTCTCCGTTACCATTAAATGTATTTGCTGCAAGCGTAGCGCTGAAGATGTCCGCCTCAGCCCCTCCTACGGTTACATCGGCAAAAAAGTCAAAGAGCGTCCCTCCTACGGGGAATCTAACTGCTGCATTGGTCAATAGATGATTACCATTGTATTCATGCACCCCCGCCTCGGCTGTTGTAAGTTTAGTGCCAGAGTTTAATTTCAATGGAGCTGTATTAGCTGTTGCTGTTCCTGCTTTTAGATGAAGGACTGCCGTTGGAGCTGTTACGCCAACACCCACATTGCCGCCTTCAAAAATGGCTGAGTAGCTATTGGTTGACCCTGACTGCGGATCAACATAAAGACCATATGATGTAGTCCATGCTGCATTGCCCTGATTGGCTATCCTGCCTCCATAAACAGATCCTGAAACCGTACCTCCTGCGGTGTAACCAGGAGCAGCTATTTCTATCCCTGCTATTTTACTTACCGTTCCCGCACCGGCGGTGTGAGATACCCCAAACCATCCACCAACCATCTCCCCGCTTATTGTGCCAGCAAAAGGATTCAGGGTTCTGACAAGTATCTTGGTTCCAAGAACTGCGGGATTATAGTCGCCCAGATTTGTAAATGTGCCTGTTCCCTGAAGTCGGAGGTCGTAGTTCATTGCTCGCACTCCTCCTGCTGCACCTACAGTTCCAGAGAATACCATGACTGCATCAATTCCAGCCTGGAGAAGTGATGGCTGGCTGGTTGGAGTAAATGTTAATGGCATTGCCGAACTGAATAGACCGGAGTTTCTTATTGTGCCGTCTGTAAATGTGCCTGTTATAGAAATTCCCGATCCGCTTGCCGGTACTACCACCTCAAGCTTGCCCGCTGTTGGTGTGGCAGTACCAATTCCCACCCTATCCGTTGAGGCATCAGTGAAAAGAAGATTAGCATCAGTATCACCCTCTACCCTGAGGTCAGCATCGTTTCCTTGTTCGTTTATCACAACAGCACCAGTGTTTGAGATAGTTACCTGATCTGCTCCTGAGCTATTCTCGAAGGTAGCTAGCGAGGCTGTTTGAGTAGCGTTTCCTTGAACAAGGAGTTGTATCTGGTTTGACCCACCATCTATCATTAGCTGCCCCGTCATCGTGTCGCCAGTGACGTTCACATACCTGCTATCAAGGGTTGCGTAAAGAGATGTGCCATCAATAAGTACGGCTCCTGTTGATGGGTTAACAGCTACTCTTGTCGGGGTTTCGAGGTCAACGGAAGATACTCCAAGGAGGGTTGCTATTCTATTATTGTCTCTAGGTGCGTTTGCCATACTATGCTATCTCTACGATCAAGGCAAGTGTCACAGGATCAACAGCAACTCTGGCGGGCGTTGACCCATCGGCACTTGATACGCCTATCATTGTTGTGATTCTGTTTGAGTCCCTTGCTGCCTGTGCCATATACAAAAAAAGCCACCTCTTGCGAAGCGGCTAATATGCCTTAATCTAGGATAATTGTATCACACTTTCATCCTCACTGCGATGTCATTGAGCCTCTTCTTCTCAGCCTCAAGGAAGGCCTCCTTTTCGTCTAGCTGTAGCTTCCTCTCCCTGTCAATAATCCTTTCTCTTTCAAGAAACTTTTTATCCTGATCCAGATGGTCTTTTTGACCCATCAATGCGGTTAGTCTAGTAATTTGCTGGTTAATATCTGCCCGCTCGGCTTCTGCCTCTTGATTTCTCTTATCTATTTGCGCTGTTGCTTCGGCTATCAGCTTCTCTTTCGTAGCAAATGAATCCTTCTTGACGACAAGCTCTTGGTTAAATCGACTAAGAAATTGCTTCTCCTTTGATACAGCCTGCTTTTCAGCTAATAATGCACGCTCTTTTTCGTCTAGCTTCTTTTGAAAATCCCTAAGCTGGTGCTCTTTTATATCAAGAGCTTCAAGCTCAACGCTTAACCGATCCCTTTCCCCCGTAAGAATCTCAAACTCATTAATGATCTCTTCTACCCTATCCCGTAAGTTATTCATAAGCTTCTATCTCCTTTTTAATTTGTGCTAGACCCTCCATATCGTACAACCCTAGCTCCCTATCGTTAGATATCGCATCAATAAGGTGTTTCTTTAAAAGATCATAGACCGGGGATTCATAAAACTCTATTTCCAAGGAGTGGATCGTGTAGGATACGGCCTCATTGTCATCGTTAAATAGTTCGTATGTGAAGTCATTCGAAAGGGGATTATAGAGTGATTTACGCTTCTTCTCTTCCATCGTTTTCCTGCGCCTCCAACCTTTTAAGAACCATAAGGATAAGATCCATTTGCTTGCGCTTGGTCATCATCCCCGCCTTGTCGATGCTTGACCATGCTCTATCCCAGCCGTTAGGTTCGATGCGGACACCTAGAATAGCTGACACTTCCTCTCTTACATTCATTTAGCTACAGCCTCCTTAGCTAGTGGCTTAACCTCGGGAGCTTTAGGTGTAAACTTGCGCTTTTGCAATTCTTCCATGACCTTCTCCTCTGTGGATCGGGTATCCATAGATGCGTGACGCTCTTCCTCTGAGAACTCAAGACCAAACTCTCGAACAACTCCTAAGAATAACGTAGGATAGATCTTGGCCATAGCTCCGGGATCATCGGTGCGGGTTGTCTTATCCCAAATCTGCTTGCTCTCAACGTACTTATCGGTAATAGGATCTTTTCCTTCTTTGTCTCGCTGACTAAGCAACTCCTCAGCCTTCTTTTCTCCCATCTCGTTGATGAGCTTATCCTTCATGTGGCGGCAATAGTACAGGGCAATGTATCTCTTAACCTCTCTCATGCCTTTGCCCCAGCCTAAGTCTTTGTCTTGTGCGGGAATAATAGTTTTAAATCCGTCCCAATCTACAACGAAGTCATCGTCTGTGGGGTTGTATACCATGCAGTCATCCATAGATGCTCTATACATCTCTCTTTTAACTGCTTCTTGAGCTGGATTTGCTTGATCTATCATTCTAAAATGAACTATTAGTTAGGCTGTACTAAGCCTTCTTGCGCTACGGGTTCAGGGTCAAGGTTTGCCTCAAGCTTCTCAACAATAGGTAGGATGATCTTGGAATCTGTTAGCTTGTATTGTATCTGTAGAAGAATAGTGAGGATTACTTTTAATTCGTCTTGGGAGAGTTCGACCTGCTTCATGTATGGAGGTATGATATCACAGAAGAGTTGCGTCCACAAGAGGACTATTTAGCACCAAAGCTGCCGTCTGTAGAGACAGTGATATCGCAAGTGGTTGATGCAATGATTCTAACCCCTGATGTAAAGTCCCAATATTCAAACTGGTTGCCTACTGCGGGGTTGGTTATTATCGCCACATTTGCAGTTGTGCCCGTAGTGTTGTCTATAACTTTAATTGTTCCTGTTAGAGCAGCGTTTACCTGAACAATTGCTTTACGAGTATATCCTGTTACCACCTGAGTGGCGGTGCTATCAACGATGTAAGATTTAGCCATGTTATTAGGAAGCTGTAGTTATGGAAGCCCAACCTGTTGAGCCGTCGGTATTCACGTAGAGGCGGGTTGATGTAGATGACCCACCTGTGTTTATACAAAGAGAGCCTTTAGGGCGTATGTGCGTAGGAGCGTCCGATGTAACCTCGACAGTGATGCTTGTTGAGTACATTGTTATTGGTACACCTGCTGCAACTGCACCTGCTGTGGCTGGAACTGCGGTTGCTGATTTCAGCGTATCTCCCCCTGTTAGACTGACTGTTGAACCTGTAACTGCATTTGTAAAAGCTGTAGAAGATGCTGTGACTGACAATGCTCCCGTTCCAATAGTAGCTGCTCCCGTTGATGTCTTAAAGATACCTGTTCCTAGTGAAAAGTCTGCTTTACCGTCACCTGTAGCAAACAATAAGTCTTTGTCAGCAGCTACGGTTACGTCCCCTGAGAGAGTATTAGCTCCCGTTGATGTTTTAAATGTTCCTGTAGATGCTGAGAAGTCGTTAGATGCTGAGCCTGATGCTGTAAGCCCGGTTGTAATAACAGGTGATGTAAGGATCTGAGAAGTAGGCGCTGTAAAGGTAGAGCCGCTAAGATTAACGGTTCCTGTAAGGGTAAAGGTAGCATCAGACACAATGCCATGCTCTTTGATTCCAGGTATAAATTGTTTTAGTACATCGACTGCCATATGATTATTTGACTAATTTACCC
>ERZ1292642.536-Hain-H14-01um-R1-536-length-21458-cov-13_pt1 | contig 21458 bp, 46 predicted proteins | sample MGYA00564403_ERZ1292642 | MGnify/ENA primary metagenome ERZ1292642 (study PRJEB36523, sample SAMEA6512643) | groundwater metagenome | collected 2019-01-09 | study: AquaDiva: Metagenomics assemblies of 32 groundwater samples
AGGCGGCGCACCGCCTGATCACCGAGCCAATCACTCCAGAACCAATTGGTGCGCGATGTTGCGCTCATCCGGGATCATGCTCGACCTTGGAGAGCAGCAGGGGTCTCAACCGCGCGATCTACAGACCAGCCCCATTTAACCAGCCTGAGACGAGCCGTGCTTTTTTTTACAACATTGCCGGCCGCTCGCAGCGCATCTGAAAGCGACATTTCAACGTCGAAATACACTACAATACGGTTGTTGCGTTTATTGTTGGCTTGTGCCGTTGGGATAGTCCATTGACAGTTTCCCGGTTCATAGTCACCGTAATTGTCAAGACGTTCTATAGAATGACGATCAGATGGCCGTGGCCCCATATCTGTATAAAAGTTTTCAAAGCTTTCCCACCGAGCACAAACCTTTATGCCTCGGCCCCCGTACCAAGGGTAATTGTCGCGATTTGGATCGTTGCAGCGCCCCCTCATATTGATCCACACTCGATATTCTGGGACATAACGCATGCCATGAGTGGCACGGGCGCGGCATGCTGCAGCTCGATTGAATGCTGCACTGCTCATGTCCGCGCTCCGCCATAACAGCGGCGATAATGCGAACCACAGTACGATCGTGCCACGACTTGTGCCCCGCAAAAAAAGAATGACTCCCGCTCCTGCGGGTCGCCACATGGGAATTTGCACATGCCGTCTTTGAGTTCGTGGATCTGCCGGCGCTGCTCAAACGGGATATCCTGGTCGATCACGACTGGCATGGCCTCAACTACCGGCATCCGCCGCGGCGTCGGCTTCCACGCGCTTGGCTTGCGCGGTCCTCTCGGCTTGCGTTCTCTGGACTGCGGCATGGGATTGCTCAGCCCCAACCGGAAGATTTTACCGCAGACCGCGCTGCGAGTAATATTGATGCCGTGAATCCTGAAGATGTCAGCCGCGATCCATGAAGCCGAGTGCTTGAGGTCGAGGCCGCGCCGCAACTCGGCGATGACCTCATCCGTCCACACGTCACTCCGCGGATTGGCGACCAGCTTCCCCTGCTCTCGTAGCCTCCGACAGACCCGGCAATAAAACCGTTGGCTCTGCTTGTGCAGATAGACGTTGTCGGACGTCTGCGGATGCCCGTTCCTGCAGTCGTGTATCGGCGGCGGCACATCAGGCACAACAATCCCTAGATCTGTCATGGCTATGTTTCCCTGCGAGGAGTCATCGGTTCGCGCCGATGTCGAACGCACGCGAATTCAACCAACCTCGAATACTCGATCAATAATCTCTGACTCACTCGCGGGCCGACCATAGAAATGCCGTTTGCTAACATGAAGCAGCTTTACATTGCGCTCTCGGGCAATTCGGCGAGCCGCTTCATCCATGTCGTCCGCTATGACAACCTGATCCCCGCTACTGCGAGTGCCACGCGTATTCTCATAGTCAAAGCTGAGATGATATCGCGGCATCGTTATCCACCGAGCTTCCAACTCTGCTGACAGTTCGGAAACAGTCCATCGTCGTAAGCGTGCACATCGGGACGGGCGATGATCTTTTCTGCGTCCGAAGGTTCCAGATATCCACCCGGCACGACGTAGTAGGCTTTCCCGTTCGGAAGATTTGGCGCAAACATCAACATCAGCCGGTGATCTTGCTGGCGCAGGAGTTCAAGCGCGTGCTTCATGCTGAGTGATTTCGGTGGATGCTTCATGCACTCACCTCATCGGCGGCCGACCTGCTGCATGATTTCTGCTGTGACGATCGCAAGCACCCAGCCCGGCACGCCATGCGAGCCGTTGAGCCAAGTCTTGATCGTGCTGCGCGGGGCGCTGGTAGCAGCCCCGAGGCATTCAAGAGTTTTGACGGGATAGACGAAGCGCGCGAGGTCGCCGAAATCAATAGGTGGTACCGGTGTTTTTTTGGGCCAACTTCGTAGCCTTGCCTTTTTTGACTGCGGAACTGGTTCGCGCCAGACTCCGTGCATGTCCTGCCCTCACACTTACACAACAAACTTGAATCATGTGCGCTGCTCTGCGTCTCCCCGACGAGGCGCGCATGAAGCCGGCCGGCCCGCAACTGTGGACCGCGTATTGCAGGGCCGACCGGCCCCCTCCGCCAACGGGCGCAGACGGAGATGGGAAAATAAGCCTTGGAACTTTCCACGTGACAGAAATGTAAATTCGCAGGATGCTGGTCCCGGTGGATGGCGGTCACCGGGAGGCTATTCAGATGGGCGACGTATTGCGTTTTCATACCTGCAGCTCGGCGGGTTCCAGCGGATACAAGTCAGGCCGCAGCTCGTGCCGGGGGACACCGGAGATGCGTTCGACCGCAAGCACTCGAAGCGGCGGGACCTCTTCCCACTGCGAGACGGCCTGTATGGAGATATCGAGCGAGGCCGCCAGCCTGGCTGGACCACCTACCGCCTTGATCGCGCGCCCTAGGGCGCTGGTCTTAGGTCTTCCCATGGTTACAAACTCAAGCATAACTTTACATGGAAGTCAAGCCTCACTTCCTTGTGTGGCTAAAGCACTGCTTTATACTATTGAAATGACTCTGGGAAAACGCATCCAGCTCGCCAGAAAGCGGCTGAACCTGACGCAGAAAGAACTCGGTGATAAATTCAAAATCACCGACAAGGCTGTGTCTTCGTGGGAGCGGGACGAAACGGTTCCTGATCCTGCCAAAATGCCGCACCTTCGCCGTGTCCTGAAAGTCACATACGCTTGGTTATTCGAGGGCGGCGGCGAACCCCCCTCCCCAGATGACGCGGAAGTCGTCGTAGATGACCTCGCCCCGGCCGAGCGCGCGGCCGTGAAAGCGATGATAGAAGCCTTCCATAGCAGACGCAGCAACGCTGCCTAACTCACCAGCGACCATCTAATTGGCTTGGGAATGGTGCGGAGCTTTTCACGCGCTGTGAATTATTTTGCTCACCAGCTAAAGCGACGCTTGACAAGCAACTCAAGCCGTGCTTTATAGGAGACATCAGAACGGAGTTGGGAATCCCCGGTAGCGGCGGGGGCAGAAGAAAGAGGCGGCCGAGCGTTGGCTGCTCTCGGGCGGGTGCCCAAGCGTAGGACCTAACAGCAGCACCCCGAACGGCGGTCAGGCCTGAGAGAGCGGAACCAGCCGCCTCTCCCTTCTGCCCCCTTACTGGGCACATCGAAACAACAGGAGCGGACCATGCCGATCAAACACCAGACCGAGAGCTACCGAAATCGGCGCGGCCTTCGGTTCGAGTGCACCGAAGACCTTTGCGACCCATCAAAGGGAGACCTCCGGTGGCAAGCGCAAGAGATGGTGCGTGGCTTCCGCGATCAGGGCCGCAAAGCCTTCTTCGAAAAGCAAGGCGGCTTCTATCGGGTTTTCGTAGAGGACACGATCAAGGCCTCCGGCGAGCGGATCAGCTTCCAGTCAGCTGGCACGGTCCGGAAACGGTGACACCATGAACATCCCCTTCATGAACCGCAACCGCAACGTCCCCCAACTCGTCGGTCACGCCGTGGATCTGGACGAGGAAATGCGGCTCACGGTCGCCGGCCGGCTGCCGCAAGCGCCGCAGTTCCCAGTGAGCGACTTCGCACCGCGCCGTCAGGTCCCGCGTGTGGAGAGCTTCCTGGAGTTGCCGCTCAAGGAAATCGACGCGGCGATGAAGTCGCTGGAGGTCGGATACGAACAAACGCGTGCACGCGGACAGCACCTCCGCGATCTGATCATGGCGGCACATGAGGAGCTTCTCGACAACATCAAACGCGAGCGGGCTTTTGCTGAGTTTACCGTGGAAGCCTTCGACGCGCTGCAGCGAAAGTACGCCGAGATAGACAAGCCGGAACCCACCGAGACCGTAGCCGCGCTGGACGCGCCCAAGGATGAGCAGACTGGGGAGAGCGTGCCTTGACAGTTTGGTGCGCTCGGCATCGCGACGGCTGGTGTGCAATCCACCCGAACCGGAAACCACCTGAAGATATCTTTCAGGTAAAAACCAAGTGCGACTACTTCATCTGCTTGCCATGGGGCATCTCGAAGAGAACACCAACCTGCTCTGAATGCCGGGAGAGCACGCCATGATGTACGCGATTTTGGAGCTCGCCGCGCTGTCGGCTTTCGTCTTCCTCATTACGGTGGTGTGCCCGTGAACAAGCTTGTCGCCCCGGGGAATACGACGGAGGGGCTTAATTGCAAAGCAGGGACCGTCTGCGACCCTCGAACCACTGCTTTGCAGCCAAGTTGGCCACGCATGTACAGCACGACCAAGGCGCAGCGCGACGCCATGCCCGCTGAAGAACAGGACGCCATCTGGGCCGAGTACCGGGAATACTGGAAGGGCCACGAAGGTCACGACAACAAGCCGCCGAAGATGGACCAGGAAGGTGACGACTTCGACCGAATTGAATGGGGCATCGCCCAAGCACGAGTGGGAGACTGACATGAGCCTGCACGTCGGAAGCCAGTGGACGCTTTTTGATTTGAACTGCGACAGGATCGGCAACGACGCCGCAGAAGTGTCGCGGCTGTCTCGTCATCTGGCGAACGGTCCGTACTGCCGAGAGAATTATCGCGGCTGCGATCTTGAGCGATCAGCCCGAAATCTGCGTGAGGCCGCCGACAATCTGGACGCGATCCGCGATCGGCTGGGCATGCCGGAACTGCAGTTGGAGGCGGCGGAATGAGCAACCCAAAAACCAAATACGACCCGCCGCCAATCCCCGATCGTCGGTTTGACTGGTCCGCCGTGCATGATGACTACGACGGCGCCGAGGACAGCGGATCGCGCAACCACATTGGCTACGGCCAGACCGAATCGGAAGCGCTGGCCGACCTCGGCCGGCTCGATCAAGAGCGCGCCGACTGGCAACTAGGCGAAGCGTGCGCGCAAGGCACCTGCGGCTGTCCGGTGGACCGCTGCGAACTTGATGAAGAATCAGAGTTTGGGCCATGAAACCCGCCACAGCAGACCAACTTGTAAGGCGCGTCGTTACCCCCGCCTTCAGGGACAGGGAGCGGGATATTTTGGACGCCCGATGGGATGAGGCTCGCATCAATCCAGAGGCCGCCAACGCCAAAACACTCAAGCTACTGACCGAGATCTACGCTGACTACCACGAAGCACACACAACTCTCAGAACTGTAACCGAAAGGAACTGACCATGGAGCTCGCATCAATATTTCCTTCTCGCTACGTTAAGGCGTCCGACCTCAAGGGGCGCGAAATCACTGTTGTAATCGCCCGTGCTGAAGTCGAAAAACTTGGCGACGATAATAAACTCGTCCTGTACTTCCAAGGCGCTGAAAAAGGGCTTGTTACAAACCGCACGAACGCTGACCGCGTCAGCTATCTCTACGGCTCGAATACCGATCAATGGATCGGGCACGAAATTGTTCTCTACGTGGACTTGGTCTCGTTTCAGGGGCGAACCGTCGAAGCCATCCGCGTCAAGCCGCCAGCCAAGCGCGCTGACACACATCCGCCCGCTCCGCGCGTTCCCGCCAGTGCGGCCACGCCAATTGATTTGGACGACTCCGTACCGTTCTGAGGCTTGAAATATGCCGGCCGATGCTTTCAGCGCAACGTTTTCAGATTGGAAACTGATCCGCACCCGCAAGGTGGTGCAGATCGTTCTAGAGGTTCCAATTGAGGCGGCTGACCACGCTTACAAGGTGCTCGGCGGCATGCCTAACCCAGCGAGCGAGATTTGGGTAGGCGTAGCGCGTTTCAAACCAGGAACGGAGGTGATGCCACGCAATGACGCCGGAACAACGCAAAAGTCTATTGGATCAAATGAGACGACAGCGGCAAGCTTTTCCGACCGATCCAGAAGCGTAAAGCCGCCCGCGGCTGAGAGCGATAGCCAGCCGCGGGCGCGCAAATCTTTCACCTCTCTACCGCTCCCGCAACAAGCAGCGCTGCTTTGCCAGGATGCGGTATTCCGCACCTTCGTTCGGAATGAATGGCATCAGCCCTGCGACAGCGAAAGCCGTGCCGCAGATGCGCTGTACCGCCGCTACAACATCAAGTCACGCAGTGAGCTGAAGACCAACACTTTTGCGGCTGAGAAGTTTTCTCAGGATCGAGATAAGTTTATCGCATGGAAGTTTGTGACATGAAAACCAACCGCCTCGTCATCACCGGCCTGGCTGTAGCAGCACTAATGCTCACAGCGCATCTGCTGGGGTGGCTGAAATGACAACGAAATGCGTCGTATGCGGGAAGTTCATTCCATATTCCCAGATGGGGAAAGACGGTGGCGCCTACTTTCATTTCGTGCCTGATAATGAATTTGGGCCGGAAGTTTCAGAGTGGACTTGCGCGTCTTGTGCCTCTCGCGAAGCTACCCTTAACGACAGAGCAGAGCGATTTTCGATTCCATGAGCAAGTTACGCCAGCGACAACCGAGGATCAAAAATGACCGACATCTCCGATGGATTCGGACACTTCCGAGCATTGTGTCAGGCCGTAGAGACTTTATTGACGCAGCACATGTCCGCTATGGCGACCTCGCTCGTGGAAAACGAGATGTCGGTAAAGGTGAGCGTCCGGATGACAAATGGGCAGTTCCGCTCAATCGAGCTGAGCACATGGAACAGCACGCCGGAAGCGAACGTAAATTTTGGGAACGACACGGCATCGACCCACTCTCAACCGCAAGAGCCCTCTATGCCGTGAGCGGAGATACCGAGGCAGGAGAGGCAATTATCAGGATGACGCGGAATCCTAGTCTTACGGAAACATGACTGACGCCGCTTGGCGATTGCTCGAAGAAAACCATCCAGAGCCAGATTGGCTGGTGTGGACGCTATGGGATGGCGTCAACACCAAGACAGGGGAGCCCGCCCGCTACTATGAAGCGGCGTCATGGGACGGCGATAGCGGGAATTGGATTGACCAAGATGGCGACACCATCGACGCGCCGACGCACTGGATGCCGCTCCCGGAGCCGCCCACGCCATAAAATTCTACATGGGAGGTACTTGTGAGCACGCCCGGCCCCGAGACGCCCGAGCGCGAGAAGGAAAAGCTCTACGTCACAGACGCGGAGCTGATCCGGCGCATGGGCGTGCCGGAGAAGCAGGGCCGGGCAATGCTGCAGGACTTGGCCAAGAAGCCGGGTTTTCCACGCAAGCAAGCCTACGCCTCCGGCCGGCGCTACTGGCCTGCGAACCCGATCTGCTGGACTACATCGAAGAACTTCGCGAGGCGGCCAAGCTGCCGTTTGATGCCACTACGTGGCGGTGGCGGCCACCTGAAACTCAGGCTCAGATTGACAGGCGCTCAGAGTTTAGAGCGTCGTGGTGCCGCCCCCAAAGGAAGACAGCTTAGCCGAAGGTGCCCAAGAGGTCGGTAAAAGAACGCTAAAGGATGTACGCACAGTACACGAAGGTTTCGGTCGATCAGACCAAGACGGAGATCGAGCGCACGCTGACGCGCTACGGCGCCGACCGCTTTGCGTACTTCACCGAGAGCGGGAAGGCCATCATCGTCTTTGAGGCGCACGACCGCCGGCTGAAATTCGAACTGCCGTTACCAGTCGGCGAGGGCGAGAAGGAGCAGAAGGCGCGGCGCCAGAAATGGCGGGCACTCCTGCTGTGCATCAAGGCCAAGCTCGAAGCCGTCGAGAGCAAGATCGAGACTTTCGAGGAAGCCTTCTTGGCTCACGTCGTCATGCCGGACGGTCGAACCGTTGGCAGCCACACGCTGCCCGCCATCGCCGCCGCCTACGAAGGCAAGGACATGGTGCCGCTGTTGCCGGCGCCGAACTGAGGATCACATGGCAAAGAAGCGCAAGAAGCCGAAATTCATCATCCTGCGGTTCCGCAAAGACGACCCGGCACACAATTTGCTGGCGGCCGTTCAGCATTGGGTCAGAGCCAACGGCGGTGAGCTGATCCTCACTGGCGGTATCGGCGTCATGGACGAAGGCGGCAGTCGATTTCGTGTCTGCGTCGGGTGCCTTGGTCGGCAGCCCGAAAAGAAACCAGCGTGACGGGCACGGTGACGGGACGCAGGAGGATGCAGGAGGATGCAGGAGGGTGCAGATGGACGAGGCCCTCAAGATCGTAGAGCAGCGGATGCGGGACTGCTCCGCTCGGTCGGTCGACTGCAAGCGAGTTGGTGACGACACCAGAATGTACCAGCTCAACGTCGCATGGCATTGGCTCGATGCAGTGAAGCGCGACATCGAGGACATGCGCAGGCGAGCCGCCGCGTGATCCTATTGTGCACTCGATACTAGGGTTCTGGACATGGCTTTGCACGAGCAATGCGTTGGGGCGACAGACGAGTGGTACACGCCACCATATGTCTTCCGTGCGCTTGGCTGTTCGTTCGATGTGGATGTCGCCAGCCCCGGAAAATCCGTAACGCCATGGATACCTGCCGCTCAGTTCTTTATGGCTTGCAGCTTGCAAATCGAGTGGGAAGGCTTTGTCTGGATGAACCCGCCGTTCGGCCCCCGCAATGGCTTGGTGCCGTGGTTGGATAAGTTCTTTGCTCACGGCAACGGCATCGCACTCGTGCCCGATCGAACTTCAGCCCCATGGTGGCAGCAATTCGCGCCACGGGCGGATCTGATCCTGTTCGCAGCGCCCAAGATTAAATTCATCGGCGCGAACGGCCAGCCGGGTCCGTCGCCAGCGCAAGGGACGTGCCTTATGGGGGCTGGCCGGCGCAGCTTACCCGCACTCCGTCGCGCCGCCTTCAATGGGCTCGGCGTTCTGATGAAACCACAATCATAAGGCGATATCGTCATGCCACACTGGAACAACCCATCAGGCGTTTACGAGGGTCCGAAGGACTTCCACATGATCAACCTGGAATATCAAAGGCTCAACCCGGCAAGGATCGCGCCGCGCGTTTGCGGATGGGGCGTCAGTAGCGCTCGCCAGGGCGAGTGCGAACGATGCGGCGGGAAGTGGGAAGAGCACCAACGCCCGCGCGAATGTCACGAGCCGATGCGCAAATCCTAATCATCAGTAGAAACTAGGAGATTGAACATGAGCATTGGTGATCCGCCGCCCTTCATGCCGTGGTGTGATGCGCTCGGCTATTTGCCTCCGCTACCGGCACTGTCGTTTCCGGAGCGTTACGATTCGCTCAATGAGTTCTGCACTCAGTGCGGCGCACAGATGCGTGACCACATCCTCGGCGGGCCAGCGCCTTACCATCCAGTCATGCGGCCCGCGCTCTGGTTCTGGCAATGAAGCTCGGTGATCTCTTGGCAATCGGCCGCGAATGCAAGGGCTGGACGTTACGCGACTTGGAAAAAGCCACGGGCATTTCGCATGCGCTCCTCTCTCAGATCGAAACGCACAAGGTCAAAAATCCTGGATTTGCAACGGTGGTCCGCATAACAGACGCCCTTGGCATCTCACTTGAAAGGGCCGCGTCAACAATGCGACCGCCGATCGATGCAATTAAACGCTAACATCACAGCATCAGGAGATTGAACGTGCGAGGAGAGCCATCACAGCAGCAGATTGCTGACGAGGTCGCGCACGATGCCGAAGAAGACATTCCTGTAATACATTGCCACCACTGCCGAGGAGGCGTGCGGACCACCGGATGCTCGCATTGCAATAGCACCGGTAAACTGTTCTGGATTAACGGCTATGCATTCCCCTACACCCCAGAGGGAGAACAGCGCGCCAAACGCGCAAGAGGACGATAACGATGACTGACCAGCCAACCGGACCTATGGTCCCATCCTCACATGACACCGCGTGGCTTTTCGAGCGCGGGGAGGCGAACATGCCCCCAGGCGAGGGCGCGGCATTTGCCAACGGGTATCGGCGAGGCCAGGACGAGGCCGCCCCCGAGCTCGAGCGGCTGCGCAACGATGTCACCCACGCCATCGAGCAGGCCACGGCATTTCAGACAGAGAGTGAAGTGCTGCGGGCGGCGCTCAAGCTCATCATTGCCGCACGATATGACGATTGGGAATTCCGTGACGGCAAAGTTGTTCACAGGCCGCATTTGATCGCAATGGATGCGCTTGCCGATCATGAGCAGTTACCGTCAAGCAAAGCAGACATGCGCGCCTTCGGCGCATCAGATGCGGCGTGCTACAAATGGCCGGACGATACGCCGGAACACAAGGCGCTGCGTGCGGCATATATCGAGGGTGCCGCAGACTGCGGAGGCCAAGAATGATAAGCTTTAGCAGGAGATTGAACATGGATAGCAGCTTCGATCGGCCAAGCCGATTCCTCTCGTGGGCTCACGAGACATTCGGCGATATCGCTCTCGATCCGCAAGAGAGGACGATGCGCTTCCTCGAAGAGGCGGTGGAGCTGGCGCACGCCATGAACATCGACGCAGCGACCGTGCAAGCCATCGCCGATCGCGTCTTTTCCCGTCCGGCCGGAGAACTGACGCGCGAGGTCGGCCAGTGCCTTTGCACCCTTGAACTTCTGTCCAAGGCCCTAAACGTGGATGCCAACAGCTTGGCCGACGACGAATTCTTCCGCGTGCAGCGCATTCCGAAAGAGGAATGGGCGCGACGACACGGGGCCAAGGTCGCTCTCGGGATTGCGCGATAGGACGATAACGATGACACAACAGGCAATGGAAACGATCAAGGTCTATCATGGCAACGACGTCGGCGCGAGTCAATGCCTCGTGACGCTTGAAGGCTTCATTGGCGACATGGACAATGCCGAATTAGCCGATGACAGCACCGTGGACACATCAGACGCCGTCACCGCCATCAACGGCCTGATCTGGTCGCTGGAGCAACGGGACACCGAGATCGAGCGGCTGCGGGCGGCACTCACCAAGATTCATTATCTCGAAGCGTCGGATGCCGACATCTGGATATGGCAGGCGCAAGAGGCGGCGCGCGAGGCGCTCGCTGATGAGCAGTTAGCGGTGGATGAGAAGCCATGAAAAAGAAAACTGTGAAGCGCACACCTATACCGCCAAAAAAGATGAGTTCGAAAGAACTGTGTATGAGCCTAGTCGGCGTTGCCGCCTTCCATGTGGAAGACAAGGTCGCGCAGATGAAGATTTACGAGGCGGTCCGCCGACTGCAGATGCTGGAAAAAGCCGCGATAGACGCAGGCATGCTGCTTGAGAGCAGATAAGCGATTAGCAGGATCACTAACATGGCACTAGAATTTGAAGACCACGACGTGACCGCGGCGGAACATGAATTTTATCGTGCCTTCGTCGTAATTCTGGAGCATCTAAAAAATCGGGCACTGAAGGCCGAAACTGAAGTCAGAAATCTGCGTCGAGAATTGGATGTTCGTCGCGAGCAGGTGGAATATTTTGGGAGCCATGGCGGCGCTCCACCTGGAGGTTGCGATCCTGGTCAGTTTAACGTTGTTGCGGATGGCGCATTGGGCTGTTGCAGCTCACGGGAATGCAGATGCGCTGGTCGGCGCTCTCGTTAAATACGGCAAAGAGCATGGGCACAATTCGATCTACCTGCACATGCTCGAATCCTGATCTTGTCTAGTCTGCGTGATCCTCGTCCTTCCCCTCGATGCCGTCATACACCATATCCACCACCTCCCGGTGCATCATGGAGCTGATCGCATGCATGGGTGGGCACCACCACCAGAGCGAGGCGGAGACGATCTGATGGCGGGCATGTGCGGCGGTGCGAAGGATGGGGAATTCGGGGCGGCGCATTACATGCTCGGGGGTGGTGCGAAGAAACACCGCCTCGAGCCATCCGGCCGCTTGCATCTCCAAAACTTACCATCCGGACTCGGATGCGCCTCCCGCTCCGGGACGAGCTCGCCGGTCGCCATGATCAGGTAGCCGTTGGCCGTAACGCGTACCGGCTCAACCATGAAGCAATCGCCTTCCCCGCAACAGAACTCGCCGGCCGCATTGCGATGTCCGCCGCGCATGATCCAACTGTCATGAGCCAGTGCGGCTGTCATGCTGATGAGGACGATAATCCCAATGATCGACAGACGAAGCTTGCCGAGACTGAGGAGAAAAGTTCCAACACCCATCAGGAAGCCAACGAGTCCAGCAAATGCGATGATTGCCCATTTGATGCCCTTCGCCTGCATCAGAAAGGCGTGCATTTCATCGATCTTGGTGTTCTGCTCCTCGTTCTCCGCTTCCACAGCAGACTGACGCTGCTCCAGGGCGGCAACCCGCTCGTTCACTGGTCTCATAGCGCCCGCCTATAATGGCGGTATTGGACTGCGCATAGTTTAGAACACGCAAAGAGAGTATGTATGGACGCCGGCATGACGAGCTCCTGCGGCTTGTCGTTTCGGTAGGCCCAGGCACGGCGTTCGCGCGTCTGTCTGGGCCGCTGTTTTTACACTCTACCTTCGCTCCATGCGATCAAGACGTTCTCGTATCGCACGCATCTCGGTTTTGATCTCCTGCTGGTCCAATTCGAGGCGTGGTATCTGGATTCCACGCTGTGCCGCCAGCCCTTGGATCACGTCTAACCTGCCTTCCAATTGTATCAGCCGCTTGTCGTTGGCCTCGCTCTTGTCTCTGACTGGGGCGACGATCCAGCCGACCATCGTTCCAAAGACCGCAAGCATCGTGCCGACGCCGCCGATAGACCAGCCGATAAGACCGGCACGGCCATTGAAGCGGCTGTTTTCATTGGATTCGGCCATCTATTGTCGTACTGACCCGCCTGTAACGTTGCCATCCTTAGCAAAGATCAGACCGACGCCCGCCGACGCCGCGGCAAAATCCGCCACCAGCCGTTCCATGCTCCAACTTCGGGTGGACGCTTGTGTGAGCACATCAGCAACAGCCCCAAGGATGGCGGCGGCACCTGCTGCGGAGGTTTTCCAGTTGGCGAGAAAATTCTTCAATTTCGTCTCCTGCGTTTGTGATCTGTCTGAAGCACTACGGACACCGCAACTTCGGCTTTTTCACTGAGAAACAGGACTCAATTCCTTTGATCTGCTCCGGAGTCAGACAGGCCCGCGAAGCGCACTTTCTCCGAAGCGAATAGCTCTCATAGATATGCTCATTCGCCCGGATTACGTCGCAGGACATGCTGGCGCCCCATTGGACCTTCCAACACTCCACGGGGCTATCATCCAGGGGCGTTATCTGTAGCGGTGCTTTGGCCTTCGGCTTGGGCTGCTTTTCGACAATCTTCGGCCTTGGCCTTGGAAGGGCTATCGGCGACTCAAGGGCGGGCGCTGGAGCGATTTCTGGAGGGGGAAGGTCCGGGAGCCGCTCGATAACGACGGGCTCTGTACGACCTACTGGCTGGCTAGAATTTGGCCATAGCCACCGGTGAATTTTGCTCAGCGCATCCGGCTCGGCCACCGCCGCCGTCGCGGCCATGACAACCGCGACTAGGACAGCAATCCTCAACGGCATGAACGGGATTTCCACCGAATACAGGCGCGTTTGCCTATCTTGGTCCAATTCTTCGCCTCACACTCGGCCAAGACGCCCGCCAGGCAGGCATTGCGCGGGTCAGGAGGGGTGGGTTGGACGGCCGGAGCTCGTGAACGCAATGGCGGCACCTTCAACTCGGTGGCAAATGCCATGCTGGAAACGCAAACGAGCGCGAAAGCAATGATCGTCTTCATAATGTTGCCTTTTGGTTTGAGCCCTTGAGTGCCGCGGCGCCTGCAGAAAGTGCGGGGCCGATCGCGCCGAGCACTCTTAGAATCCCACTCCCCGCACCCGCGCCCCCGAGGATCGGCGCCAACAGGCCAATAATGCCGCTAATCGTTCCAGCCGTTGTTGGGGCGACACCCATGTCAAGAGGTGTCCCGATCGCTCCGCCGCCCATCAGCCCGGCGATAATTCCAGAAATCGTCAGGCCACCGGCCGCGCCGGGCCATGAAAACCCACTCGGTGCTGGCGTTGCCGTGGTGTCGGGCGGTTTCGGCAGCGCCAATCCTGCCGGCGGCGTCCCCCCAAGCAACCGGATGAGCTCGGCGCGGAACTGGTCACCGGATTGCTGTGATAGTCCCCCGAGGTATTTCTCCAGGACGGGACGCTGAACCTCGGTAAGCTCGAGCAAGCAGTCTTCGACCTTCTGATTGAAGGGCATGGGGGTTCCTGGGGGCTTTGAAGGGGGGATAAGGATTGGGTCGGCAACGCCCATCGGCGTCTCGCGCACGAACCGGACGCTCGGATCAAGCTGGGCGATCATCTGCAAAATCGGCGCACAGCCAGGCTGCGTGTCCATCACGTTCGCATCAAACACGCCGTCAGAGACGTACTTACCGGATCGCTGCTGGTTTGTGCCGCCCCAGATGTACGGCGACGGTAGGCCCTTATTCTCGTATCCGAGGCCGTTGAAGGTCTCGCAGTAATAGAGGATTTTCTCGAGCCGCCAATCAATGACCTTGTCGAGGCCGTCATGCCTCAAAGCGTCGATCGCGCCTTCGGTGAAGCTGGAGAACGGCCCGCGCCCCTTCGGAACGATTGTCGTCACACGATTGAGTGGCTGTCCGTTTCCGAGATAGGTGTCGAAGTCGGCGTCACTCTCACGCCTGTGCAACACGGCAATGTGTGGCCACGTGACACCAGTTGCCTTCTCGATTTCGAGGTATCTTGCCTTATTGGCAATCGCGAACTGAGCGTATTTCGTAAACTCAGCCGAGCGGGACGAGTTGATGACCATCTCGTCCCATTGCTCGGCATAGGTCGGCCATTTCGATCCATATCGCATTAGATTTTCCTGCGTTGATTACCGGAACGCGCCTTTGCCGGGCCAAAACATCCAGATCCACGGCACGGCAACGAACAGCGCGCCTAGGCCCAATACGAGGCCAAGAACCTGCGTGGGCTCGAGCATGTCGGGAACCTTGAATTTGAGGGGCTAGGCAGCCTCAATCGGAGGTGCTAGATTTGGGTTATGTACACAACCATTGAAGAGTTTAACTGCGCGACGCTCAGCTATACCGGCCGCAAGGTTGATGCCTTACGCTCCGGGAACTTCGTCGCCCATGAACGCGATCATTCAACCATCGAATGCGACCGCACGACGCTGCCGGAATGGGCGTTCAACACGCTCGTGAACAGCGGATTCTATCGCTAGGGCCTATACAACCTGCCCACCCGTTGCTGTCGTCCCGGCCGTCGCGCCAGGAAGCGTGACGCCATTTAGTGCGGCCGTCGCGTTGATCGACACGTCATATTTCTTTCCTGTCGACCCAGCGCCAGCACCTGTACCGCTAAATGTGGTCCCCACGATAAGGAAGTTTCCGTTTTGCGAAGCCGTCATAAAACTCGTGAACGTCAGCGCGTTCGGTAAACTGATCGTCGAAGTCGTCACGACAACGCTCCCATTTTGGAGCAACCAATGCGAGGCGCAATTGCCGTCGACTACATAACTGCCGGCGCCACAGTTCACCGAACCGAGCTGGTAGCTTTGTATTCCAAAGCCACTTGCAAACGCGCCAAATTCCACGTTGCTCAAATCCACGACGCCGAATTGCGACACTGAAATGCCGATCATCCCTGAAGCGGTTGCAACAAATCTAAAGCCGGAGATGACAAGGATACCACCGTCGCGAATAGTCAGGCCGGCAGTGGATATTTGCCAGACAACGTTTGCCGGCGTCCCAGAATTGCCGAAGAGGTTAATGTAAGTGGCGCCAACCGTCGCCACCAGACAGGCGACGGAGTTCTCCGTAAAGGTTGCATCCGCAACCTGAATAGTTGGTATGAACCCGTTGCAATCAAGTTGATTGTTAATCACATGAATTGCGTTTTGGACAGTGGCAAAAGCTGCCGCTCCCGTGCCCAAACCATCAGTCGTTGTAACGGTATTGCTGCCGCTTGCATGATTGACGTTGAATGTCTGCCCGGCCAGAGTCTTCCACCTCGGAGGTCTATCGAATTGCCACACGTTATTCTGGTTGAACAGCATGAAGGACTGAAGCGGCCATAGATAGAACGATGCGTGTCCGTTGATTGATATCGCCTTTGCTCTGGTCGCGTCTTCATTCGCGATCACGCATACAAAGTCCGCATCGTATCCAGAAGCGGCACTGACTGTCAGTTCGTAGAACGCTGAACCACCAAGCGCGATCGTGTTGCTCTTGTCGCTATTAGTGATGGTATATGCGCCGGTTTTGGCCAGTCGCGTATTGTTCCAGCCCGCCGCGGACAGCGCCACAAGGTCAGTCTGAAGCTGCGTAAAAAAAAGCTTGTCGGGTGTGGTTGCGGTGCCGAAGCTGTAGGGTAGCGTCAGAGGCATTACGTCAACCCTTCCGGCCAGACACGGCGCAATTCTAAAGGTTCGTTCTTGCGCCTGATCATTTCTCGAACCGCAGCGATATCGCACTCAAACTGCGATTCCCAAAGGTCAAAGTCTTTCTTGCGTCGCTCATTCTCGACATGGACAGCAGTTTGTATCTCGCGAAACTGAATGCGCCGTGCAATGTTTAAATCGACATAGATCGGACCGCCATTATGAGACCGCTTCCATGCGTCACGAAACCACCGATCCGTGGAAATCTCTGTACGATCCCACAGCTCATTGCCGGTCCATTCCGGCTTGGTATCCTTGTCCCGGATCAACTCGTAAGCCTCCGCGTCGGTCAATCCGCCCATCAACAGAGCATCCATCCACTTGACCGCGACCTCCTCCCGGATTCCGCGCTTCACGAAGCTTGCGATCTGGCCGTCTCGCGTTATGCCGAGAAAATAATCCTTCGGTGCTCCGCCGTTGGTGAAGATGGTCATGATCTCCGCGCTGGGATGCGTGATCGACACGCCGCCATCCGGCCGCGTCGAGACGATGCAGCTAGGCATGGTCGCCGAACACCGTTACCATCGTATGGCTGGCATCCTGTGCCGAGAAATCGCTCATGCGAAGCGTGGCAACGCCGGTCGTTCCCGCCGCCATAGTATTGGGGATTTGCGCGACAAAAGTGCTCGCTCCAGCGCCCGACGGGGTGTTAACCGCTGTGGCCTGAGCGTTGTAAAAACCTCCCGAAAAATCTGTCCCCCAGTTGACCGTAAATTGTCCAGCACCAACATCGGTGATGCTCGAGACATTATAATTTGCTTCTAACCCGGCCGACGCGTCGATCTCGGCCCAGCCCTTCGCCATACCAGGGTGGAAATGCTGCCGACCTGGGGAAACGAGCAGATTAGTGGCCGTAGCCGTCTCCTGCTGCGCCTGCGTCGCAACCATGGCGCCGGCCGCAGTAGCGCCGCTCAGTGCGGTCGTCGCGGTTACGCTGGTAGATGCAGAAATCGCCCCGGTGACAACGAGTCCATTAGTGCCGATGTCCAGAACATCAGCAGCGTTGCAGGCAAAGCGAAAGTTATTTGCCCCTACCCGATAGAGACCGCTATCAAGATCATTGGTGAAACTGTAAGATGGCGCCCCTGTCGTGCCATCAGCATGACTGATCTGCCCTGCGGTAATGACTTGACCACCGGCCGTGATGGTGAGCCCACCCGAGGTAACTGTCATCGCACCTGAGCTGGAGAACGCCCCGGTGACCGCAACGCCCGTCGTGGAGTAATCGACAACCTTGGCGCCGTTCAGTGCCAACCCGAGATTATTCGCACCGATGCGATACCAGCCGCAGTCAAGGTCTGCGCCGAACGTGTATCCAGGAAGTGAGACCGTGCCGGATGCAGCCTTGAGCTGACCGGTCAGTACAGATTGACCATCCACGGCGACTGAGTTTGTGATTTCCGCGGCTATATCCGTATTGTTCTGGTTGTGCCCAGCCGCAGTAATGGTGTTGCCGGCAACGAAGGTGTTGACGATCGACATTGTACCACTGCCGTTTCGTGCCATCTCGGTATCCTTTTATTGCGTATTCAGAAGCGCGCGCAAAATTGCGGCTTGCTGCTGTGTGTTATCTGCCGGCGGAAGATTGGCGGCGCGACGCTCATACTCTGGCGAGCGCTTGGCCAGCATCTCAGCCAGCTCCTTCGCCCTGCTCTTGGTCATTGCCTCGGAACCCTTGCGAGCTCCATAGAGACCGGCGGCAAGAACTGCCTGGGGGATTATAGATGCGCCACCAGTTGCTGCCGCAAGCGGCGCTGCCGCAGTAAGCTGCGCCATGATCGGGATCACCCCGGCGCCGCCACGGCCTGCCTGTCTCAGGAGATTGGAGAACTTGCTGCCGCTGTTGATGAGTTGAAGCTGGGCAAGCTCCTGGGGTGTTAGCCCCTTCACCTTCGACGGATTGTCGAGAAGCTGACCAGCCTTGATCTTGATCTGCGAATCGAGCGATCCGGCTACTTGCCGATCAGTCGCGTTTTCTGCCTTGGTAAGGCGCGCGTCGAAGTCCCTGGTCCGCTCGCCCGCCCCCCAATTGGCGTTGGCTTGCTTGGTCGCACGAACATAGTCCGCGGCATTACCGGCCAGTATAGAACCTTGAGGCAGATTCTCCGAAAAGTCGCCCAACCGCTTGAGGACGATAGAAGCGGCTGCGGCGTCAGGGGTTGGCTTGGCGAAGCCTCCAGGACCTGCGGGCTGGGTCTCTTGGGCAATCCGTCCGAGATTCTTTCTAAGGGCGTCGAGATTGGAGGCGGTAACAACGGCACCCTTAGGGACGGCTTGAAGAGTTCCGAGGACTCGGAAGGTTTTGGGAGCAACGCCTTGTGATCCTCCGGTGAACCCATAATCGGCACCTGAAAGCTCCTGCTCAACCTTGGTGGCCCAAGATGACACGGCATCCGGCTTCACTTCAAGGCCACTATTGCGGGCTCGCTTGTATCCCTCTCCACCAACCTGAAACAATTCCTTCGAGGTTGGGACAACCGCCTTCGGCGCTCCAGGGCCAAGAGTTTTCCCGGCAAGAACACCGCCGGCAACAGCGCCAGCAATAGCAGCGGGTTTCTCGAATGTCGTTCCTTCAGTCGCCTGCCGAGCGCCCTCACTGCCGGCCGAGCTTAGGACGGCCCCGCCCACCTTCAGAGCCAGGCCACCAGGCCCAATATAGGAGACCGGATTACCCAGCCCCTCACCAATAGCCTCGCCAACCCGGCCCGCCGGTCCCTGAGGGGCATAGGTTGGTGCCTTCAGTGTCTCGGTAGCGGCCTGCCGGATAGGGGCCACGGCCATCTGCTCGTCCTCGGTAGGAACCATGGACGGATTAGACGCGCTGGTCAGACCCGTAATCAGGCCGCGCGGGATCGACTTCACGAAGTCTGCGGTGTTCGCCATGAAGCCTTGCGGAGCAGGAGGGCTCATTTTCTTGAATGCTGCAATGGCCCTCTCAGGTGACGGTGCGTCTACCTCGTAGGTAGACCCATCCGGCCCTTGGAGCTCGAAAATGCCCATTACTGCTTTTTCCTGATCTTCACACCGTCGATGGTCTGCCAACCACCTTCATCAGGCTTGGCCGCAGGAGACTTGCCACGCGACTCCCGCCACAGCTTCATCGGATCAGGCAATTCGCGAATGGCTTTCTCCGCTTCGCGGGGTTCGATCTCGCCAGCCATTGCTTTGCTCGCGATCTCCGCCACTGCTTGCCGGTGGGCAAGGATCGACTGTTGCGTGTTGGCGATAATCTCATTGCCCTCCGGAGTCTTGCCGAGACCCGGCAGACCTTCGAGGAACTGCCGCATCTCGAAGTCGGAGGTGGCACCTGACCCCGGAACACGCATTCGAGGCGCAAGCTTAGCGGTGATCGCCTTGTAAGCCTGCAGATCGCTAAGCCCGTCGATCTTGACCCCGAGGGCCTCTGCATAAGGACCGAGCGCTGCGGTAATTTCAGCCGTCTTGCCGGTCGTCACACGACCACCGATCTCCCGAAGAGAATCCAGATCAGCGATCATCCCCCGCGCATCATCGCCGGCCTTCACATAGTCGTTGAACCGATCGGCAATAAGCCCGCCGGCCTTTTCTCTGAATTTGCTCTCGCCCCGCTGGTCTATGCTTACGCGCGTCTCAGGGGGAGGATTGATCAGCTTGCCCGCAGGTCCAAGTTGATATGGTCGCTTGTCTTCCGCTGGAATGCCGAAGCGAGCACGCTCCGCAGGATCAACCAAGGGTCGGTATCCGGGGCCTACAGGCTTGGTTTCGCCGGTCTTCTTGTTGTACAGCGTGTCCTCGTTGAGCTTGTCGAATGACGGTTCTTGCGGCTTGGAATACTGCTGATAGAGCGCGAGACCTTGCGCCCGTGTTTCCGGCCTGCCCATCAGACCCTTGATGTAAGCTTGCATCTGCGGAGGAACCTCGACAGGAGCTCGAGCAGGAGGCGGCGCCATCGATTGCGCCAACTGCCTCGGAGGAGTGATGGCTTGCGTCTGCACCGGAATGGCACCCGCTGGGGTCATTCCAGACATGGGAGGCTGTGAATCTATAGGCCGCTCGTCCGGAGCCCATCCAGACAAGCCAGCATACATTGAGCCTGTCGCCTGAGATGGCGGTGCTGGTGCCGGAGTCGGCGGAAGGGTAGTTATCGGCGGCATTGACGCAGAGCGCGGCCCTGCACTAATGCTGCGGTCCATGCCGTCAGGAGCCCGCGCCGGAGGTTCCGCAGAGCCAAGCCCAGGAGCTCCGCTCAACAGCGCCGCGATCTCCCGGTCCTTCGCGCGCTCCTCTTCATCGGCCTGATGACTGAGATACCCTCCCATGCCCCCCTGGACAGCTCGGGCCAAAGCCTGCGACCAATGTTGAACGGGAGTCGCCTGCATACCCTGCGCAAGCAAGGACTGTGCGAAGCGACGGCGGCCCGTGATCGCGGTGTCTTGCGTTGCCATGGTCTTATCCTAGAAAGGCTTCTTATAGCCGCCAGCACCCCAGCCGCCGAGGGCCGCACCACCCAAGGAACCAAGAGCCCCATAGATGGCGTTCTGCTGGCCGACCTGTTGATTGTAGTTGTTCTGCAACGCATTCTGCTGCATCTGAACCGCGCCCATGTAGTCTGTCGGCGCAATGGTGGTTTGAGGCGTCCCGACGAAGTTCGGCTGCTGGACCTGAGAACCGGACATCAGGGCGGTGATTTCGTTCAGGGGCTGATTGCGCTGGGTCAGGGCTTCCTGTGCGGCCTGTCCCCGACTTGCAAGCAAAGCCTGATTATACGAGTTATCCCGCTGCATCCCGAAATCCCGGAGAGCATTGCTGTAAGCCTGCGTACCTATGCCGATACCCTGATTTGCCAACCTCTGGTCAAGCTCGCTCTGGCGCTGCTCCCATTGCGGATCTAGGAGCTTTCTTTGAATGTCGGACTGCTGGGTGTTGATCGAGGCATTGATGTCATAGGGTGTATTGAGAATGCTGGAGACTTTATCGATCTGCTGCCCGCCGAGCTTTCCCAATCCCTGTTGATTTGACGTGTACTGCTGATAGAGTTGCTGCTGCTCCGGCGAGAGCGTTTGCGTAGCCGTAAATTTGGGAGTCCCGTCCGCCCAAGTACCCTGCTGCGAATAGGTCAGGTTTCCATAGGGGGTGACTTGATTGGTGGAGTTCAGCCCGGTCTGTGCAACAGCCGTTTCCTTGTTGGTCTGCGACTGCGCAGCCGCAGTCGCTACCGGATCAGGAGCTGGAGGGGGAGAAGGCGATGAGGGCATGGCTCACATCCATTTCATTGCGGCTTCAGGATCAA